>Ga0247833_1006424_pt1 | contig 13071 bp, 6 predicted proteins | sample LaCruzMarch2015__7_FD_187117 | JGI IMG/M metagenome (GOLD analysis project Ga0247833, IMG submission 187117) | Freshwater microbial communities from meromictic Lake La Cruz, Castile-La Mancha, Spain - LaCruzMarch2015_8m | ecosystem: Environmental > Aquatic > Freshwater > Lake | place: Spain...
GGGCCGATCGCCGAGCAGGATCCAGCACGGGCTGTGGAGCTGCTGTGGGATCTGCTCGCTCTGGCGGAGGGCCTGTTCGAGCGCTGCGACGACAGCGACGCCGTTTTGCGCGACTTCTTTCATCAGGGCAGCGCCGCGCTTGGCGCCGCGGCCCTCAGGGTTTCCGGGGATCCCAGGCCTCTGGCTGATCAGGTGTATGCCGCGATCGTGGGCAACAGCTACGGCCAGTTCGATCCGATCCTGCGGGATCTGGGGCCGGCGCTGGGGTCGGAAGGGCTGGCCCATCTGCGGCAGCGGCTGGAGACCCTGCGGGCTCGCGTCACCAACAACGAACAAGCGAAAACGCACCGAGATTGGATCGTGCGCATCGCCATGCTCGACATCGCCGATGCCCTGGGCGATGCCGAGGCCTATCTGGCGGAATACCGCGACCATGATCCCGAGGCGCTGACGGTGCCGGCGATCGCGGCCAGGGTGGCGGAGCGGCTCACCCCCGCCGGCCGGGCCGAGGAGGCGCTGGCGCTGCTGGAGGAGGCCGACCCAAGGCTGTCCGAGCGCCGGGCCGGGGCCGAGGAGTGGTGCGATGCCCGCCTCGCGGCGCTGGAGGCCCTCGGCCGCCACGACGAGGCCCAGGGGCAGCGCTGGGAGTATGCCCTGATGGAACTATCGCGCCGCCACCTTCGCGACTACCTGAAGCGGCTGCCAGCTTTCGAGGATGCGGATGCCGAGGAGCGGGCCCTCGATCTGTTGGCGGAGCACGACGATCTGCAGGAAGCGCTCTGGTTTCTCCTGCACTGGCCCGAACCGCGCCGCGCCGCCCGGCTGGTGCTGGCCACGCCGAAGCCGCTCAATGGCGACTGCTACGTGCTGCTGGCACCGCTGGCGGAGCTGCTGGAGAAGGATCACCCCCTGGCTGCCACCCGCTGCCTGCGGGCGATGATCGACTTCAGCCTGCGGGTGGGGCGCAGCAAGCGCTATCCCTATGCCGCCCGCCATCTGCACACCTGCCACCTCCTGGCCCAACGGATCGAGAGCTGGGGGGAACTCGCCGATCACCGCAGCTATGGGCCCCAGCTCCGGCGGGATCATGGCCGCAAGTACGGCTTCTGGAGCCTGGTGCCGAAAGAGGTTGCGCCTGAATCCGAGCCAGCAGGACAGTCGAGAACAGCCCAAAGTGCTGACCCCACTCAGGCTGCCAGTCCTGCCGCCAGCGATGGGCCGCTGCAGCCAGGTTTATGGTGATCTGTCGGGGTTGTTGTTGATCAGTCGCGTCACTATATCCCGCACGAAGTTGCGGAACAGTGAATTGTCCTTGAACTGCTTGTAAAACTCCGTCTGATCGAGAAACAGCGGATCCACGGCTCGATTCAAAGCGGCATCGAGCTCGATGGCGGCCGTGTTCGGGGTGTTCGCCTTGGCATTGCGGTAGCGCTGGTCCTGGGCCACCTGGGGGGCGATCTCATCACGGATGAGGCGGCGGATGCGGTCTTCATCGCTGAAGCTGGTACCGAACTTCTCGTTGAAGTTGGTGACGATCACCGAAAGTGATTCGAGTACCGGCTGGCGCCCGAAGCCACCGCCTGAAACGGGGGCGGGATCCAACGTGGAATCCTGATCGGGAAGAGGTACGCCGCGCTCCTCCTGCTTCTCGATGCGGTAGCTGTCCATGTCGATCAGCTCCAGCATCCCTTTGGTCAGGTCGTCCTCCTCTGGGGCTGGCAAGGCACGCACCAGCAAGGTGAGGAAGATGGAAAGCTTCTCCCATTCCGGATAGTCGTAGGTGAGGATTGTGGCCAGGAAGTCGTAGCTGCGCACAAAGGCTTTGGCCTTGCTCTTGAAGGCCACCTGGTCGTCTTCACTGAGCTGTTCGGTGTAGATCTGGCGGCACTGGTTCAGGATCGGCTGCAGGGCTTCGCGATCCCTGTTGCTGAGGAAGAGCCCCACGAACTCCTCCACCTGCTCCCAGGTGTACACGCCAAGTTTGTCGAGGCTGTCACGGAGATCGTGCAGCTTGTTGGTGTCGGTTTCTTTGCTCAGCAGGGTGGTCTTGTAGTAATCAGCGAAGGCCGCCTCCACAGCAGCGGCGTTGTCCTGAAAATCGAGCACAAACACGCGTTTCTTCCCCGGGGCAGCGCGGTTGAGGCGTGAGAGGGTCTGCACCGCCTGGATGCCGCCCAAGGCCTTATCCACATACATGGCCTGCAGCAGCGGTTCGTCGTAGCCGGTCTGGAATTTGTCGGCGCAGATCAGGAAGCGATAGGGATCCTCCTGGATGCGGCTGGTGATCTCGCTGGAGGGAAAGCCGTTGAGGGAGACCTCGCTCACGGGCCCACCGCCGAAGTCGTGGTCGCCGGAGAAGGCCACGATCGGCAGGAAGGGGCTGTGGCGCTCGTGTAAGTACGTGCGAATGGCATGGAAATACTGCACCGCCCGCTCAATGGCGCCGGTCACCACCATCGCGCGGGCTTCCCCCTTCATCTCCCGCAAAGGCAGCACATCGTCGAGGAAGTGATCCACCATGATCTCGGCCTTGTTGCGGATGGCCGTGTCGTGGCTTTCCACATAGCGGCGCAATTTTGAGCGGGCGCGTTTGCTGTCGAACAGCGGGTCAGCCTCGATCGTTTTCACCAACCGATAGTAGCTGCTGATCGGGGTGTAGTACTGCAAAACATTGAGGATGAACTTCTCCTCAATGGCCTGCTTCATTGTGTAGGCGTGAAAGGGCCGACGACCGATCTTGCCTTCCCCATCCGGAGGTAGGGGCGTGCCGAATAGTTCGAGCGTCTTGGCTTTGGCGGTAGCGGTGAAGGCGTAATAGCTGGCGTTGGGGCGCAGGCGGCGGCTGCTGAGCCGCTGCTCAATCACCGTATTCACGAAGTCTTCAATGTCGGCGTCGTCCGGCAGGTTCGGCTCATCGGCGGCCAGGGCCTGGTTGAGGGCGGCGGAGGCCTTGCTGCCCTGGCTGGAATGGGCCTCGTCGATGATCACCGCGTAACGGCGCCCCTGGGGAGCCTCATCCAGCTGGCGGCAGAGTTCGGGAAACGTCTGCAGGGTGCAGATGATGATCTTCTTGCCGGCGGCCAGAAACTGCTTGAGCTGCTCGGTCTTGGAGCTGCCTCGGCCGGTGACGGCGCCTACTGTGGCGCCCACCTGCATGAAGGCGAGGATGTTGCTCCGTAACTGCTCATCGAGGTTGCGGCGATCGGTGACGACGATGACCGAGTCGAACACGCGCTGACCGTTGTGGATTACGTCGGCGACCTGGTGGCTGAGCCAGGCGATCGAGTTGCTCTTGCCGCTGCCGGCGGAGTGCTGGGCCAGGTAGCAGCGGCCGGCGCCATGGGCGGCCACATCCGCCAGCAGCGAGCGCACCACATCCAGCTGGTGGTAGCGGGGAAAGATCTGCCTGTAGCTCCTGCGGCCGGTGCGCGGGTTGGGCTTTTCCACCACCTGGGCGTAGTTCTCCAGGATGTCGGTGAGGCTGCTCGGCGTGAGGATCTGCTCCCACAGGTAGGCCGTTGCGATGCCGTCTGCGCTGGGGGGATTGCCGGCGCCACCGGAGGCGGTGCCGCGGTTGAAGGGGAGAAACTCAGATTCCTTGCCGATGAGGTGGGTGCAGAAACGCACCTCTTGCTCGTCCACGGCGAAGTGCACGAGGCAGCGGGCGAAGGCGAAGAGCGACTCGCGGGGATCGCGGTCGTGTTGGTACTGGCGGATCGCGTGCTGAACGCTCTGACAGGTGAGGTTGTTCTTGAGCTCAAAGGTGGCCACCGGCAAGCCATTGATGAACAGGGCCAGGTCGAGGGCGCGGTGGGTCTGGTCGTTGCTGTAAGCGAGCTGGCGTGTGAGGCTGAAGCGGTTGAGGCCGAACAGCTCGGCGGCGCGGCTGTTCCCAGAGGAGGGCGTGCCGTAGAAGAGCTGGATCTCGTGGGGGCCGTGGCGAATGCCCTTGCGCAGCACGTCCACCACGCCGCGCTGGGTGATCTGTTTCTCCAGCCGGGCCAGGAACTGCCGGCGAGTGGGCCCATCCACTCCGATCGCAAGGGCTTCGGCGATCTGCGGCTGGGTGGCCTCCAGAAAACCCTGCAGCTGCACCAGATCCAGGCAGTGGCTGCGGTCGTAGTGGCGCGGGTCGCCCAGCAGCCAACCGGTGCCGCCACTCACCGGCACGGCGGATGACGTGGCCTGGTGGGACGGCTCCAGCAGATGGGTGCGCCCGGTCATGGCGCGGGTGATCAGCGCTTCCAGGCCCTGCTCGCTTGTATCGGTGGGCATGGGGGCCGGGTGGTTGTGGCTGGCCTGAGGCCAGTCTGGGGCACGCCACTGGCTTATGCCGTTCGGGAGCTCTGCTAGGGGCTTTGCTAACTGCTCTGCTAATCGCCGGCGATGGAGCCGCCCTTAGTAGAGCCCTCGGCTGCTGCCCTGAGGATCCACCGTGCGCCCTCCAGGGTGCCGATCCGCTCGATTCGGCCAGCGCGGCGCAGCTCCTGCATCAGGTTCTGAACCTTTCTGAGCTTCTGCTCCTCGCTCAAACGCTCAGGCAGCTTGGGCAGTAGCAGGGCATCCACCTCCTTGCGGGCCACAGGTTCATGCTGGCGGACGAGTTTGAGGATCAGATCGAGGTAGTACTGCTTCTCGAAGCCGCTCTCGCGGATGTGGCGGGCTGTTTCGCCCGTGGCGCGGGCCATGGCGGCCGAGACGATCAGATGGGGAAACCGGCCCTCCACCAGCCTCTGCTTCTTGAGCTGCTGGTGCTCGTCGCGGCTGATCGGGAGGCCCTTCTGGATGCGGTCGAGCAGGATCACCTGGGTCAGGGAGAGGTCGGGCTGCTGCATCAGCAGCCGTGTGTAGCGTTCATCGAGGATGCGGCCGGGGATGGTGACCTGCACCCGATCGGAGGCACTGAGGTCGTAGTCGGGCAGGGGGAAGGAGCGCCGTCGCTGGGTCTCGAACATACGTTTGATGCCGCCGCCCTGGGTATCGATCAGGTTCAGTTCCACCATGGCGTCCGCCAGCATCCGGTTTCGGTAGAGCTCCTGTGGGGCGTCCTGCTCGATCACGGTTCGGATCGTTCCGGGGAGGAAGTCGCCCACGTTGGTGATCAGCACGCGGTCGGGGAACTCCACCACGGTGATTCGGCCATGGCGGAGATAGTCCTGATGGGCGATGGCGTTGTGGAGCGCTTCCCGCAGCACCCAGGGGTCGTATTGGCTTAACTCCTGCGGGAAGAGGGTGCCACTGGGCAGGGCGCGCACCGTGAGGTTGCGCAGGCGTTGCAACAGCTGATCACCGGCCAGCAGAAACGGAGGACCGATGTGGGCGTAATCGAGTTCGTGGTTGCCGGCGTCCTTGAGGATCCAGGACACCTTGGCCACGGCTGGCGACAGCAGCGTGGCGGCCTCAGACCGGCCCAGAAGCAGAACAGCGGTGTGGGTGATCGCCCCCTGGCGCAGCAGCCGGGCCTTGTTGAGGAAGGTGCGGTCGTCCCAACTGGTGAGCTCCTGGGCCTGCTGGGGATGCTTGATCTGAAACTGCTCGCGGGCCTTGGCAATGGCCTCGGGATCGAGATCCGCCAGGCTGGCGCCGTCGCAGACGTTGGCAGACCAGTCGACCCCCTGAGACCAGAGCCTGCGCGCTTTTTCCGGGTGATTGGCGAGCTTGGTCTTGCTGGTGCCAGCGCGGCAATAGCCCTGCCCCCGAAACTCCACCGGCCGCCCCCTGGCAGGGCCTACTGCGAGCAGAGCAACCCTGCCATCGGGGTGCTTGAGGCAGTGAGGCTCGATTCCGGGATTGGGTTGCAGATGGGCGGCCAGCCAGGGCAGCAGATCCTGATTGCCCTTGGCTTTGGCCGTGTAGGGATCGAAGCGACAGCCAACGACGGCGTGGCTGGCATCCTCGATGCCAAAGATCAGATAGCCGCGCGGCTGATTCAGCAGCGCGGCTTCATTGGCCAGGGCAGAGAGGTACTCACCGATTTCCTCGGGATCAGCATTGTTGTGCTTGAACTCCAGCCACTCGGTTTCTCTGGGCAACCCGCGGAGGCGATCCACCAAGGCAATGAGCTCTTGCTCGTTCATGGCAGCTCGGGATCCACTTCTTCGTCGGGCTCGAGTTCTTCGATGTCGACACCTGGCTCGCCGGGATCGAAGGTTTCGATGTCCTCCGGCAACCCGGCCGCAGCCTGCCGCACATCAAGCTTGCCGGTGACCACATCGGCGATTAGGCGGGTGCGGTACTCGCGGATGAGGGTGATTTCGCGCTCTAGGCGGGATGTTGCGGTTTCGTATGCAGTGAGCTCCTCGGCGAGATGGCGGCCAATTTTATCTTGCTCTTGCCTTGGTGGAATCACCACTGTGAGCGCCTTGATTTGAGCAATGTTGATCCTCTTGAATGTAGAGCCAACCAGAAGCAGCTCTAATTGCTTCTTCATGAATGAGCTCTGCAGTAGATAGTTTAGATATTGCTGACTCTGCAGTTCTGACCGAATCAGGCATACGTCTTGGCCCATTGCAAACTTGGCATCGGTTGTCACTAGTGCTGACGAGCCAACGCTTACGTTACGGCAATAGATGATGTCGCCCTCTTCAGGCTTTCGATCGCCTTGGATCAGATGCTGGTACCACTCAGGAGTTGTTAGTTTGCATTCGCTTAGGTCAAGTTCAAAATTTCTGACTTCTCTGACGCTGGCAAGAGGAACTCCGTTCTCTACAAATGGGACGGTGAGATGCTTGCAGTCGGTAACTGTCCAGTGCCGGCGAAGCGCTGTCACCTCCCAGTGCTCCGGAATCTCCCCCAGCCAAGGAATCCCCGAATCCTTGAGCGGCACGGAGGGATTCAGCCCCCGCGTCACGGCACGGTGAATGATGGCCTGCTTCTGCTCATTCAGCAGGGCGATGATCCTTCGCTTGGCCCGGATGGTGCGGTCCAGGCGGTTGGTAGCCCAGGTGAGGAAGCGAACAATGGCGTCCTGCTCTTCAGTCGGCGGGCAGGGGGTGGGAATCTGTTTGAACTGATCCCAATAGAGGCGGTTGCGGTCTTTGACAATGCCTCGAGAAAAGGCATCAATTTCTGCAAGATAGTCATCTGTTCGGAATAGCGATGCAAAGTAGCCCGGATTGATATGGGGCAGAGGCTTGGCCACCACATAGGCAGGGCTCACCAAGCCATCAACCGGTGCAATCCCGGCAGCCCCTTGCCACATCCTCATCATGTTGTAGACGTAGTCCCCTTTGGCGGCGCATTTGTATTTCGCCTTATCGCTCATAACTTGCTTGCGCTTTGATGATCCGAACTCGCGGATCCGCACCCCCGTTCTCAGAGAAACCTCAAGAATGGGCCAATCGGGCTCGCCGACGGCATTGCGCTGCAGGAACAAACTGCCATTGCGCTTGATCTCCCAATGCGCCGGAATCTCCCCCAGCCAGGTCAACCCTGAATCCTTGGTCTCCGGATAGGGCTTCAGATCCTCAATCACGCTGCCACCTCCTGCGGCGTGTCGCCGAACAGCTCGATGTAGGGCTGGTAGCAGAAGCGGCGGTGGCGTTTCTGCCCCGTCATCTCACGAAGGATGCCCAGTGCCTCCAGCCGGGCCACCAGCGTGTTGGCAGCGGGGTAGGTGGTGGCGATCAGCGCTTCGATCGCGTTCACGCTCACGATCGGCCGATCGAACAGGCTTTCCAGCACTCGGTGCCCGTTGGCGGCGGCGCGGCCCAGATGGTCTGTGATCAGAGCTCGGTGCTGCTCCCGCAACGCCAGGATGCGCCGTGCCGTGCCGCTGGCCTCCTGGCTCACTTCTGCCACGCCTTGCAGAAAGAAGGCCAGCCAGCCCTCCCAGTCGCCATTGTCCCGTACCGCCTGCAGATGGTCGTAATAGGCCTGGCGATGCTGCTTGAAGTAGTGCGAAAGGTAGAGAACTGGTTTCTGCAGGATGCCCTTCTCGGTGAGCAGGAAGGTGATCAGCAGCCGACCCACCCGGCCGTTGCCATCCAGAAAGGGATGGATCGTTTCGAACTGGGCATGGGCCAGGCCGATGCGGATCAAGGCCGGCAGATCGTCCTGTGCATGCAGAAAGCGCTCCAAGGCCCCCAATGCTTCCGGCAGCTGCTCCGGTGGTGGTGGCACGAAGCTGGCAGTGCTCAATGTGCAGCCGCCCGGGCCGATCCAGTTCTGGCTGCGGCGCAGCTCCCCCGGGGTGAGCCGGCTGCCGCGTACTCCCTGCAGCAGTTCGGCGTGAATCTCGCCGATCAAGCGCATCGACACCGGCAGGGTGACCAACCTTCCCAGGCCATGGTTCATGGCTCGCACGTAGTTCACCACCTCATCCACATCGTGGGGCAGGTTCTCCGTGCCGAACAGGTTGGCCTCTGCCGCCAGCAGATCCTGCAGGGAGCTCTGGGTGCCCTCGATCTGGCTGGAGAGCACCGCCTCCTTGCGTACATACATGAACACGAACAGATCCGGATTCGGCAACGTTTCCACCGACCCATCCAGCCGCCCCAGTGCCCGATCGGCCTGGGAGAGCAGCACCTGCAGCTCGCCGCCCAACTGCAGCGGCGGATCCGGAGGCAGCGGCGCGGGATGGAAGGCCCTGTAGCCAGTGGGCTGGGTGCGGTAGGTGCCGGCGCGGCTCGACCTGGCTTCAAGCATGGGTTGCCGTGCCTTTCCCATGGGCGCTTCCTGGTTCCATGGTAAACGCTGTCTTCACTATGGGGGGTGTTGGGCGGCATGCGCATCGCAGCCTTTCCCATGGCACCCTTCACCCCGCCCCCACCAGCAACCCATCCAGCAGCCCCTCGGCCTCCTGCTCGATCGCGCGGATGTCGGCGGCGATCTCGGCGAGGGAGCGCAGGGGCTTGGGTTTGTAGAAGTGGCGCGTGAAGCTCACCTCATAGCCCACCTTGGTGGCTTCGGCGTTGATCCAGGCATCGGGCGTGTAGGGCAGCACCTCGCGGCGGATGAAGGCCTCGATGCCGCCCTCCTCCAGCAACGGCACCTGTTCGCTGTCGCGCAGGTCCACGTCTGGCTCGTACTCCACCACGCAGGCCTTGCCGCCGATCTCGGCCTCGTAGCGGCCATGGAGCGGATCGGCTTCGACCTTGCTCGGCTTGTGGACCTTGGTGATCACTGGTGGCGCCTGCTCCTCCCGCCAGCTTGTTTCCTTCAGCAGCGGCTTCAGATCGGCCGCCGTCAACTTGATGCCCTGAAGCTTCAGACCCTTCTGCACCTCGGCGCGGAAGTGGTTGTGATCGGTGAACAGCTCCTCACCAAACAGCTCCCGCAGCGCCTCGGCGGCCACGGTCAGCTGCTCATCGCGTTGCCAGGTGGCTCCATCCAGCAGTTTCTTGCGGCGTTTCTCAGGCAGCACCCGCTTCGGGGCCTCGTCGCCCTCCTCGTCGTCGTTGTCATCCTCGGAGCCCCAATCGTTGAGGAAGCCCTCCAGGCTGGGCCGCACGGCGGCAAAGTCTGTCACCAGAGCATCGCCGAACTGCTCCAGGGCCGCTTCACGGATCTCCCTGTCTCCCGAGGCGGTGCGCAGCGCCGCGATCGCGGCTGGGGTGATGCGGCTGTGCAGGCGCAGCGGGCGCTCCACCGTCACCTTCCAATAGCCGAAGGCCTCATTGGCGAACACCTTGGCGTGTTCGCTCTCCTCCATAGCGACATACGCGGCCATCACGCGATCGATATCAGCCGGACCCAGCTCGCAGTTCTTCTTGCCCAGGTTCTTGCGCAGCGGCTGGCTCCAGCCGCTGGCATCAATCAGCTGCACCTTGCCCTGCCGTTCGGGCATTTTGCGGTTGCTCAGCAGCCACACATAGGTGGCGATGCCCGTGTTGTAGAAGAGATTGAGCGGCAGGGCCACGATTGCCTCCACCCAGTCGTTCTCGAACAGCCAGCGGCGGATGTTGCTTTCGCCCGAGCCGGCATCGCCGGTGAACAACGAGGAGCCGTTGTGAACCTGGGCGATGCGGCTGCCCAGCGGCGAGTCGTGGTTCATCTTGCTGGCCATGTTGGCCAGGAACAGCATCTGGCCATCGCTGGAGCGCGTCACCAGCGACAGCAGCTCATCACTGTGGTTCACTTGGAAACGTGGATCCTTCATCTCCTTCTTGCCGCCCATCGCTTCGAGATCCTTCTTCCAGCTCTTGCCATAGGGCGGATTGGAGAGCATGAAATCGAAGACCCGTGCCGGGAAGGCGTCGTGTGACAGGGTCGACCATTCAGCCCCGCCCACGATGTTGTCGGCGTTCTCGCCCTCGCCCTTGAGCAGCATGTCGGCCTTGCAGACCGCATAGGTTTCGGGGTTGATCTCCTGGGCATACAGGTGCGTTGCCACCTGCTGGCCATGGGCCTGCGCAAGCTCCCGCAGGGTTTCATCGGCCACCGTGAGCATGCCGCCGGTGCCGCAGGCGCCGTCGTAAAGCAGATAGCTGCCGCTCTTTACCTGGCCTGCGATCGGCTGGAAGATCAGGTTGCTCATCAGCCGCACCGCATCGCGGGGGGTCCAGTGCTCACCTGCTTCCTCGTTGTTGTCTTCATTGAAGCGGCGCACCAGCTCCTCGAACACCGTGCCCATGGCGTGGTTGTCGAGGGCCGCTGGGCTCAGATCGATCTGGGGATCGAGGAACTTGCTGATCAGTGTGCCAAGCGAATCCGAGCGTGACAGCGTGGGGATGTGGTTGCGGAACTTGAAGTTTTCAAGTATGTCCTGCACGTTGTCGCTGAAGCCCTCCAGATAGGCCTCGAAATCGGCCCGTAGTTTTTGTTCGCTGCCACGCGTTGTGAGATCGCGCAGCACGAAGGGAGAAACGTTGTAGAAGGCCTGGCCTGCCGCTGCGCGCAGAGCCGCTTCTTGTTCCTTGATTTCGGCTGCATCGAGCCTGGTCTTGGCTTCCAGCACCTTGGCCTTGGTGGGCTCCAGCACTGCATCCAGCCGCCGCAGCACCGCCATCGGCAGGATCACATCCTGATACTTGCCCCGCCGGAACAGATCGCGCAGCACGTCGTCCGCGATGCCCCACAGGAACGACACGATCCGGTTGTGGGTGGCCTGATCCATCCGAACGTTGTCTTGCCAATGGCGTTCACAGTAGGGAGAGCTCACCCCTTAACCCCCATCCAGCACGTCCGGCGGCGAGCGGCGTGGAGCAGGGGCTGCTGCCGATCGAGGGACTGGTGGGCCTCGAAGCCCTGCGGGGCCGCCTCGAGAAAGACCTCGCCCATCCCAACTGCGCCGGCAGAGTGCCCCCGGCCTGCGCCGCTCAGCTCTCGACCAGCTGGCCACCCTCGAGGGTGACGATCCGATCGGCGATGTCGAGGATCTTGTTGTCGTGGGTGACCATCACGATCGCGGCGCCGTTGTCGTCCGCCAGCTGGCGGAACAGGTCGACGACGTCGCGGCCGGAGGTCTTGTCCAGGGCGGCGGTGGGTTCATCGGCCAGCAGCAATCGGGGGCTGGGGGCCAGGGCCCGGGCGATCGCCACCCGCTGCTTCTGGCCGCCGGAGAGCTTCTCTGGGAAGTAGTGCTGCCGCTCCGCCAGCCCCACGTGGCCGAGCATGGCGGCGGCGCAGTCATCCATCGCTGCCCGGCCCCGAGCCAGCCAGGTGGGCGAAACCTCCAGGCCGAAGCGCACGTTCTCCTGGGCCGTCAGGTAAGGCAGCAGATTGTGGGCCTGGAAGATGAAGCCCGCCTGGCGCCGCAGCCGGGTGAGGGCGTCGTTGTCGGCATGGAGCAGCTCCTCCCCCAGCACCCTGAGGCTGCCGCTCTGGGCGGCCCGCAGGCCGCCGAGCATGGTCAGCAGGGTGGTCTTGCCGGAGCCTGAGGGCCCCGTAAGGATCAGGATCTCGCCGGCGTGCACCGTCAGGTTGATGTCGATGAGCACCTGTTTGGCGGTCTCCCCCTCGCCGAACCAGTGGTCGAGATGCTGGAGCTCGATGGGCCGCTCGCGCCCGACTGCAGCGTCCAGCGGCGTCATCAGAAGATGTCGGCGGGGTCGAGCCGCCGCAGCTTGCCGGTGGCCAGCCAGCCCGATCCGGCCGCCATCACCAGGGTCAGGCTGAACACCACCAGAGCCCGCTGGAGGGTCATCGCGATCAGCAGCGAGGTGGAGCGGGCCAGCAGCGCATACAGGCCCATGGACAGCAGCAGGCTGGGCAGGCAGGCCAGGGCGGCCAGCAGCAGCGATTCCTGCACGATGATACCAACGACGAAGCCATTGCTGTAGCCCATCGCCTTCATCGTGGCGTACTCCGGCAGATGGTCACTGACGTCGGAATAGAGGATCTGATACACAATGATGGCGCCGACCACCAGGCCCACCAGCACCCCAAGGTTGAAGATCAGCCCGAAGGAGGTGTTGTTGCGCCAGTGGTCCACCTCCACGTCCTCCAGCTCCTTGAGGGTGAGCACCTTCACCGACGGATCGAGAAAGCTGTTCAAGGTGGCTTGCACCTGCAGCGGGCTGATGCCCGCTTCCAGCTGGATCACACCGAGCTGGATGTCGTCACTGGTCTGATCGGGGAACCAGGTCTTGAAGTTGCTGGCGGAGGTGAGCAGGTTGATGTCGGCGGCAAAGGTGAGCCCCATCGTGAACAACCCATTCACCACGGCCCGCTTGCCGCGCAGCTCGGTGTCGTAGTCACCGTCCCGGGCCACCACCTGGCCCACGGGACCCGCCGCCTTCTTGGAGAGGGTGTCGAAAAAGAGGCCATCGGGGCGCAGCAGCTTGCCCGGATCGGCCGTCACCTCGGGGATGCGCAGGGCAGGATTCTCCGGCGATAGCCCGAAGATCAGCGCCTGTTTTTTCTCGCGGCTGTCGCGGTTGAGCCAGTCGGTCTTGCCGATGTAGAGGGGCGTCACCGCCTTCACGCCCTGCACCCCCAGGGCCTGGATCAGGCGGCTGCGGGGCAGGTTGAGCGGTTCGCCCAGGTTGGTGTAGCGCCGGCTCACCATCACCAGCTCGCCGTTGAGCCTCTCCAGGGGGCGCTTCTGGCTGGCATAGAGCCCGCTGGCCAGCCCCAGCTGGAAGAACACCAGCACGTTGGCGAAACTCACCCCGGCGATGGCGGCGAGCA
>Ga0247833_1006425_pt1 | contig 13060 bp, 8 predicted proteins | sample LaCruzMarch2015__7_FD_187117 | JGI IMG/M metagenome (GOLD analysis project Ga0247833, IMG submission 187117) | Freshwater microbial communities from meromictic Lake La Cruz, Castile-La Mancha, Spain - LaCruzMarch2015_8m | ecosystem: Environmental > Aquatic > Freshwater > Lake | place: Spain...
GTCTTGCCTGTGGCCGCGGTTCCGAAGATAAGGACCGGGTGAAAGCCGTTATCACTTAGGCTCTTGCCCAGGCTTTCGCCCCGTTCGTCTTGAACACGCCTTTCACCGTTGTAGATCGTATCCGATGTAATTACCCACCCCCTTGTAGCCGCGGCGTCGAGCAGGTCGCTGAAGGCGTTTTTATTTTCTGTCATGATTTATTCCGTCATGCCTCGTTCAGGCTCGATCTGATTTTGCGCAACCGCTCCGCATGGCCGCCAACTTGCCGCTTCCGCGACCGTGAGGTCTCGACGCGGAAGAAGAAGGCAACCAGGATCATGTCAAAAAATACGGCAGCCAAAATGATTGGATATGTGGCAAGGTGATCGTAGCGCGAGAGAAGTATCTCGATTGTGTTGCCGATGCTCCCGACCTTGTCGACACGATCGTCGTCGATGCTGGGCGGAAGCTTGGCCATTTCGGCCGGACCGATCACCGTCGCCAACTTGGTGTAGACCGTGCTGTATTCGCTCCACGCCGCCTTGAGGACCGGCGAAGCATCGTCCCGCTCTAGGTTCGTGTTAAGATAGAGGGCCTTGACCTTCGTGATCTGGTCACGCAGCGCATCTAAGCTGTCGTTCTTCAGCTGTGCTAGATCTTCGTCGCCGGGGGCTAAGAGCGGCATGCGAGATATGTAGGTCTCGATAGAGCGCTCGACTGTGCGCAGGGTCCGCTCGAGCTCCGAACAGCTGTTTCCGCCGGATGGAATGTCGACCCCGGTAATCGCTTCGACCCTGCTGATGTCGACATCCCAGGCCTCGGGCACGTCGCACGGAACGTCGTTGGAGTTCGCCCAGTTGGCGAGCGCCTTGTCAATCGCTGCGCGATAGGCCTTAATCATCACGTCTGGATTGGACTCGCTGCAGTCGCCCGACGGCAGGCGGAGATCGGGAAGCTTAGCCTGAATTTTCTCCAGGTACCCGATGGCGACTTCGCCGCAGCCTGCCTTCAGCGGGTTCCTGACCTCAGCGTCGAAGCTCTCGAACAGGCTGATGATCTGATTCTTGAAACTCTCCGACCGATCGGAGGCCTCTTGTTTGGCGCTCTCCAAGTAGTTTGCGAACTGTTGGCGCTGTATCTCCAGATTGCGCTCCTGCTCCTCCTGCTTGGCATGCAACTCGTCGCTCTTCAGCAGCTTGATGTCATTCAGCGCAAGCTGGTCGAGCTCCGTAAGCTTGGCAAGTGTTGTTTCCGCTGCCTCCTTCAGAAAGGTTGGAACCTGAAACTTCATGAACATCAAATTCATAGTACCAAGCGCGCTGATTACAATTAGCACGAAGAGATAGGCAAGCCAGGTGAAGCGTGCGGTCTTGTCAGTCCTCAGGCGGGCGTGCTCGCTCGCAACGCCCCAGGCTAGGACGACCGCGACAATGGCGATGGCGATGGCCGCAGCCCATGCCGCAAGGTTGATACTTGGGTTCTCGCTTGGGCTGATCACGGGCTCTAGGATGTCATGCCAGCCAATCGAGATCACGACGAGGAAGATTGGAATTAGAGCGAGGAGTGCGAGTACAGCGACGCTATTGGAAGAGTTCGCTGAGTCCTTGTTACCGTTCATTCCCCGGGTGCCTTGATGCGCCGAAGGGCCGCCCCTGTCGACTTTGCTACGTATCTTTTCCAAAAAGTCGCCTATTTGGTCTCAGGCCTTTAACCCTATGAGGCGCTGGGCAGGTGGTCAACACTAAGTGTACCGTTCTTCTAGCCCGGAAATCTCACACTGACGAGTGCATCAGGGCTCTGAATCGGAGATAATTCTTATGAAACAAAGGGTTATCTGACAGCAGAGGAGTTCCCCAAAGCCGACAGAGTGTAACGCGAAGTCGTTTGAGTTTGCACGGGTAGAATCGCCCTTTGAGGCCTTGAACTATTACCTTAAATCTGACCAAAAACCCAGTGTTGCGACTACCGGTTGAATACGCCCAGTTCATCAGCGGGGCTTCACCGATCTGCTGAAGACGCACGAGATCGCCATCAGCATGGACGGCAAGGGCGCATGGCGCGACAACTTGTTCGTCGAACGGCTCTGGCGGACGATCAAATACGAGGAGGTTCATCTTCGAGCCTGTGCCAGCGTGCCGGAGGCCAGGGCTTCGATCGGCCGATACATCGACCATTTCGACAACGCTCGCCGACCCATTCGAGCATTGACCGGCAGACGCCGGACGAGGCTCACTTCTGAACCCTGTCATAAATCCCGATGGCAGCCTAAAAAGGGCAGAAAACCACTTAATATTAACCGCAGACCGGAAACTGTTCAGACAAACCGAGGCACCTCTCGTAGACAGTGCTCGCTCAACCCTTATTGACGGGAGTGCCGCAGTATGGACAGACGGAGAAGGTCGAGAATATCTGCCCTCGGCAGCGGATACATTTTTGGACGACGCGGTCATTCACACGGGGGCGAGAAGGCACATAGGGCTCGATATGGGCCTCCTCGATGATGGGATCCTGATCAGGCGTGGCTTCCGGCTCAGGCTCAGGCAGGTCTTGGACAACCTTCACTGGTGCAGGAGGGATCGGCTCAGAGCGGGCGGCTCTAATCCTCGGAGGCGGGGTCCAATTCATTCCGAAAGTGCCCACACTCACGTCATTCAATTCGAATAGTTCGACTTTGTAATTATGCTCCGAGTCAAGATACCGAGCAAAGGCAAGCGGCAGGCACAAATCGAAATCAACCTCCCCCGACGGGGCCACTTCGATCAGGCACTTCTCGCAATTCGATTGCCATCCATCTTCCGCGAGGTATGGCCTGTTCTGCCCAGGCCTTTCGATGACGATCTTGCATTTGTCGGAAAGCGGGAAGTGTCCTCGCACCATGAGATTGATTGTGTTACGAGATCCAGTAAAGTCACTGCGAATGCCGAGATACTCGATGGTCATTTCATTCAGCCCGTAAGGAGACAGCGTCCTTCAATACGCTTCCCAGTTTCAGGTTTTCCTGTAGCTGTTTCTCGTCGCGTATATCAACGAAGGCGTTCTGCTTAATCATGTCGCGGAAGCCCACAGCCCAGTCCGCCATCAGCTTTATGGAGAACTGCGCCGACTTTTCGGGCAGCACGAGCTCCTGTTGGCCGTCGGGCTTCGCCGGATTGGTTGAGAAGATAGTTCCGCTGGATCCGTCAACTTTGCTGACGATGCGCCCCTTGTCGCGCTGCAGGGTGGTGTACATCAGGAAGTCGTTTAGTATGATCGCAGCTGTGGCTGCCGAATTCCAGTTGCTCGAAGCTCCGTCATGCTGGAAATTGTGGCGTTCGAGCTCGCCCGCGATGTGAGTGATGCCGCCCTGCCGCTCCAGCGCCGTAACAATCTCGGCGCAGATGTTGTTGACGAAGCCGGGCTCGATCTCGAAGTGCTCAAGCATGCGCGCATCCTCGAATTTCTTGCCAACAAGGAAGGCCCATTGACTGATGAAGGCTCGGACCACCACCTCCGTTTGGCTCGAGCTCTTGGACCGGGCTTCGGTGGGCGCTGAGAGGCCCAGCATCTGCGCAAGGTCGCTGTCGATGACCGTTGTGGCCTTCGCCGACTTTGCGGACTTTGACCGGTCACCCCAAATCATCTCTGAGCGGATTTCGTCGAACAGGGCAATCGCGTCATGCTCGTCGATGGTGAGCTCCGCAAGAAAGTCACCGGCGCGGCGCTTCTGTACCAGCGACGCGGCGACTCCCATGAAGGCATTGGCCGTCTTCAGCTTCGCTTCCTGCAGGTCCTGGGCGTCGGTGGAAATGTAGAGCGGACGCAGCTGGTCGAGGATTTTGTCCAAGTTGGAGACGATCTGACGGCGGATCTGACGGGCCCGAAGCTCGGGCTTGCAGACGCGCTCTAGATTGCTCATCACGTAGCTCGCGCCACCATCATTGAGCGCGAGAGCAGCGTTCCAGGCACCGAGTGGATCACGAAAGTGCTTCTTCACGAGATCCGAGCTCATGTATGCGAGCTTCAGCTTCTCGATGTAGTCGACGCGCTCAGGACTTAGTGAGACTTCCGACTGATTGTCACCGTATCGGATCAGGTGTGTTTGGTCGGCGGCGGGGCTTCGCCACCAATATGTATTCTTGAAGGTGGACACCGTATCCCATCGGTCCAGCCAATTCGTCTTCGCCGATTGCTGTTCACCGAAGGGCTTACGAAGGCTTGCCGTGATGCGGGCATCCCAGCGGCTCTCATCGGTTGCTCTCCCCCGATCAGCAGCAAACTCTGTATCGAACTTCGTGAGGATAACGAATAGGTTGACCGGGCTGTCCTCTCTCTGGTCGGGTCGGTCACCAGCGGCGTCAGACACCCAGTCCTCTACAAGTCGGTTCAGGCCAACCACCTCCTGGTTCGACGGGCCAATGCAGAGAAGCAGGGCCGTCATGCCGAATGAGTTACAGTAACGTTCGAAGAGGTAGGCCACCTTCCCGCGAAGAAAGTGCTCAGTAGGAAGCTCGGAAGCTTCCTCGAATTTTCCTCGGTCAACGGGATGGCGAGATCGTGCCCCTGGAAAGTCTAGTAAGTCAGCCTGGGAGAAGAAGGGATGGGGCTGATGCGCAATGGCGATCGTGATCTCGGATGCCAGAGCGGATAATGTACCGACCCCTGTCTGGATGGGTGTCATCGTTAGATTGCCTGCTCGCACCAAACAAATCTGGCGTTGGTCCTGGGTGCCAACTGCATCGAGAGTCTGCACGTTGATGACGCTGCTGCTGCTCCGCTGCCACCTTCCATTCTCAATGTCGAAGAGCGCGGCTGCCTCGCAGAGGACGGTCCTTGCGCCTCCAAAGCGAGCCAGTTCCTGCACCAAGTGCTGAAATAGTTTTGTATAGCGAGGAGAGTTGTCCCACAATATACTGAAATAAATTAGTCGCTGATCGTCGTTTGCGAGTGGAATTAACTGCTCTAGACGGCTCCAGTAACCCACCTGCTTGAGCAGAGAATAGTATTTGTCGTTTGAAAAGTGCTTGTCGCAATAAAAATTTAGTTCAATGATATCTTCAACGCCGATCAAGCCCTGTGACCCAGAAATTGACTTGTTCAGCAACTGCTGAACTTGGATGGAGCGAGTCTGTATATCTAGTTCCGAAAGTTGCTCAACGTCATTGTAGAAAGAGTTTGAAATTATCTTGACGATATCGAGCTCGCTGAGTAAATCGATCGTGACAGGAAAATCATTACTAGCGGCGACTGTTTGCCTCGTGAGCCTCGTCACGAGGCCCGTTGATTCTTTGCTGCCCGAGGGGTTTATCTCCGTCAGGAAGTCTATCTCGCGATCGCCCATCGAGGCCATTACGGTCCCGGTCTGCCCCTTTGCCAGGGCAGAGACGAAATAGGATTTTCCGGCTTGGCTCGCGCCATAGACGCCAATGCTCAAGGGCCTGCCTACAGCTTCCTCGAGCCTGGCTTGCCGATAGACGGCCAGACCCATTTCGCGCTTCAGGCGGCTGTTGCTCGCAACGGCAGGGTTCTCGGCTAGATTAATCCACTCTCTTGCCGATTCCAAAATGACTCTCGCTCTGGAAGCAGTGTCACCAACATCCACCAAGCGTTTCTCCCGATTGCCATGAGCAAGTTTCCAAGGCTGCATTCTAAGGGGCGTCTCCGCCATCTTCATAGTTCTTTTTGAGATAGACCTGGTCATGCCAATCGTGTTGCCCATGAGGGCGAAATAGGCCGTGTGGAAAGCCGCGTCATGTCCGCGATCGAGCTCTGCAGGACAGCATCGCTTGGCGGCCATGTCGAGGTCTGCGAGGACTGCGCGCATGCAGGATCCGTCATTGGGCCACAGCCGCCCGCGCTAACCCCTCTTATTCACGCTGGGCCTGAAAGTGGGTTGGCGGACGTAGCGTAAGCAGCTGATTTGGAATAGGTTTTGGTTGCTTGGACCAACGCAATTCCAAACCACTGAGGCGCCACGCCCACCATGGATGACGATACCGGCCTTCTGTTCGATCTGCCAAGCGTGGGGCGCAAGAAAGTCAGCGCCGCCTTCGATGGCGGGCGCAACCTCCGACGGCGGCGTAGCGCTGCTGGCGCTGGCCGACCGGCGCGATCCGGCCCTTGACACCATTCGTTGGCCTCGATCCTGCGGGCGCGGGTTCTTGCCATTGCCTGCGGCTACGAGGACGCCAATGACCTCGACCGCCTGCGCGGCGGTCCAGCGTTCAAACTGGCCTGCGGTCGGCTGCCCGACAGCCGGCTGGGGCCTGTGTTCGCGGCTCATCCTGCCAATACGATGAGTTAAAGCCATCCTCGCTCGCCAAAAGCAGTGAGATCGAGACCAGGCGGAGCATACCATCCGGCCGAGCCATAGCGAGCCCCCAGGCGAAGGGCCACATCCTTGTTGCCATAGGGGATCCGCAGTGGCGTAACAGTGAGCGCATTGTGATGAGCGGCGGCTGCAGGAGCAGCAGCGCCTTTGGCACTGGCATCCTCCCCGGCGTTATGTTCTCCCAATGGTTTCACCGCGCGCACCGATCCGGGCTCCACCGATTTACGAGGCTTGCTGGTCGACTTCCGAGGGAGCTTGCGGCGCTCTGCAGCGAGGGGCGCATCGGATTGTGCGAAGACGGCGACCGGGCTGGCAGAAGCATTCTGCTGGTGACGGCTTTCAGGGTTTTCGATCTGGCCTGAAACTAAGGGATCGGCTTCTGGCCTTCCCGCCGCATTCGCTGACGATTTCCCCGGCGCGTGTTGATTTAGAAATTCACGGCAGATCGACGTCGACGTCCTGTATCCGGGCGGCGGCTTAATGCGCTTCTGGCGGGCGAGACTATCGGCGTAGCGAGCCATTGCAGGCGTTGGAGGGCGTCCTCCCCCGTCCTTGCCAACCTCAGCGCCTAGCAAGGGACGTCCCCCGGAAGCGCTTCCGTCGGTGAGCTTGCCGATGATGCGCTGGGCAACGTCGCAGACGGCGTCGATTGCGCCGATCATCTCCTGCTTGCCGACCACGACATCGTCGAGCAGGCATTCGAGTTGCGCCGTTACGCCCGGGTCGACCAGCGCCGGGTCGGCCTGTTTGAGAACACCGAACAACGACAGTCCGGTGTCGGTTGGTACGATGTGCTTGCCCTGGGCCATCAGAAAATTCTGTTTCTTCAGCCCAACGATGACCTCCGCACGGGTCGCCGGCGTACCAATTCCCCTAGCCTCCCTGAGGCGTTCCCGCAGAACCGCGTCATCGACAAAGCGCCATGCGCTCTGCATCGCCTCGATCAAGGTGCCTTCGCTGTAGCGCGGCGGAGGGCGGGTCTCCTTGTCTTCGATCTTTGAATCCTGCAGTTGAGCGGTCTCGCCGTTGCGCAGCGGCGGCAGCAATTGCGCCTCATCGCCCTTTTCGTCGGCGGGTTGCCACTCCGGGAATGCGGCACGCCAGCCGAGATCGATGGGCTGACGACCCGCAGCACGGAATTCGAAGCCACGCACGTCGAGCGTCGCTGTTGTCTGCCGGTAACGAAAGTCCGGCATGACCGCGGCGAGATAGGCCCGCGCGATGACGTCGAACAGTTTCTTCTCGTCGGATGAAAGGCGCGGCCAGACCTCGCGCAATTTGTCGACTGTGTTGACGTTGGGAATGACGGCGTGGTGGCTCGCACCCTCGAGCCCTTTATCGTGGAACGAACCGCTTGCGCCCTTACGAATGACCGGCGGCATGGGCACCGGGATAGTGGCGAACGACTGGCCTACCTGCAGCCCGGCAACGATCTTCGGGACGTCCGCTATCAGGCTCTGTGGGAGGTAGCGCACTTCGGCGCGGGGATAGGTGATGATCTTCTTGCCCTGGCCGTCATAGAGTTCCTGCGCCACTTCCAGCGTCTTGCTGGCCGTCCAGCCAAAGCGCGAACTGCACAGCTTCTGCAGCGATGGCAGATCGTGCAGTTTGGGAGGGCCTTGTTTCTTGTCCTCGACGTGAACCCCAAGCGGGCCCTCGAAGTTCTCGGTCGCATTGACAACCGTCTCGGCAAGCTCGCGCTTGAGAAGCCGCTCCTTAGGCGCGTGACACATCTGGAACTGACCGCCCGCGACCTTGGCGGTGACGACCACCTCAAAATACGCTGTTGGAACAAAGTTCCGGATTTCCAGCTCGCGCTTGCACACGATTGCCAACGTCGGCGTCTTGACGCGACCGACGCCGATCACACTTCGGGCGCCCTGCCCCAGGATCACGGTCGCGGTACGGGTCAGTGACAGGTTGTAGATCTGGTCGGCCTGGCGGCGCGCAACAGCGGCGGCGTAAAGGCGGGCATATTCGGAATTGGGTTTTGCCTGACCGAAAGCGTCGTGGATGCTTTGCGGATCTTGCGCGGTGAACAGCACCCGCATGACCTCGCCGCGATAGTTGTAATGCTCAAGAATTTCCTGACCGATCAGCTGGCCCTCACGGTCGCAATCGGTGGCGAGCCAAACTCGCTCCGCCGAGCGGAGAGCCTCGCGGATCGCCTTGAGCTTGGAAGCCTTGTTGCCGCCGTCGGCAGGGCGGGTGGCGTAGAGCCCCTCGGGTCGGAGCAGGACCGGCGACCAGCGCTTCCATTCCGGAACTGCGTCCTCTGGCTCCTCCAGATCAAACAAGTGGCCCTCGGCCGGAAGAATGTCGCCATAACGCGATCCTACCGCGGCGCGGACGTCTTTCGCCTGGCTCGTTTTCTCGGTGATGACGATTTGGTCAGCCATGAGGGCCTCGTTTTGTAGGTCCAATACGATTTACCGGTAGTGAGAACGTATAGTGAACTCGCGCCCCAGGCAAGTTGGGCGCCGCTCTTCGACCCTGCCCGACGGGGCGGTGGCATTGCGGAACGTCGCCAATTCGACTCCAGGCGCCTCACACTTCTCCATGCCCTCTAGATCGACAAAGCTCATCTCCGTTGCTGAACCCGCTGCAGGCGGCTTGGTTTGCAAATTGCGGGACCGCGCAGGACTGCGGGGCACGGACCACCGTTCCTGTCTCACGCCGCGGGGCACTCCACCTGGCGCCCAGAACTGGAATTACATCGCTGGGGCATGGACCTCGACGGCAGAGGTGGGATCGGCCAGAAATCGAGTTCCCGACTTCAACCTTATTTGGGAAACGATTCGTGCAACCGTCACCGGCCTGCGTTGGTTTACGCCTGACGCCCAATGGGCGGCTGGCGCTCGAACCAGACGACGACGCGCCCGGCATGGACGCCAACGTGGCGGCCCGTCTGGGGGAGGCTTTCGCGAAGGGTTCGGGCGCGGGGCTGCTGCAATTGGGGGCGGTCGAAGTCGGTCAGGTGCTGCCTCCGGTGTTTGTCTGGTGGCGCGACTTCGCGGCCCGCTATGTTGTCAATCTCTGCGGTCAGGCGGACGTCGCAGTGGTGGCGGCGCCCAGCGGCGCGGAACTAGCCGCCCTCGTCCTGAACGCGCCCATGATGTCCGGGGCCGAATATGTATCGGCGGAGGTCTTGCTTGGATTGTGGTCCGCGTTGGGTGCGGCCTTCGAAACGACGTTCGCCGCCGCCGAGACGGACCTGCAATTGTACCTAAAGACGTTGAATCCCGTCTGGAACCTGGTCGGGCGGGTGCATTTCAACCTCGCAGAGAACCGCCGCGACCCAGACTTTCCGTTCGCTTTTATGGCGACCTACACCACACGGCTGTCGGCCAACGCCGAGGCGCAGCATGTCCCGCTTGGCCAAGCCATGCGCGACTACGCCGGGGCGGCCAATCGCGACAAGCTGCTCTCCCTGCTGCAGCCGGTGCAGCGCGCATCGGAGGCCTGCGGCTGGCTGCGCTCGGCGGTGGAAGCCGGAGAGATCTTCCATCCATTGCGCTGGACGGCGGCGGAAGCGGGGCGGTTCCTCGCCAGCGTCCCGGATCTTCAAAGCGCCGGCCTCGTGACTCGGATGCCCGCCACTTGGCGCGCCAACCGGCCGGCCAGACCCAAGGTCAACGCCGTCGTCGGCGCGCGCCCGCCCTCAGCGGTAGGTCTGGACGGGCTGCTGGATTTTAACGTCGATATAACCCTCGACGGCGAGCCGCTGAGCGCTTCCGAGATCGACGCCTTGTTATCGGGAACCGACACCCTGACTTTGTTACGTGGTCAATGGGTGGAGATCGATCGCGATCGATTGCGTCGCGCGATCGATCGGTTCAAGGCGGCCGAAGCGCTGGCCGCACGCAACGGACTTACATTCGCCGAGGCCATGCGGCTGCTGGCCGGCCCTGCGGTGACGGAAGGGGAAGCCGATGTGGAGACGGCGGACTGGGCCGTCGTCTCAGCCGGACCCTGGTTATCGGAAACCCTCAAGGCCTTGCGCGCGCCTGACGGCTTGGCGGTCAATCCCGGCCCTGGCTTCTTGGGAACCCTGCGCCCCTATCAAAAGGATGGCGTCCAATGGCTGCATCTGCTGTCAAGTCTGGGCCTTGGCGCCTGCCTGGCCGATGACATGGGCCTGGGCAAGACCATTCAAGTGCTGGCCATGCTGCTGGCGCACACCCGCGAGGGTGTAGCCCGTCGCCCAAGCCTCCTCGTGGCGCCCGCGTCCCTGCTGGCCAATTGGGCCGATGAGATCGCGCGCTTCGCGCCGAGCCTGAACGCCGCGATCATTCACCCGTCTGCCATGAGCGCCGAGGCCTTCAAGGCGGTGACGCCGGAGGGGCTCGCCGAGCTTGATCTGGTGATCACCAGCTACGGGTCGCTGTTGCGCGCGCCCCCGCTTGGCATAGTCCGATGGCGGTTTGCGATTTTGGACGAGGCTCAGGCGATCAAGAATCCGGTCGCCAAACAGACCCGCGCGGCCAAGGCGCTGAAGGCTGACGCCCGCATCGCGCTGACCGGCACGCCGGTGGAAAACCACCTGGGCGATCTGTGGTCGATCTTCGATTTCATCAATCCGGGCCTGCTCGGTGGCGCGGCGCAGTTCAAATCCTACACCAAAGCCTTGGCGGATCGCCCGCACAATCCCTACGGACCGCTGCGCGAACTGGTGCGCCCCTACATCCTTCGACGGATGAAAACCGACAAATCCGTGATCGCCGACCTGCCTGACAAGACCGAAGTCACCGCCCATTGCGGCTTGAGCCGCAAGCAGGCCGCGCTCTACGCCAAGACCGTTTCGGACCTCGCCGTAGCGTTGAAGGCGCACGACGGGATCGAACGTAGGGGCGTCGTACTGACGACGCTGACGCGTCTCAAGCAGATTTGCAATCATCCCTCACAATGGCTGGGCGACAACCTGTGGGCCGAAGACGACAGCGGCAAGCTCGCCCGTTTGCGCGAAATCGCCGAGGTCGTGGCGGCGCGCCAGGAGAAGATGCTGGTGTTCACCCAGTTTCGCGAAATGACCGAACCGCTACGGGCGTTCCTGTCGGGAATCTTCGCTCACCCCGGTCTGGTTCTGCATGGGGGCACGGCCGTAAAGGACCGCCAAGACCTCGTGGTGGCCTTTCAGAACAGCGAGGCCGCCCCGTTCTTTGTTCTCTCGCTCAAGGCGGGGGGGGCGGGGTTGAACCTGACGGCGGCGTCTCACGTCGTCCACTTTGACCGCTGGTGGAACCCGGCGGTGGAAAATCAGGCCACCGACAGGGCGTTCCGTATCGGTCAGAAACGGAACGTCCTGGTGCATAAATTCGTCTGCAAGGGCACCGTCGAGGAAAAGATCGACGCCATGATCGAGGCCAAGCACGCCCTCTCCGACGAACTGCTGACCGGATCGGCAGAGATGAAACTGACCGAAATGAAGGACGATGAGCTCTTGCGCCTCGTTGCCCTGGACCTTAACGCGGTCATGAAGGACTGAGATGGCCATGGCACACGGATATGGTGGATGGCCGCGCTATGTGCCGGTCGCTGAGCGGCGGGCCAAGGCGGCCAAGCAATTAGAAAACTTGCGCAAAAAGGGTCGGCCGATCGATCCGGTGATCATCGAGGGCCGCGTGATCGCCAAGACCTTCTGGGGCAAAGCCTGGTGCGAAAATCTCGCGAGCTATCGCGACTTTGAAAGCCGGCTACACCGCGGACGAACCTATGTGCGCAACGGCTCGGTTCTGGATCTGCAGATCGCCCCGCTTACCATCACAGCCACGGTGAGCGGCTCGTCGCTGTACACCGTTGAAATCAAGATTGCCGCCGCTCCCAAGGCGCAATGGCAAGCCATCTGCCGCGACTGCGCCGGCGGCATCGATTCGCTGGTGGAACTGCTCCAGGGCCGGTTCTCCCTAGCCGTGATGGACCGGCTTTGCCGCCAGGGCGAGGGTCTGTTCCCCGAACCGTCGCGGATCAAGTTCTCCTGCGATTGCCTCGACCATGCGGACATGTGCAAACACGTCGCCGCGGTTCTCTATGGCGTCGGCGCCAGGCTGGACCGCAAACCCGAACTCCTGTTTCAACTGCGTGCGGTGGATGAGAGCGATCTCCTGGTCAATCTGGACGCGTCCGTGACGCTCTCGGCGAACAAGCCCGCTGATGAAAGAATTCTCCAGGCGGCCGACGTCTCCGCCCTGTTTGGCCTGGACATGGCTCCCGACGACCCGCCTTCGGCCGAAAAGCCCGCGCGGCCGAAGAAGCTGGCCAAAACCGTCACCGCTCCTGCCTTGCCGACGGCCATGATGAACAACACGCGGACGGCCAAAGGCACCGCGTCCCTCGCCCGACCAAAGCCACCGCCCCTCCCGTTGACGCGCGACGGCTTCGTGAAGTGGTGGAAATAAGGAAGGCCCGATCGGTTCACCCGCAATCTGACCGTGCAACTCACCGGCCACGACATGCTCAAGAGACTGGGCTTTGTCCTGATCCAGGTGTTCAGCGACAACCATGATGGCCGGTGGGTCTGACGGAAGACGGGCATGCCCGTCTGTAGGACAGCGGCACCGGCCCCATACAGATAGACCGCAAGCCAGTCTCTGCCTGGCGGGCTCCTGCGCAAGCCAGCGGAAACGCCCAAGATCCTCGCTTCCCGCAACCATACCAAGCGCTTCGCTTCATCCCGCCGAGAGAGTTGGATGCCAGTGCCACTCCCTCCGCCACCTGCGCTCCTGCTGAGCTTCGGGTGGCAGGCCTCTAGACCGTTTCACTCTGAGACTGACTCTG
>Ga0247833_1006428_pt1 | contig 13053 bp, 4 predicted proteins | sample LaCruzMarch2015__7_FD_187117 | JGI IMG/M metagenome (GOLD analysis project Ga0247833, IMG submission 187117) | Freshwater microbial communities from meromictic Lake La Cruz, Castile-La Mancha, Spain - LaCruzMarch2015_8m | ecosystem: Environmental > Aquatic > Freshwater > Lake | place: Spain...
TTGTCTTTCATGCCATCGGCCTGCGTCGGTGTCGAGAAAGCCTTCACCTCAGCAGGCTTACCCAGTAGAGTTAGCACGGCATCGATCATGTGGCAGCCGAGTTCAAACATGCCGCCACCTGCCAGCGCGCTCAGCTCCTTGCGCGTGCCTGCATTGGCCAGCTTGCCCATCATCGCTTCGATCTCTGTGATCTCGCCCAGCCACCCTTCGCGCACCGCCTGAAAGGTCAATGAAAAGGCTGGATTGTAGCGCAGCATGTAGCCCATCTGCACGGTTAGCCCGCGCTTCTCAGCTTCCAAGCGCATGGTTTTGAACTCGTCGTGCCCCAGTGCTCCCGGCTTGTCCAGATGCACGTGCTTGCCCGCCTGGATCGCCTGCAAAGCGGAAGCACACGAGTTCTCCACACGCGTCTCCACGGTCACGGCTTGCAGGCCAGGCAAGGCGAGCAAGGCCTCCGTGCTCAAGCGTGGCAGGCCCGCATACTCCTTGCCTTGATGTCCTTCATCCGCTGCCAGACCGACCACGTCATAGAGATCGCTCAGGCGTTGTACGGCCTCCATCTTGCCCCCTGCATGAGCGTGCTGAGCGCCGATCTGACCCAAACGAATGCGAGGAGCCGCCGCGAAGGCGGGCGCGGCGAAGGCGGCCGAGGCAGCAAGAAACGAGCGACGAGAGGTCATGCGCCTAGTCTGCGAATAACCCGCGCTGGCTGCAATCTTGTTGTGCATTATTCATAGTTATTCACAAGCCTTTGCTTGCATGGGAACAACCGCCCGATAGCCTCCACATACAGCCTGTTTCTCATCCTATGCATCGCCTTCGCTGCGGCGTCATTTATACCAATGCCTTTGCCGACTACCTGGCCCAACTCAGCCAGGGAGCGAGCCAGCGGCAGATTCTCGCGCTCGACTACTTGAAGGCTTCCACTGGGCCAAAAAAGGGCACCGCCTGGTGGCAGATCGAATGGCTGCCCGAGCACCGTGCACCCGCTGAGTGCCGGTTCAAGATCGGTTCCGTGCCCGTGTGTCTCAGCAAGCAAAGTCAGCGTGGCCTGAAGCATAGCTGCCTGGATTGGCGCGATGGCCAAGTGGTGGTGAGAAGTTAAACTTGGCAACGAACGAGCACAAAATCGTGGCCAAGCTGATTACTCTACGACTTCGACTGTAACGGAGCACTGCGCGCGTCTCCCCTGATCATCCAGCACCTGCAAGGTCCAGGTGCCAGCCTTGGCCTTCCAGAGCAAGGGCTGCACGGGTGTGGTGGCACCCAAAAACTGCGAACCCGCAAACCAGAACACTTGGCGCACGCCTGCCGCTGCATCCGCCCGCAGCGGCACCGATTGCCGCGCCGGATCATGCGCAATCAGTGTGTAACGACGCTTTGGCAATGGTGACACGATGCGCGGGGCTGCCTCCGTCTGCGCTGCCGAGATCAGTGCCTCGCCTAGCGCATAGGCCGGAGGATCACGACGCGGCAGGCCCGCCCGGCGAAACATCTCCAGCATGTCCGGTGGCCAGAACTCCCACACCTCGCGCTTGACCGGACGAAGGCCATCGTCGCGTGCGACTCGCAGACCGCTCGATGTATCCAGCAGAATCTCGCGATGAATCTCACACGGCGTGATCGGCGATACGCCGGGAATGAAGCCGCCATGCGTGCGGTGCTGACACGCAGGCGTCGGCAACTGCCCCGACACCGCGCACAACTCGACATCTTCCACCCCCGCTGGCGGGCCTTGCCTGCGCTTGGGCAAGCCGAGCCGCTGAAACATCTCGAACAGCAACGGAGCCGCACATTGCCGTGCAACTAGCGAGGGGTTGGCCTTGCCATTGAAATTCCCCAGCCAGACCACCAGCACATACTCGCCGTGCATCCCCGCTGCCCATGCATCGCGAAAGCCGTGCGAGGTGCCGGTCTTCCAGTTGATCTCCGGATCCGCCATCACCTCGCTGCCCGGCGGCGAGCACAGCATTTCACGGGTCAAGTAGCGGGCTTCCTCTGAGAGCACAGCTTGCTTGCTAGATAAACGGGGAACCGGGAACCAGAAACCCATCTTCAACTTCTGCGTCCTGCCATCACTCGCCAGCAGTGAATACAGTTGGGCCAACTCCTCCATGCTGACCTCCGCACCACCGAGCGGCAGTGCCAGACCGTAGTGCGATTCAGGTTTTGGAAAGGCCACGCCAGCGTGCTTGAGAAAGTCATACAATCGCGGCGAGGTCAGCTTCTGGGTCAGCGCTACGGCAGGGATGTTGCGGCTGCGATACAATGCTTCCGCCGCAGGCACTGGGCCGGTGAACTCGCGATCAAAGTTCTCGGGGTTGTAGTCGGCAAAGGTCAGCCGTCCATCGCGCACCAGCGAGCGCGGATGAATCAAGCCTTGCTGCATGGCAAGCCCATAGATGAAGGGCTTCAGGGCCGAGCCTGGTGAACGCCGAGCCATCACGCCATCGACTTGACCCAAGATGTCATTGTCCAAAAACCCCGCCGACCCCACATAAGCCAGCACCTCGCGTGTCGGCGCATGAACGAGCAACGCACAGCCGTTCGCGATGCCGGACTCGCGATGGTCTTCAATGTGCTTAGTCAGCGTGCGCTCGACTAGGCGTTGCTTCGGCAAATCGATGGTGCTGCGCACGATTATGCTCTGCGACTGCTCCTTGAACAAGCGTCGCGCGAGATGCGGCACCTGGCGCGGCACTTGTGCTTCGGGCAGCAAAGCATAGCCTTCATCCAGTGGATCACTGCGTGGGGCAAGTCGTTGCCACAGACGGTGCATCGCTTTGCTGTGCTCGGCGTTCTCCTTCGCCACGGACGGCTTGCGCCGCGTCGGACTCTGTGGCAGCACGGCGAGCGCCGCCGACTCGCGCAAGGTCACGTCCTTCGCTGCCTTGCCACACCACAGCAGGCTTGCTGCGCCGATTCCCTCCACATTGCCACCGTAGGGCGCGAGGTTGAAGTAAGCTTCCAGCAATTCGTCCTTCGTATAGTGGCGCTCCAGTTGCAGCGCACGCACCACCTGTGTTGCCTTGCCAACGATGGAAGTCGTGCGCAACTGCCAGCGCAGCCGCGCGACCTGCATCGTAAGCGTCGAACCGCCACCCTGTCGCGTGCCACTGACCACGCCCCACAGCGCACGCAGCATCGACAACGGATTCACGCCCGGATGCTCATGAAAATGCCGGTCTTCCAGTGTCAGCGTCGCACGGATTGCATTCGGGCTTATGTCCAAGAGGGGGGTCCGCAGTCGATACTTGCCGTCATTCGTCAGTGCCAGATGAATGACCTGTCCTTCGCGATCTGTGAGAGCGCGAGAGAACGTCATCGCCTCAGGATAGAGCGCGGGCTTGGGGCATAGCCACGATGCCGCCGCACTCACCACAAGCGCGGCTGCAAGGAGGCGAAGTCCGCGTTTCACAACTTACTCCACCGTGATGCTGCCACCGCCAGCGCGGCCTTTCACACCGCGATCATACATGCACTCGGCGAAAACTGGAGGCACGATGAAATGGCCGGTGCAGACGGGTTTCACGCGATAGCTAAAGGTCTTCGTCTCGCCCTTCGCAAGGCTGGTGAATAACACCGCACGATCCTCGCGCACATCGACATACTCGGCACCGGGGACAGCATTGGCACCGGGTTTCAAGCCGTTGGGTTCCAACTCAAAACCGCCGGGCATCAGGTCAAGCACCGACACGTTCGTTAGCGCTTCGGGGCTGCTGTTACGCACGCGGATGCGAACCGTTGCACCATCGCCCACACGCAACTTCGTCAGCGTCGCACCATCATCACCCACCATCTCGCGGACGACCTCCAGGCCGTCGTTGAGCGCCGCACTCGTGCCTTTGTCGAAGCCGGACTCAGTGACCTGATAAAATGCACCGAGGTCGCTGCCTCGCTGATCGAGCAGGAAACGCAAGCCGCTCAGGCCTGCGTCAAAACCAGTGCGGCGCAAGCCTTGTCCTTCGGGCAATAGCAGCGAGGGCTGGCCCTTCTTCGGTAGGGCGTTGATCGTGAGTTTGACGCCCGCTTGCTGGGCGAGTTGCGAGTAGGCCTTCAGCGCCAGAATGCCATATGCGGCACTGAGTGTATTGAAGCGGTTCGCGCGAATCGGCTCGGTAACCATGGCCAGGTCATCGTAGTCGAAGCGCTGAGCGATCTCTGGGAAATGCTTGCAGAGCAATGCAAAACCTTGGGCCTGCTTCACCTTCGGATCGGTGGCGTAGTCATGGAACCACGGCTCCAGCTTGGGCTGCTTGTCGCTTTCATTCCACCATGTCCGCATGAGCGACACGCCTTCGTTTTGCTTCTTCAGTAGCCAATAGGTCGCGGCCATGTAGGCGCTAGCCAGGGTGCTGCGCCACTTGGGGTTGTTCTTCTCCAAGGTATCGCGCAGGGCGAGCAGATGGTTCGTTGTTACCTGACCGTTGCGCGTGAGCAGGTAGATCGCAGCGGCCTGCACATCAGCTTGATCGGTGGTGGTCGAGGTGGCGCGTGCCATCTTGGTCAGGTGCTGCAGCGCACTCTCCATCAAGCCATCGGGCAGCGCGTGATTGGACTCCTTCGTTTCGGTCAGGAAGTGCGTCACATACACGCTGAGGAAGTCGAGTTCGGCACCGCCTTGACCCGGCCAGTAGCCAAAGCTGCCATCGCCGTTTTGACGAGCGGCGAGTGAATGCAGTGCACTCTCCAACTGCTCGGCACTCTCGGTCTGATCGAAGCCAAAGTCGGCCTCGCCTGCGAGCAGCAAGCGCGACATCGCACGGCTGGTGATCTGCTCGCTGCACCCGTGTGGATAGTCGGCCACATAGGCTTCCAATCCGCGTGCGAGGCCGAGTGGCAAAGCGCTGACCACGGCTTCGGCTTTGCGGAAATGCGGATACACGATGCGCTCCAGTTTGATGTCCTGTTTCGACGTGCGGAAGTAGCCGCTCTGCACCTCGGTCACATACGGTGCGGCAGGGCGCACACTGAGTGTCGCGCGGCGTTGCACATTCTGGCCAGCGGCGCTGGCGGTGAAGACAATCTCAGCTCCACCGGGCAGATCACGAGCCTTCACACGGAAGCGTGTGGTGCCTTCCTTGCCGGGTTCCAGCGCGAGGTTGAAGGCATCGCGATCAATGATCTCCAACTGCTCGCTGGGCACGGCCTTCAACTGAATCTCGGTGATACCCGTCACACCTTCCAGGTTGTTCGCCACGGTCAGCGAGACATCGAATTCATCACCCGGTGCGGCAAAGGTGGGCACGTTCGGCGTCAGCACTATCGGCCCGCGCACGGTGCTCTTGGTTTCGGCCGCACCGACTTGCTGCGCACTCACCGCGACGGCCATCAGCTTCAGGCTGCCATCGAAGTAATCAGGCAAGGTATACGTCGTCTCATGACGGTCGGGTCCGCACTCCAGCAGGCCGCTCCAGAAGACCACGGGTGCTTCCTTGCGCCGCTTGAAGGGATTCAGGTTCAGCTTCAGCGCCTCGTCTTCATCACCGCCGAAAGCGCTGCGCGAGAGCAGCGAGAACTCGGGCAGGATGAGGTCGAGCAACTGATGCGTTTCGACCTCGAGCTGACGCTTGCGTAGGAAGTGCTTCAGCGGCTGCGGCAGCTTGTAGTTAGTGATGTTGTGAATGCCTTCATCGACGCCAAAGACGATGATGCGCGTCGGCTGCGTGCTCTTGTAACCAATCTTCAGCAAATCACCAGGCTTGGCCTTCTGCGGCACGTCCAACTCGACGACCATGCGGCGTGCATCGGGGTTCGGTGAGAAGGGACGCACCGCGTAGCTGAGCGGACTGGCGAAGACTTCCGGCGAGTCCAGCGCGCGCACGAAGGTCACATTCACATAGCCGGTAGCTTCGAGTCCTGGTGGCACCAGGATGGTCTGTGTGCTGGCGGTGGTGGGGCTCTTGAACCACTTCCAAGCGCGCACGTTCTCGCGCTCGATGGTGATCAAGCCCGCGCCGGTATAAGGCGCGTTCAGGCTCAGTTCCAGGGGCTCGCCGCTGTTCCAAGAATCCCGCGCCAGCTTCATCTCCAACTCAGCATCGCGCTCCAGACTGCGGCCCGGATCACCCTTGCCAATGACGCTGAAATCGCACGTGCTGACGATGTTCCCATCGCCATCCAGCAACTCGACACGGAACTCACCCGCCTCGCTGGTCGGAAGCATAAACTCTGCCCCGGTCGCAGACAGGGCAAAGGGTTGCTCCAGCGTGGTCTTCTCACGCTTCGTCGAAACGTAGGCGCTTTTGCCATTCTCCTGCGTCGTCAGAATGTTAACATGGCTGATGCAAACAACGCGTGCCGTCAGCGCGGGTGCTGCCAGGGGCTTCACATCTGGCCCGATGCATAGGAAGGCCAAGCTGCGCGGCGTGTCCTTGCCGATGTAGTCCAGATTCGCCTGCTGCTTGTAACCGATGGCGAAGGGCATGGGCGCGACCAGCACGCTTTGGGCGCTCTGCACACTGCGACCACCCTCGGCTTCGAAGCCTTCCGCAATGAATTGTAGATGGAAGCTACCGCCACTGAATCGTTCCAGCGCGAGGTCGAACACGGCTTCGCCTTTGTCATCGGTCTTGAGTTCACCCAGATCGACCTTCTTGCCGGGCGTGGTGTCTTCCTCGCTACCTTCGTCAGCGGTCAATTCCAAGGCTTTGCGATTGTGGAAGATGTGGTCGGGGAAGGCATCGAAGGCAAAATCTGCCGGGCTGAGAACGAGGCGCCCAGTCACGCGACGATTCGCTGCGGGGAAGCCAAACAAGGTCTCCAGGCGCAGGTTCGCCTTCACGTCCTTCGGCTGCACCCAGGCAAGGCCGGAAGCTGTGCTGAGCGCGCTGCTGAGCTTCATGCGATCCGGCTGGAAGTCTTCCAGTCGGAAGGCTGCACGACCAATGCGACCGCTGTATTCGTCATTCGCATCGGCCAGTATCAGGCGCACTTCATACTGCCCAGTGGAGTCGTTTTCCTGCGAGGTGTAGTTCCACTCGAAGAAGCCATCTTCGGGCAGCGTGATCTCCTCGGTCGCTACCTCGGCATCCTTGGCATTCAGCACACTGATGCGCAGCGGTAAGCCATCAAGTTCGCCGCTCCAATCGCGCCGCCGCACGATGCCGCTAACATGCACTTCGTCGCCAGGACGATACACGCCGCGCTCGGTGAACAGGAAGGCATCGAGCTGCTCCTTCTGCGACGAAAGGATGCCGCTCGTGTCGAAGCGCGAGTAGTTCACGCGCCGGTCGCGGTGCTGGGTCTCTTCGTATTCGTCGAGCTGTGCAGGCACAAAGGGCAGGAAGGCTAGGTCATTGCCAAGACGTGCGGCGATGGCCACGGGTTCCTTCTCCTTTTTCAGGTGCTCCAGCGACGCGAGACGCACATGGCCTTCGACATCGGTGGTGCCTTGCACGAGGAACTCTCCATTGCGCGCCAGCACCGTGATTGGCACACCGGCGGCAGGATCACCCTTGCTAATGCTTTGCAGGAAGACATCGCGCTCGCCATTGGCCGAGCGCTTCGCGATCATGCCAAGGTCAGTGATCAAGATGAAGCGTCGCGCCTTGGTCGTGGGCTCGTCGCCTTCGTCGTTCTCGCCGTCGTCTTCTTCATCCAGCGGCACCCATTTGGCGATGGTTGGGTCGGGGTCCTTGGCGTCCTCGTCTGTCACTTCCGCTCCTTCTTCGGGTTCCTCGCGCGGCTTCACGCCTTCCACGATGATGAAGAACATGCCACGGGAGCTATCGCGGTCGGCCTTGTCCACGCGTGCCAGAGCCTCGGCGAAATCGAAGGTCGTGTAGTTCGCCTGGTAGTCGTTCTGCTTCGGCACGTCGATGATCTCGCGGTGGAAGTGCGCGATGTTGTGCTCGTCCAATCCGCTCCAGAACTTGGGTGAGTCAAAGCGCCCCTGGTTGAAGCTGGCCAAGTGATTCACCTGAGTCGAGGGCACACGGGCGAGCGTCACACGCAAATGCTCAAGCCCGCGCGACTTGAGCGAGATCTTGCGCTCACCGTTCAAGGCAAGCACGCCGCCTTTGCCCAGGATTTCGACTTCCTGTGGGAAGGTGGGCACACTGGCGATAGACACGTGATCCTTGGCCAGGATGAAACCGCCGAGCGCCTTCGCGCCTCGCTTCACCTTGATGAAGAGGAAGCCAGGGCGCTGTGCGATGAACTTGAAGCCGTGGCGCGTGGAGAGCTGAGCATCATCGCCTTCGCTGACCTCGACAGGCTTCACCTGCACGCGTTGCGCCAGCTTCATGATCGCAGGCGTGACCTCGCCCACAGCTTCCCATTGGTAATCCTCAACCGCATCTTCCTTGCCGATCTTGGTCTTGTCCTTGGGCAGCAACCAGACTTCGAGATGCGCGGCGATTTGGTCCAGCGCTGCGTAGCCGCTAGTATCAACAAAGAGGAACTGCTCTGGCTCGCCTTCCTGCGTGCGAATCAGTTCGGTCGAGGTGCCTTCGATACTGAAGCCGCTGTTGATGTCCGGCACGCGAACCTTGGCGGTGGCTTCGTCGCTGCGAGCGCCACTCAAGGTGCTTTTCAAGCCTGCTGCGAGGGTAAGCTTGAGATAGTCTTCCTTCTCGGGAATGGCGATGCGTGCGCTGCTCACGTAGAACAGGCGATGGTCTTGGGTGTCGGCTTCCGTGATCTCGAACAGCTTGTCCGGCACCTTGCTACCGACATTGAAAATAGGCGATTGGCCGAGCACCTCCACGCTCAACGCTTCCTCTACATCACTGAGCTTCATCGGGTGCGTGAAGCGCAGATTGGCGGTGACTTGATGCTTGTCCGGCTGCTTCAGGTCGGTGCTGAAGGCCGATTCCTCCCACGCGGCTTTGAGCGCTGGTGTGGTGAAGCTCCAGGTCGATCCATCTTTGAAGATGGCTTCCTTGGCGAGTTGTGTGGTGTCGATGCCAACGGTGAAAGCCGTGCCCGCAGGCCAGTCGGCGCTGGGTGTGAAGACGAGGCGCTTGTCATCCTCCCACTTCCACACACCTTCATGCGTCGGTGACAGGCGGATGCCGGGGGCGTTGTCTTTATCCACGTGCTCGAGCTTTGCCGTGGCCTTGTCGAACACCAAGACAATCGGCTTGGGTTTCGGCTCTCCTCTGACGACGGGTGTCAGGTCGGGTGCGGTCAGCTTGGCCGTGATGGCGCGTTCCTCGGTGAATTGGCGTTCGCGCGTGCGGTGCTGGTCCCACCACTGCCAGCTTTTCATCGCGCCAAAGCCCGTGACCCCGAGCATGATGAAGGCAAAGACAATGCGCGCCGGATACAATCGCAGCCAGTTCCAGGTCCCCGTGATCCAGGCCGGAGGTGTGTAACGCACCTCCCCGAACAACGCTCGCGCCAAGTGACCCAACCGGCGCGGCTGCAAGACTGAGAACCATCGTGACATAGTGGCCTGATTAACGCCGAAGTGCGCCCCACTCACAAGTGACAATTCTTACGCCTTTCGTCGGGTGGCGTGGAACGACAGCCTCTCGGCGACGGGTTGACCTTTGTGATGGCGAGATGCTGCCATTCCATCGCCGTGCTCGTGAGATACATCGCTGTCTCGCTGCGTATCCCTCGCCCTCATGAAATTCCACGCTGCTCTCCTAGCCCTCGCGTTACCCCTTTTCACCCTGGCCGCCGATGGCGACGGCTTCACGCCTTTGTTCAATGGCAAGGACCTGACTGGCTGGCGGCCCATCAATGTAGCCAAGGACACCTTTCGCGTGCAGGACGGCATGATCGTCACCACGGGCGTGCCCACAGGCTTCATGGCCACGGAGCGGATGTATGAGAACTTCGTCATCGAGCTGGACTGGCGGCACCTGAAGGAGGGCGGTAACAGCGGCTTGTTCATTTGGGGCGAGGGCTTGCCTGCGCCGGGCGTGCCGTATGCGAAGGGGATCGAGGTGCAGATTCTCGACCTCGGCTATGAAACCCAAAACCCGGGCGGCGCGTGGCAGTGGTTCACCTCGCACGGGGACATTTTCCCGATCTGGGGCGCAACGATGACGCCGCAGCCACCGGTCGCAAAAAAGGGCTCGCGGGCCTTCCCCAGTGAGAAACGCGTGAAGCCCTCGCCGGAGTGGAACCACTACCGCGTGACCTGCAATGCGGGCGAGATTCGCTTGGAAGTGAACGGCAAGGAAGTGACCGTGGGCAAGGACTGCGTGCCGCGCAAAGGCTTCATCTGCCTGGAGAGCGAGGGCAGCGAGGCACACTTCAAGAACATCCGTGTCAAGGAACTGCCTGCCACAGGCGCGACCCCGGAGCAGACGGCGGAGGCTTATGCAGGATTCACACAGATGTTCAATGGCACCGACTTCACCGGCTGGAAGCTAACGGATGCAATGAAGGACGTGTGGTCCGTGAATGGTCTGAATGTCACAGCCAAGGCGGATGTGAAAGGCAGCAATCTCGACCTCTGGAGCGAGAAGAGCTACAAGGACTTCACGATGGTGGCGGACTGGAAGTTCGTCAGCAAGCCGAAGAAGAAACTGGTGAACAAGATCGCGCCCAATGGCGAAGAGCCCATCCTGGGGGCTGACGGCAAGCCCGAGCAAATCGAGGTGGAAGAGCCTGCAGACAGCGGCATCTACCTGCGCGGCAGCAGCAAGGCACAGGTCAACATTTGGGTCCGCCCCATCGGCAGTGGTGACATTCGCGGCTACCGCGTGGACAAGGCCTTGCCCATGGACGTGCGCACCGCGTGCACGCCGAAGGTGGTGGCCGATGCGAAGCTTGGCCAGTGGAACCGCTTCTTCATCACTATGAAGGGCGACCGCTGCACGGTGGTGCTGAACGGTCAGACCATCATCGACAACGCGCAACTGCCCGGCGTGGCGGCGGAAGGCCCCGTGGCACTGCAATACCATCACGACGCGATTCAGTTCTCGAATGTATACATCAAGGAACTGTAAGCCCTATTGAAATATGGGGATTCAGGGGGCGTTTGTCCACCCATGAGCCTGAATCCCCTCTTTATTAAGCTCGCTGCTATCAACCTCTGCGCCTCGGTCGCGATCTCCGCGCCAGTTGACACGTCCAGCGCGGCTAAAAACATCGATGCCATCCTGGCCAAGGATTGGGCCGCCAACAAGCTGCAAGGCAATCCCGCGTCCGACGACACCACCTTCGTTCGCCGTCTTTACCTTGATGTCATTGGGCGTATTCCCACCACCCGCGAAGCCGATGCCTTCTTGTATGACAAAGCCGCCGACAAGCGCGTGAAGCTGATCGACAAGCTGCTGGGCTCCGAAGCCTATGTGCAGCACAGCTTCAATTACTGGGCCGACGTGCTCCGCGCGCAGTCCAACGGCAACCAGGCCGGTGCGATCACTGGCGCGGCTTATACGAACTTCATCAAGGACAGCCTGCGCGAGAACAAGCCGTATGACCAGTTCGTGCGCGACATGGTCGCCGCGCAGGGCAAGGCGTGGGAGAATGGTGCCATCGGCTATTACATGCGCGATCGCGGCATGCCGTTGGACAACATGGCGAACACCGTGCGTGTCTTTCTCGGCACCCGCATCGAGTGCGCCCAGTGCCACAATCATCCCTTCGACAAGTGGTCGCAGATGCAGTTTTACCAAATGGCTGCGTACACCTATGGCGTCCAGACTCAGGACTATTATGGCGGCACATTGCAAGGCGTGCGTGACTTGCTCGAGGAGCAGGAGAAGACGATCCGCGCATCGTTCAAGGAACCGCAGCGTCCGCAGCGGGTGAAGACCAACAAGATGACCAAGGAAGACCGCGTCGCAGCGGAGAAGGAATACGTGGCCAAGCAAAAGCAGTATGAGCTGGCCATGCGCGAGGTGAATAAGAAGCGCGAGGCGGCACGCCAGAAGTTCCGCACTGAGAGCCGTGGCTACCAGGAGTCCATGCGCGACGTGTCCGACACCATGCGCTACACCTCCGTGTCGCTTCGCGACCGCAAGGTGCAGCTGCCGCACGATTACCAGTATGCCGACGCCAAGCCCAAATCGTCCGTTGAGGGCAAGGTCATGATGGGCCACGAGTGCAACACGCTGCCCGGCGAGACGCCCTTGGAAGCCTATGCGCGCTGGATGACCAGCCAGGACAATCCTCGTTTCACGACCGTGATCGCCAACCGCATGTGGAAGCGCGTTTTCGGCCTCGCCTTGATCGAACCACTGGACGAGCTGCTGGACACCACGGCGCCGATGAATCCCGAGCTGCAGAAGCACCTGGAGAAGCTGATGGTCGAGGTGAAGTATGACATGAAGGCCTTCCAGCGCATCCTGCTCAACACCAGCACCTACCAGCGCCAGGTGACACGCGAGGAGCACGCCCCCGGCACCACTTATCACTTCACCGGTCCGCTCCTGCGTCGCATGACTGCCGAGCAGATGTGGGACTCCTTCGTGACCTTGATCAATCCGAACCCGGACATGATCAACCAAGCCACGCGTGAGGCCATGGAGCAGCGCATTCTGCAGGCCAAGAAGATCGCCGATAGCGTGGATACACTGACGCCGGAGGAAGCGCTGGTCGGCTTCAAGAAATCCGCCGACATCTACAGCACCAACCGTGAGCGCACCGACAAGCAGCAGAAGCTCTATGCCGAAGCCCGCGCCGCAGCGAAGGAAGCCAAGGACGCCGCCGAAGCCATGCCGGAAGGCCCCGCCAAAACGGTGGCCATGGAGAAGGCCAACGACTTGCGCAAAAAGTCCGACGAGATTCGCAGCGAGGTGAATCGAATTCAAAACGAAGGCCGCAAGGTGACGTATGCTGAAGTGATCACCACCGGTCAAAAGAAGCTGTATGAGAAGGTCACCGGCAAGCCCTTCCAAACTGTGTCCCTAGTGGCCAGCAAGGACGGTGGCGATGCTAGCCCTGCCATGATGAGCGGCGGCGGCGAAAGCATGATGATAATGGCCAACGGCGTGAAGACCGAGAAAATCATCATTCCAGGCTATGACCGCAAAGAGCTGACCGCTGAGGATCGCAAGGCCGTGGATGAGCGGACCAAGGCCGCCTATGCTGAGGAGGCGGAGTTTTTCGGCATCACCGACAAGAAGCAGGTGAAGCAATACTTTG
>Ga0247833_1006447_pt1 | contig 13034 bp, 15 predicted proteins | sample LaCruzMarch2015__7_FD_187117 | JGI IMG/M metagenome (GOLD analysis project Ga0247833, IMG submission 187117) | Freshwater microbial communities from meromictic Lake La Cruz, Castile-La Mancha, Spain - LaCruzMarch2015_8m | ecosystem: Environmental > Aquatic > Freshwater > Lake | place: Spain...
CCAAGTTGATTTTGATTTGGGGCAGCAACCCGATTGCCAGCAACCTGCACTTTTGGCGTCACGCGCAAGAGGCCAAACGGCATGGTGCCCGGCTGGTCTGCATCGACCCCCGCCGCAGCGAGACAGCCGAGAAGTGCCACGAGCACATCGCCCTGCTACCCGGCACCGACGCCGCGCTGGCGCTGGCGCTGATGCATGAACTGATTAAGCACGACTGGCTGGACCATGACTACCTGGCACAGCACACGCAGGGCTGGGACCTGATGCGTGAGCGGGCGCTGCAGTGGTCGCCCGAGCGGGCTGCAGCTGTGTGCGGCATCAAGCCAGAACAAATCACGGATCTGGCACAGGCCTACGGTGCCTGCAGGGGTGATGCTGGGCCGGCAGCAATACGGCTGAACTACGGCATGCAGCGGGTGCGCGGCGGCGGCAATGCCGTGCGGCTGATTGCTGCGCTGCCTGCGCTGATTGGCGCCTGGCGTCTCCGGGCCGGCGGCATGCTGCTGTCAAGCGCGGGCAGCTTTCCGACAAACCGGGCCGCCCTGCAGCGGCCCGACCTGCTGGCTGGCCGCCGGCCCCGGACCATCAACATGAGCACCATCGGCGACGAGTTGCTGCGCCCGGCCAGCGCTGAGTTCGGCCCGGCCATTGAGGCGCTGGTGGTGTACAACAGCAACCCAGTGGCGGTGGCGCCCGACTCTAGCCAGGTGGTGCGGGGATTTGCCCGCGAGGACCTGTTTACGGTTGTGCTAGAGCACTTCAAGACCGACACCGCCGACTATGCCGACTACCTTCTGCCCGCCACCACACAGCTGGAGCACTGGGACGTGCACGCCGGCTACGGCCACACCGACGCACTGCTGAACCGGCCCGCGATTGCACCGCTGGGGCAGGCCAGGACCAACACCCAGATATTTCGGCAACTGGCGCAGCACATGGGCTTCACCGAGCCTGAGTTTGCCGAGGACGACCAAACGCTGTGCCGGCTGGCCTATGGCGACGCGGTGGACTTTGAGGCGCTGCTAACGCAGGGCTTTGCCCCGGTGACGCAGGTGGAGGCGCCGTTTGCGCAGGGTCAGTTCCCCACGCCCTCGGGCAAGTGCGAGTTCTTTAGCGCCAGGTTGGAGGCGCAGGGCCTGGACGGCCTGCCCGACTACTTGCCAAACTATGAGGCACCGGGTTCGTCGGCCCATTACCCGCTGGCGATGATCTCGCCGCCGGCACGTAATTTTCTGAATTCAAGCTTTGTCAATGTACAGAGCCTGCGCGACATCGAGGGCGAGCCGCTGCTGGAGATACACGCCACAGACGCCGCGGCGCGGGGCCTGAACGATGGCGCCACGGTGCGGGTCTTTAACCAGCGCGGCCAGCACCACTGCCGGCTGGTGGTGTCAGTTCGGGCCCGGCCAGGCGTGGTGCACGGCTTAGGCGTGTGGTGGCGTAAGTTCGGGCTGGACGGCACCAACGTGAACCAGCTGACCAGCCAGCACCTCACCGACTTGGGCCGAGCGCCCACGTTTTACGACTGTCTGGTGGAGGTCGCGGCATTGTCATAAAACGGTAAGAAAATCGCCGCCCATGAGCAAAATAACTGGTGTGGCGGGTGTCAATATGCCGTGGCTGACAGGGCTGGCACGGCAATCTGCTGCCGGAATCACCGTCGGCTTGAGTGCGGTCATTTACGCCGTCTCGTATGGCGCGGTGCTGTTTTCAGGACCGCTGGCGCCATACGTTGGCATCGGCATTGCAGCGGCCATCGTTACCGCGATGATCGGTGCGCTGTTCGGCCTGCTGTCCGAAGAACGCAGATTCATCGGTGGTCCAGATTCCAGCACCACGTCTGTGCTGGCGGGGCTGCTCGCCACCCTCAGTGCCATGGAGTTTGCCGAGCTTCGTACCGTCAATCTGGCATTGGCCACCTTGTTCCTGACGTCGGTTGTCTGCGCAGTGTCGTTCTACGCATTGGGGCGCTTTAAATTGGCTGGGCTGGTTCGCTTCATGCCGTTTTCGGTAACGGCAGGCTTCTTGGCTTCTAATGGTTGGCTGATCTGCAGCAGCGGGCTCGACATCATTACGGGCACACCGCTGAGCCGAAGCGGCCTGGCCGCGCTGCTGGAGCACCCGTACCGGCCCGAATTGGCGCTGGCAATGGCGGTTTTGCTTGCCCTTTACGGCTTGGCGAGGCGGGTTTCCGCCGCGCTCCTGATACCGCTGGTGATGTTGTCAGCGTCAATCCTGGTGAATGTGGCGCTGGCATACGGCATCTGCCCCGCCGCGGCGTGTAGCCGCGAAAACTGGATGTTCCACGGGCTTGATGACCTGGCATGGCAACCACCATGGAGCTTGTCTTGGGAGTGGCTTGACTGGCGAACGCTCGTTTCTGAGCTGCCAGCGATGCTGGTCATCAGTTTTGTGGGTACCTTAGCGATCTTGGTGTCATTGGCGAGTTTGGAACGTGATTTCAAAAAAGAATTTGATCTGGACCGTCTGTTGAAAGCCCATGCGGCTTCGACCGGTGTTTCAGCGCTTTTGGGCGGCTTCGTGGGCATTGTCTCGATCGGGCGCACATCGTTGACCCATTACGGCCTGGCCATGCAAAACCTCATGCGTGAACAGCGCGTTACCCATCAACCGCTTGACGACTTTGACCAAGACATGCTGCTCTGACTAACGGCGAACTTCTAACCCCATCAGCAAACAGGGCCCCTCTCGGGGCCCTGGCTATTGGTGGCGCGGTGAGCACCGGAATCGGCCACCAGATCCGGTTGCCAATTCACACCGCCATTTACCGCCGCCAAATTTATGCGGGTTTAGACCGCCGGTAACACATGGCTTCCACATCGGTGCGTATGAGGTCAATCGCTTCGATCATGGGGCTATTGGACATAGTGCCTTCCGAGTGTTCAGTGTTCACCATGCCGCAGACTTGGCAAGTTTTCAAGAACCTTTGGGCGGGGGCTTGCTTTCCGGCCAGGATTTGGTAAGAAGTGTCCCGGGCTGGGCATGCGTCAACCGTGAGGTTCTCGATCCAACAGCCTGCCGAGGGCAGGGGCTAGGCACAAGCAGCAAGGATGGGAACTCGGGGAAGCTGCACCGAAGCCAAGGTAGACCGGCCCGAGGGAGATCAACACTCCGAACTACTAAGCTGATGCCGGGTTGATCCGTGCACACCCCGCTAATGGTGAAGCCTAAGCGGCATGGCGCCAAAGACTTCCTAAGTCTTTAGGGCTAGCCTTTGCCCGCACAGGTTTAGCGTCAAAGGGGGCCTCAAGGCCCCGCAGCAAGGCTCTAAGGCAGTCAAAGTAAGGCGGTTGAGTTCGGACAGCTTGGAGCAGAGCGGTGGTCCAAAATAAGAAATTCAATTCACTTATGTGAGCAGACCATGCAACCCACACAGCACGGGTTTCCCGTTTGCAAAGCAAACAAAATGGGCGGCGCCATGGCTGGCTCAAGGGGCACTTCGCCACATGAATGCGGTCACAAGCTAGCGAATTAGAAGGGCTATACTTTTAGCGTTGGGGCACCAATCCGGTGGACCACCTGCCGATTTGGCGCCAATGGACATTGTCTTTTGGTATCAATGACTTAGGATTTTTGGTAGCCATTCCGCCCCAGGCCACCAGTTTGATCAACCCATCCCCGTGATGGGTTTTTCTTTCTGGAATAAGCGGGAATAGCTCAGTTGGTAGAGCGATACCTTGCCAAGTTATAGGTCGAGAGTTCGCGCCTCTTTTCCCGCTCCATAAGGTTTAACAAACACCAAGCCCGTACCTAGTGATGGGCTTTTTGCTTTTTGGGTATGGGCGCATTGGGGATAGTCGGTGGCGAGATTAGGCTGGGTCCTGCGGTGCCTACCGACCCGTTCAACTTGGCATTAAATCCCCCATGAATTCAGCGACTTTTCTGTCCTTGGCACACCGTGCAGGCCCTGCTGTCAAAAACCAGAGCCAGAGGAGGACAACTCGGTTGTCTTGCTTAGAGACTATAAAAAGACTATATTCAGTCTTTGAGAAAATTTGGAGCAAGGCGATGCGTTATTCATCTCAAGTCAAGCCGATCAGCTACCTTAAGGCCAATGCTGCCGAGGTATTCTTGCACCTCACTGAGCAGCGCGAGCCCCTGGTCATTACCCAGAACGGTGAAGCCAAGGCGGTGCTGCAGGATGTGGCCTCGTTCGAGGAGACACAGGAAACCCTGGCCTTGTTGAAGATCCTGGCATTGAGCACTCACGACGTGGCAGGTGGCAAGGTTAAACCTGTGGCCGACGTCGTGGCCCGTCTGCGCGCCAAGCGGGCCATCGGCTGATGGCAACCGGACCTGCCAAATTCGAGGTCCTGCTGACAGAGGGTGCGGAGCAGGACTTGGAGGCCATTCACGACTACATCTCCGAGTACGACTGCGTTGCCAACGCCAACTACGTTTTGGATGAACTGATGGAGGTTGTGGAGAACCTTTCGAAGTTTCCACAGCGCGGTAGCTACCCGAAGGAGTTGGTGGCTTTGGGCATCAAGGAATACCGCCAGACCGCGTTCAAGCCTTACCGGGTGATCTACCGTGTCGAAGGCAGTCGGGTCATGATCTATCTGATTGCTGATGGCCGTCGTGACATGCAGGCGGTTCTGGCCAGGAGATTGTTGGGCGCTTAGACCCGCACTGGATGGTCATGGCGGCGGGGTTGCTTTGGCCGCGCCTTCAATGACCGCCCCACCGAAGAGTTTGGCCATCGTGCCGCCGAGGCCGCCTCAGCCGGGACAGTGGCCATGGGCAACGGTGTGATCGTCGGTGCTATCGTGGCGGCCAATGCTGGCGGCTCCACCGTCAAATCGCCCACGGGTGAGTTTTATGCCAAGTAACTGGGGTCCTACCCCCGCCAACGTCAACGCCTTGGGTTCCGTTGCAGCCGACGCCCTGGCCCGCGCCAGGTAGCTTTCAACCTGACCTGCCGGCCGTGCCTATCGAAGCGTGGTGACCAACTGGTTGGAGCGCGCCAGCGACTCTGACACCTTGCGGATCACCATGTGTTCAAAGCGTGTGACCAGTTCAGGCAACTCGGCACGCATGCGCGCCAGTGCCAGTTTGCTCAAAATGTAGGCGGATGAAGGAACGGTAGCCTGTATCGAGGCAGTCCGCGCCTTGCCGGTATACAGCGCCATCTCACCCACCATGGCGCCGACGCTGATTTTTGCCAGTCGGCGCCCCGGCTTGCTGTCCAAGGGCTTGATCACATCAAAGCTGCCGCTATTCACAAAATAGACGGCATCTGACAACTCGCCCTCATGGCACAGCATGTCGCCGCTCTCAAACTGTTTGAAGTCGCAGTAGCTGCGGAACACTTCTCTGTCAGCCGCATTGTCCATAAAATCAAAGCAGCTAACGGTGCGTCTGTGGCAGATGCAGTCTCGTCTCGGTCGGGCGACTTTGTCCTTGACGATGCAATCATTCATTGCACCATGGCACCGGGCGATGCCCTCTTGCAGAAATGCAAAGACAATCTTAGCAACGGAACTCAACCAATCATCCTCACGGTAGGAAAAGGGGTTGGAGTGGCCCAAGGCTTGGCAGAGACCCACGGCATTGAGGGCCGAGTCGAAGTGATGGATGCGTTGCAGTTCCTGGCTGCCAATCTCTATGAAATGAGTTTGTTTAAGGCTGGAGATCGTCGCATCAAAATTTCGCAACTGGTTGAGAAATACAACGAGATCATCGCTGCCAATGAATCCGATGCGAGCCTTCGCATCGCGTTCGACTAGGCACAACAAGGCAAGTTGTGACAGCCCTCTCAAACACTATGCAGCAAGACCGGGCCGCTGGGGGGTTGGCCCGCAGAAAGCTGCGAATCAAAAGCGGTGACGTAGTGACGGTCTCTTTGGCTGTAAGTGGTAAGGCCTCTCCCTACAAAGTGATCCTGCGATTCAAGTCAGGATTGACAGTGCAAAGACCTGTGGCGACACTGGACGCATCATCACCCCATGATGCTTTGAAATTGGCGTGGCTACGCATCCGTGAGGACCGCATAGTGGAGCAATACGGGTGGCAATGGATTGAAGATTGACACCAGTATCCTGCAGGGCTTGGACTCAACTAGGCCCGGCGCCGCTTTACCACTCTAGTCGCTGAATTCGCCTTCACTACGGCATCCAAAATGTGCTCACGGATATGCCGGACAACTGGAACAGCAACGCCGTCCCCTAGCAAGTGGTAGGCGTCGTTATAACGGTCTGGCAGAAGATAGTCCTCTGGCAGTCCCATAAGTCGAGCCATTTCGCGAGGGGAGATCAGCCGACTTCGCACCATCGGTCCATCTACAACCATGATGGTCTGACGACTAGAGCCACCACCGGGCGTTCGCAGACATCGGATTGAAAGACCAGACCTTCCAAAACAAGCTTTTTGATGTGCTTCGGGTCGATTGAGTTGGGGTCAATTGCCATGATGCGTTTTAGCCTTTCCAAGATTGGTGCCAGCCTCAAGGATATTTGGTAGCCAGAAACCCTTGCTAGTTTAGGCGACCGAATACCAAGGGAGCGGACAAGCTCACGCTGGCCCATTACGGACGCAATGGAGTCCGGCAACACAATACGAAAGTAATAAACGCCGTGCCGGGAGCGGCGTAAGTGAGAAGGCAAAAGCATGGTTAAACCTCTGTGAGAGGTGGACCACCTGCCTGGTGCACTGGCTTGGCGCCGCAAACGAAAAAGCCTTGACGAATCAAGGCTTTTGGATTTTGGTGGTGTAGTCTAACAGAGTTTCCAAAGCAACATATTTCGAGCCAAGGAAACCAACGGCGAAATTCTCGACTACGAGCGAATGAGATACGCTTTTTTTACCCCCGCACACTACCTGCCATTCACTCGATGAAATTTGATCGCGAGGTAAACTTTATTTTCAATCCGAATTGCTCGCGGTCACTCGGGCAGCCCAATCGTCAGGGGGTGATACCCGATCAATTAAAAACTGGACGCGGACCCCCCAATTTTTTCCAGAAATCTGCCAAGCGGCCTTGCTTTCCCCTCCGTTCTACGCCTCAATGCACGTCCAACTTTTACACGGAGAAAAGCAATGACTAAACTAAACATGAGCGAAAATGAGCTTGCTCAGAAGTGGGGCATCAGTCCCAAAACCTTGCAGCGGTGGCGCAGCGAAGGCCGTGGCCCACGCTATCTCAAATTGAGTAAGAGAGTTATATACCCGATCGATGAGATACAGAAATTCGAGTCCCACTCGCTCTACGCCTCGACGTCGGAAAGAGCCAGTGATGTCGGAGTTTGGCGCGACTCGGCGCTAGAAGGAGCCAAAGAGGTCTCTGCCGCAACCGGGTTACCAACACACCGACAATCGTTTGAGTCAAGAAATGCGTATGCGGTCGCCCAGCCAACCAGCAATCTGATCAAGGGATCAAGCGCCCAAGTTGATTCAAAGTCCGCAATGGTTGCCCAGTCGGGCAGCGGCTTCATTACTTATGTCGAAGCTGCCCGCGCTACACAATTCCCTAAGTACTACTTCACCAACGCAGCTAAGCGCGCAGCAATGAATATTCCACATTACCATGTTGGCGGACTTGTCCGGTACAAATTGGATGAAATTATCGAGTGGGAACGCCTGCAAATTCAGCGATGCGGTGGCACGCTAGTGGATCCGATCTCGGCCATCTTTCAAAACGTAGCTCTAAAGGTAGAAGGTACTACAGGCACGGAGGCAGCGCGTTAGCCTCCAAAAATGAAACTTCACGAGTCATTGCGTCGACTTAAGGAAGGTGCCCTCGATTCGTGATACATACTCCGAGTCTCAGATCAAATGGCACGACGAGCCCAAGAAGCGCCGTCACACCAAAATTCCCAAGTCGACTGCATCGACCTATTGACGCTTCCCTTTTTGGGAAATACAATGCGCGTCTGATCATGACAAAGCCCAACACCTCATGCGAATACTTGGATTGCCGCTCCTTGAGGAGTTCAAACAAAAGCACGCGGACTCACGTGGGCAGCTCGACGCATGGCAAACGGATGTCGAACGTGAGCACTGGCAGACGTCACAGGACATTAAGCGACGGTACCGAAGCGCAGATTTCTTGGCCGACAACCGTGTCATTTTCAACATCAAGGGCAACACGTATCGGTTGGTGGTGAAAGTGCGATATCAAAACGGATTGGTAGTCGTCGAGTGGGTGGGAACGCATTCCGAGTACGACAAGAAAAAGTTTTAGGCTGTTGCAGCGCAGCAATTTAAAAATAGACGGAGAACGCAATGAACGTAAAGATCATTAAGAGCCAGGAAGGTTACGCAGAGGCAATGGCACGCCTCTCTGCGCTTATGTCGCTCGACCCAGTCGCCGGTTCCGATGACGACAATGAACTTGGATTGCTGGCTCTGGTGATTGCGGATTTCGAGCACCAAACGGTTCCCCCTGTACGGGTCGACCCAATTGAGTCCATCCTTTTCCGGATGGATCAAATGGACCTCAGTCGCAAGGACTTGATTCCCTACATCGGATCGATTTCCAAGGTTTCAGAGGTGCTGTCCCGTAAGCGCCCGTTGTCGCTGCCGATGATTCGGCGACTCAACCGAGGCATGGGAATCCCTGCTGACATTCTGATTGAGGATGTGGAAACCGACAGTTCGATTGTTAGTCAAGACCCGGAAATCGACTATTCCAGTTTTCCTTTGAAAGAGATGCTGGAGCGCGGATGCTTTGGAGACTTCAAAGGCAATGCCCAGCGCTTGAAGGACTACGCGGAAGACTTGGTTACTAAGTTCAAGCGTGAATTTCTGCCCAAACATCTGGAGCCAGCTTTTTTGCGTGCGCCCTTGCATCAGCGCGGCGACCGTCAGGCCGATGACATGGCTCTATTGGCATGGCGCATGTGCGTGGTGCGCAGAGCACGAGAAGCCAACTTATCCCGAGAGTACAAGCCTGGCTCAGTCACGCCGGAATGGTTGCGTGAATTGGCAAAGCTATCCGCATTTGAAGAGGGTCCAAAGCTTGCCAGGGAATATCTGGCACGCCTCGGTATTACGCTCGTCATCGAAAGTCACTTTAAGCGTACGTTCCTTGACGGTGCAGCAATGTTGGATAACGGCCGCCCCATCGTGGCGCTGACCCTTCGTCATGACCGAATCGACAATTTTTGGTTTGCACTGCTCCACGAGTTGGCGCACGTGACCATGCACCTCTCAGATGCGAGCCCAGTCTTTATTGATGATTTGGATCGTCCGAACCCTAAGCATATCGAAAACGAAGCCGACGAAATGGCGCAAGAAGCGCTGATTCCAAAGGGTCGGTGGGACGCCGCCAAGGTTAAGGAAACCTTGCTGTCTGCAGATGCAATCGCATTTGCAGATGAAATCGGTGTACATCCCGCAATCGTCGCTGGCCGCCTCCGTCACGAAACAAAAAACTTTCGTCTGCTGTCCCATTTGATTGGAAAGACCGGGCAGGTCAGTCAGCACTTCGCTCAATAGTTTTCCAGATCTCTCTTCCCAAAAGAGGAAATCAGCTAATGCCTTGTTCCTTCTTTGAAAAACCAGTAGAATTCTGGCAACCAATCAAGAATCTAACTTGACTGGGGCTTGGGCGAAGATGGTAGCTTTAATTGCTGCTTTTGCCCTCGATGGAAGAATTTGAATGGTATTTCGCGCTTTGCCGGGGTTGCAAAAAGGCAAGCGCAGACCAAAAAAAAGCTTCTGAAGTGCTAGTAACACTCCAGAAGCCTTTGGTGAGGTGAACAGGGGGCTACCAAACCACCCATGCACATCATGTCTTGGACAGACAGCGAATCTTACCAGTTCGCGGTGCGCGGGCAAGCTAAATCCCCCTCAATCTTCATGAGGAGTTGGCTATGTCCTACACCCGTTGGAGGAGCGTCTTTGTGCGCGCATACATCAGGTTCCGATTCGGGCGCCGTGAGTCTGTATGCCAACACTGGCGTTCCCACCCGGGTCAGATGCAACTATTTGCCTGATCCACCGGTTGTGGGGACCGACCCCAGTTCGGTTCCCGCAATTTCAATCACCGTGAACTTAATGAGGTAAAAAAATGGCTACTAAAAAACCTACGAACGAACAGACATCAGCCCGTGTGGCATCGACAGCTTCAAAACTGTTGAGCAATCCACGCACGCCAGTTGCAGTCAAATCCGTCGCAGCGTCGGCACTTACTCAAAAGGCAAGTGCAGGCAAATCTAAGAGCAAATAGCGACTATTTGCCTCCTGGAAACCGGGGCCCGCTTCGCGCGGGCTTTTTTATGTCGGCCAATCGACACTGTGCTCAACAATCAGCCAATATGTCTGACTGAATCCAAAATTTGTCGATAAAGTGATGCATGGGTCGTCTCTTTGCGCTTGGTCCTCGCCGAACGAAAATCGTAAACGACTGCTGGACTGGCTTTGACATCCGCTACAAGTTCCGAGGTGTTTGCCATCTGCGCTGCGGCAAAGTTGACAACTTTTGGTTGGGTCGTAGGCTCTTCAAAATTGAAGCTAAGCTGCTGGGACTGAGTCGTTGTCATCATCGCGAGCCTCCTGTACAGTTATTTCCTATTTGATGGTAACCGACCCAGCCAACTGGTCTGAAGGCATCCTTTCAAATGACTATTTGCCAAGAGCTTCCGAATCAACCCTACTTGGATTTGGATATACCGAACAAAGGCAAAGTCTCAATCCCAACTTGACTTCCCCGCCCCCCAGCGCGTTCATGGCAGCTCCACCACACACGGAGATTTGACATGGAGATGGTCTTGCTGACCACAGCGCAACTGGCCAAGCGGCTGGGCATTGCGGCGATCACGCTGCAAATCTGGCGCAGCCAGGGGATTGGCATACCGTTTGTCAAGCAAGGGACGCGGGTGTTTTATCGGTTGTCGGATGTGCAAGACTACGAGCGGCGCAATGTTGATTCGTTGTCTGCCTGGCTTTTGGGCAGTGATCGGCCGCTGCCGGAAATGGAGGCACTGGTGCGCGCGGCCAATCTGCCACTGCAAAAAATCCGCCAGCGCATTGCCAATCCGGCAGATATTGACGGTGATGCGGTGTCGCCATTACCGCAACAGCATCCGCAACCGGCGGACTCCGCTGAATCACCAGAACCTGACCCGACGGAACCATGTGCGTACTCAGACTGGCAGCCTCAGGCCACGCCGGAACAGTCCTTCCACCAAAGCCCAAGTGATGCCCGGCCACCTTTGATCCATCGTCCGAACAGCACGATTGCAGAGGGAGTGTCAGGCTCCCGCCCGTTCGCCCCCAAAGCCCCAGAACTCATCACTACCCAACAAGCTGCTGCCCGTCTTGGCCTGACGACCAACGCCTTGCACGAACTGCGTTGCCGCAATGATGGACTGCAGATCTTTCAGAAAGGGTTCACCGTCGGCTACCGGCTTGAAGACATTCAGGCGTTTGAGCAGCGTGAGGCTTGTGCCATGCTTGACAAGGTCTTGTCTGCTGGGCAGCCCTTGCCAATGCTTCGGGCGATGGCCAAGGCGATGCTGTCGCCACCGGTCGCTGATGACAACACGTCGCTGCCCACTCCAATCGAACTTTCTGCGCCAGAGCAAACCATCGCCGCACCGTCAAACATCCACCGTTTGCAATCCAATGATGCAGAAACGACACCGACGGTGCCTTTGCTCAAAGATTGCAGCATCGTCGAATCCACCCCGCTGCCGATGCCACCTGCCGAGCAAGCATTCCCATCGGAACCCGCAACGCCCCAGCCAATCTCGAACCAACTGATCGCACCAGCCTTCAGCACACAGACCTCAGCACCAAGCACACTTGCCTGGTACCTGATCCACACCAAGCCGCGCCAGGAAGCACTGGCCCTGACCAATCTGTCGCGCCAGGGTTTTGAGTGCTACATGCCGATGCTCAGGCTGCAAAAGATCCGCCAGCGCAAAACGGCGCTGGTGGCCGAGCCCATGTTTCCGCGTTATTTGTTCATCAGGCTCGATGCCAGTGGCTCGGGCCAAAGCTGGTCACCGATTCGCTCCACCCTGGGTGTGAACCAGTTGGTTCGGTTTGGTGGCCAGCCTGCCAAGGTGGAAGGCCAATTGATTAACTCGATTCGCTCGCGTGAACAGGGAACACAAGCGCAAGCCTTGTTCTCGGCAGGCGACAACGTCACTGTCGCCGATGGCCCGTTTGCGGGGCTTGAAGCCATTTACCAAAACACAGATGCCGAGAGCCGATCGATGATTTTGCTCAACATCCTGAGCAAGCCGGTGTCCATGCGCATTGACACTGCCAGCCTGCGCCGAGCCGGATAAATCCGCACCATCTCAAGCACGATTGCGCTTCGCAATCAAAAGGACACCAATCTGACATCCCTTGCGTGGTGCAGCACCCGAAGTACTGTCAATTCCGTGTCATCAACTTCATAAAACAAGATGTATGGCGTGGCGCTTGGCCAGCTGCGCACTTGGTTACCCAGTTCAGGTCTGGCCCGCCCCATCAATGGCTGCATCAGCAGTACCTTTGACTCCTGCTCCACGGTATCCAGAACCCGGTCGGCTGCCGCCAGGTTTTCCTCCGCTATGTAGAGCCAAGCCTCCAAAAGATCTGCCTGCGCCCTCTCAGTAAACACCAATTGCGACATCAAGCAGCGGCCCTTGCTGAACGCTGTTTTCTACCCTCAGCTTTGATGGCGTCAATATTCAGCGGTGCAACGCGTCCTGCACGCTTGTCTGCCTGACCTTGCTCGATGTCAGCCTTCAGGGTGGCCAAAGCAGCGCCTTGCACAGACTGGTAGGACTCGAAAAGACGCAACGCCTCTCGAATGACCTCACTGGCCGAGCCAAACATGCCGGAGGCAACATGAGCCCTCACCCGGCTCTCGAGTTCTGGCGGCAATGAAACGTTCAAGGACATGGTTAACCTCCTAAATGCAATGGCAGACTTTGCCATTGTAGGGCGGTTGGTTGTTGAACTGTGGCTTCTTCCAATTACTACGCAGCACCTCTCCAAATTGACTTGATAGCTTGTCGCCCCCAGCGCCAACATGGCAGCAAGCACAACAAGTCCAACCCGCACCCAACAAGCCC
>Ga0247833_1006448_pt1 | contig 13033 bp, 13 predicted proteins | sample LaCruzMarch2015__7_FD_187117 | JGI IMG/M metagenome (GOLD analysis project Ga0247833, IMG submission 187117) | Freshwater microbial communities from meromictic Lake La Cruz, Castile-La Mancha, Spain - LaCruzMarch2015_8m | ecosystem: Environmental > Aquatic > Freshwater > Lake | place: Spain...
CGGCACAAAGCTATAATTATTGATTGGAATAAATGTAGCGTTCAAAATGAGATACAACCGAGAAATAAATGCGTGAACAAATATGTATTAATATCATAAACATACCTCAGTGCCAGCAGGACACACGGCATCGTCCGGACAATCAGCAGCGGTGGCAACACAGACCGGATGACAAAAAACCGTGGCCGGACAATCGAATGTCGTATCCCAAGTAAAGTTTGTTAGTTCCCCCTCGGCATCCACGGGCAGTTGAAGTTCGCGCTGCTCTCCAGCCCTCGGAGACGGAGAAGAAGAATGCAACTCGGTGTCGGGATGGATGACGGCAGAAGAATGGTTATTGTTCTTCCGCCCGTTGGTCGGACGAGCGAGTAATATCGGGATACCATCAAATGCGTGCCACAATGACGACGACGACGATACGGCGAGACATGGACGCACGAGGCCACCATCACCGCCGACGGCAGCAGCGATGGCGACTACCACCACGCCAAAGCATTTCATTGATGGATAGGAAGAGTTCGAAAAAATGAATCAAGTAAGGAGGTACCAACAACAAAGCAATTGCAGAAGTGCCGGACTGCGCACCTTAACTGCGGAATCAATAGTACGGACAGACCAACACGAACTTCAACCAATTCTAAATCTTCGAGAAGCTGATGACAGACAGTTTGGTGCTACACAATCCATAGTACTTCATAAGTGGTTAGTGGTCTATTGATGGATGCAACTAAACACTGATACAGAATCTGCTGCTAAATTGGAACATCACAGAGAAAAAACTTTCTTTTCCAGACCTGCCAAAAACGACAGAGCCAGAGCCTTAAATTCAACAATTTTTATCACGCACGTTTTACAACCCTATCTAGTACGATATTTGAGGAGGAATACCATACTAAACAATTACATCACAAACATCAGTTTATATTGTTCTTGCGTCCCCCATCCCCTCCCCAACAAGGTATTGTGCACCTTACCCAACCACCCACCCAACCACTCAACCAATCACCACCTGTGTGTTGCTAATCACACAGCACCAATCCTTTTTTGTTCCCAGTCACACCCCGTAAAAACATTTTTTTATTAAATATCTCTTTCTCTCTTTCTTTACTTTAAGATCCTCGACTAGCGGCAGTCTTACTTGTCATTCCATCACTCCCACTACCCTTACTCTGAGTTCGTTGACTACGTAAACTATTTTTATTATCCCCTACTTCGGCAGTACTCTCAACGATACGACCTTGATTGTATAAGCAGTAATATCCGGTGGCACGATCGGGTATGCCCTCAAATCCAATCTTCTTTTCAATATTCTCTTCATTTGCTGTTATTACTTCGGTGTTGCTAATAGCCTTAATGTCTACAGTTGTCCATACTGGAGTAATAGCATCACCACCATCATCGCTTCCATCGATTACTTTCTTCTCGCCAGCACTAATATATCCCCATTCCAACATGGCATTCATGGGTATTAATAATGGATACAATCGTTTCGAATGCTCAGCAATTAATGCACGTTGTCGCGCAATGGCTACTTCGGTATGTGCATTATCTACACTCCGGATACGGCCCACCTCCATCCATTGTTGATTATTAGTTGGTGTTGTTGTTGATGACGTACTACTGTCGTCGTTTTTGATACGCACCCCCACTGTGAATTTAGTGCATGTCTTCAAATCCAAATATCTATCCCATTGACCCTTGGCCTTGAGTTTGGCGTCTTTCTTATTGTTCGAGCTACTATCTTTACTACCAAATCCTGCCATGAAGAGCGAGGATGATGACAATGATGATGCCCTGTTGCTGCTGATGTTGTTGTTGTTGCTGCTTTTGACAGTTACATCGTGGTGAGGAATGCGACAACGGCTACTGCGATGATGATGAACGAGGAATGATGAGGCATCATTGACAATCAACAATGCGACGCATATAGACAGCAGCAGGACATTCATTGTTGATGGGTTCGGGTTCGGATTGGGAGGGAAGTATGATGGGAGGGAGGCGTGGCGGGAAAATTTGATGGTGTTTGAATTGAGAGGTCAATAAAGTGTAAATAAAACGAGATAGTTAATTTACTATTCATCCGTCTGATAGCGCAACCTAAACCCATCTTTTGAACAAAAATCTCTTAGCAGTCTCATCGCCGTATCGCACCAAATGTGTGAACCATCATCAAGGTATGGTTTCTCTCCCCCCCTCCCATCCCTACCACCATACCTTCTCCCCTCTTCTCAATCCAACACTCCCCCCTCTCCAACAGGTCTTCTCAATCAACAAGCCCCCCCCCTCCCTTCCAACGAATCTTCTCAATCAACAACCTGCTCCCCCATTCTCTTTCTACAAACGAGCACGAATATTGTATGCACCATCATAATCAACAGCTTTATCCAAAAATCCAGTCATCTACCTCGCTCTTTATTATACTTTTTTTCACTGACCCTGTGTGGGTAGACTAAATCGTCCACCACGACGTTTACTCATAAAGTAATAATAAAAAAAATCGACGTATAGGAGTGTTTGTAGTACGCCACAAAAGTATACTACATAATGATGCCGATATCCAGGTTCATAGTAGGCTCGGTATATCCAATTCACTATATATAATGCCCGATATGCGCCCATGAAGAAAATATAATTCCCGGTCAAATTCTCAACCTCGCGGTATCGCTGCAGTACGATGAGTTGGGGCAATATGGCAATGCTCTCGAGGTAGATGCTGAACATCCATAATAGTTCCTGTATGTTCCGTCCGAGGTCATATCCGGATCCTTCGCCACTCAGTAAGTGCGTAACAATGGCCAAGAAGGCGCAGGGCACGATGGCGAATTCGACATGACGAAAGGTATCTTGACTTTTATCGTAGGTCGAACAGATCGGCTCTCGCGCACGTATCGCATATACGATACTGGCCGTACTGGCAATATATAATACCTTCATGACGGAATTGTATATACTATAATACGTGGTGAATAAATCCGTGTATCGGGTTAGAAAGACCAGGAGGAATAATTCGTGCGTCCGTAGACTGATGCCCGAGGCATTCTTGGCCACGCGTAAACGTAATAGTAGTACTAGGATGGAGAATACATGGGACATATCCCCACATAGACGAAAGATATTCATTGACATTACACGTATATATATATATTTTTGGGGCTCTAGCGGTTGCTGTTGTTATGCCGACGGAGGGACGAGCAATGCGCCGTGGCGTGTGAGGATTTCGATTTTAGATCTCATCCCGCCACTCATTTCAGGCAACACAACAACCTCAACACAAAACACAAAACACACGGCGGCCTGCATAAACAACAAACACAACTATCATGGGGAGAAAATCAGAGCAGAACAAGGTGTGGACACTGTAACAATGGCAACTGCGTCGACTGTTGCAGAAATGGAGAATGAAGAGGAGAGCAACGGTCGTAGTACGTGCCACTTTGTTATTACAGGCTTTGGTCCATTCGATGGTGTATCTGACAATCCAACTAAAACCCTAACGAATAAATTGGCAATTGCAATGCGCGAGAATTCGTCTTCTATTGGTAACATCAGCAATACTAACAGTCCTGTTGTACACGTATTTGAAACATCGGCGGGGTATGTACAATATAAGATGGGTGAAATATTTGCACAGTTAAGACGTGATGCAATTGCTGCTCAATACAAAGAAGAAGGAGTAGATGATGAAGAAGAAGAAAGTGGAGGAAATAACAATGACGACATTAAAGTTACTGCTACTATTTCTACAACTGCTACAACTATACTTTTACATCTGGGTGTGGATAGTAATGCAACACAATTTAAGCTTGAACAGTGTGCATATAATGATGCCACTTTCCGTGTGAAGGATGAACGTGGATATCAGCCAAATAATGAATGTATACCATTACCACCACCAGCAGCCTCAACCCATGGTGAATGGGGGGAATGTGTTAAGACGACATTAAACTTAGTTGATTTATGTGCTGAATTAGAAAGACATGAAAATTCCGACATCATTGAGGAGGTGGAGGAGGAGGTGGGCAGTAGTACTGTCATGATAAGTACAGATCCTGGACGGTTTGTTTGTAACTACACCTATTACCTCAGTCTGAATCGTTGTCGCTTTATTAATGACGAGTTTGGTCGGAACAATAATAACAATAGCAGTAATAGTAATAAGCGTACCAACGAGGGAGATGCAAAGATGAAGAAACAAGTATCATTTTCACAACATCATGCACTCTTTATTCATGTTCCACCATTTGATGTGATACCTGAGACAAAACAACTGGACTTTCTCCGTAGGCTTATGATAGCTATTGAACGACAGATTCACAATGTAAAGTCTCTTTAATATAAACTTTTAGCTTTACTGATCAAATTACGGCTTATCTGTGTATTTGCTGCATAATATTGACTGGGTACATATCCAATCTCATCCAAAACAAAGTGATTATTTGCCACCACCATTGTTCGACTGTGGTGTTGCAGGAGCTGATCCAACACCACTAGAAGGAGATGATGAAGATGATGATGAACCATCTGCTTCGGCTGCCAATCGTTGTTTCTCATTATGCCAATAGTGTTGTAATGGTTCTTCGAAAATATACTTCCCAGATAATATCCCTAATAATGTGCCAACTACTATGTTCATTCCAGGTATACCCGTTTGTCTAAATTTTCCTCCCCTTAGTATTGTGCGTGGTGTGCAGAGATATTAAAGAGAGTTATGTTTAATGGCCATCGTACTATGAATTTGAATAGAATGTACTCACTTTAAACCCACTACACGCTGAATCCATTCGAGTCTTGATATCATTGTTGGTTGTTAGTTGTTAGGGGGTTCAGCTCTTTGTCATCACAAAGACGACTCCCCTTTGAGATAGATTGTTTGAGCTGACTGTGCGTCCCGCCAAAAGCCTGAGGGACGCCCGTACCTAGGTGTAGTGGGACGTCTTGTGGCTGTACAATGATTGATGCAATTAATTTGTTACCGGAAATCCGCAAGAAGTATCCAGTCGATTGTGTGGATGATAGTCTCATTGCTGATCTTGCTTTCAACAACATGTACTATCGGAAAGCTGTTGCTACACTTTCTAATTATGATCAGTTGAATGTGTTATACCATTCTACCGATCGGACTATTCGTAAGAAGATTGAATGTGAAATAATGCGAAAACTTATTGCGGAAAAATTCATACGCACTTTTAGTAATGGCGATTACGAAGTTGAATTCGACGAGGTGCTTACTTTCGATCGAGGTTTAATCGAAATCCTACCATCTATGCCCACGCAGGCGTGGTATACTAAGCCCGATAATTGGCGAGAAAGGAATCGAATTGGACTGGAGAGGGTGAAGGAGCAGCTGCAGACTTGTATCAACTCTGCATCGGTACATCATTTACAACGTTTCAACCTGTGTTTGACACACAATGGTGATGGAGATAGCGAAGAACCCATAGTTTGGCATGAATCAATTTTAGATGAGTATTGGAATCGGCTTGAAGAAGAAATCGATCAGAACAAGCAGCTGGGAATAGTAACAGAAATTGAATACATAGGAATTATTGTAGAAATAAAGAAGGAGCGCCTTGATGCGTTAGTTGCAATCCTTCGTAGCGGAAGAGCCACTAATTCAAGTGACACTGTTGATTTTGATAATGTCAATCTTTGTGAAGAGGGCATCATTTCTCTTTCAAAACTGGTTGAAGCTAGTTCTATGTAGAACAGACTTCTCCTTGACCCTCCTTGACCACAATCGGATTGATAACATGGATTCGGCCCGTTGTCTTTCTAGGTCATTAAAGTTGCACGATTGCCTCAATACACTTTGTTTGCTTCACTGTGATCTTGGAAGTAGTCCGGAAATACTCTCAGTCATACTTCAATCTGACGTTGAACATATCATTCTTGAGAACAATAATATCAACTCATTGGGGGCTGTCGCCATTGCAGAGTATCTTGAGAGTGATCCACCCATTGAAGAATTGTGCCTTGCTTACAACCAGTTGAATGATGATGAAGTCATACTCATTTCTCGAGCACTGAAGAGAAACACAAACCTACATGAAATAGATCTTGTCTCGAATAAAATCACATCCATTGGTGTGAAGGCAGTACTTACCTGTGTCTTTGACAGCTCAAGTTAGAAGTTTGAATGCAATATCAGAATCCAATCACACGCTTGGAGGAATGGATATGTTTTTGAAGGGAAACAATCAGACCAGTGATAGGTTGCAATATTGTATCAGAAGATTGCTAGAGTTGGACAGGATGCAGAAAATATTGCTTGCCTTGCAAGACAAAGATTCTCTTCTGAAATATCTTGCAAATGTTCCAGTGGAACTAATGCCAGAGGTGCTGGCATTTCCTTATTATCAACAATTGGATTATGTGAATATTGTGTATTCAACAATGCGATGGTGGAATATGCCCATGCTCTACTCCTATCAATGTTGCACCATATCTGATGCTAAGAGGAAAAGAGTTGACTAGCATTGTCAATACTGAGGAGGTACTGAAAATATACAAAGAATTGTACGAACTGCGTGTCACCGTATTTGGTGAATAGAATGCAAAATATATTACAGCAGGTAGAAACTATGCTATTGAACTATACAATGCCAACCGTGGGGATGAGGCATGGGAACTTTTGACAAAGATGTGTGCCATGAGCAAGCAAAACTATGGTACTGATCACAATTACACCAAGGACGTTGAATCAACGCTCAAATGGGTTGTCTCAAAGATCAACGTCGTGAATCAAGGTTGATGGTCGCTATGCTATATCTACTAGTAAAACAAAATGATGAATTTAAGGCCTCAATTACTCAAAATTAATCTCTATACAATACAACGCTTCATCCAGTGATCTTCCCAAGTAGAACAGGTAAAATGAAAACTCAGGCAACGTGAAAACTGAACAAAACAACAAAAATAGTCCCATATGTCCTCAAACACGACAGCCTCCATTGCAGATCTTCGAGCTATTATTAACCTCTGGCTCAATATCAAGCGATGGATTCCCATTGAAAAACCCATCCGGCTTGAGTGTAAAGCCCGTATGCTCCACTGGCATCACTGGGAAATCTTCCACGCGAGGTACGTGTGTGACACCGAATGCTTTGATATTTCATACAAACAGGGTGTTGTTAATTGATAAGACTCGAGAGAAGTAATACAACAAAATTGACGACATCATACGAACTCACCATGCCAGAGGACAATGTTCTCTTTCTCAACATTCCGATCTCCCTCGATCCACCGTGGCAAGCCATCGGGCTCCACCTGCTGAGGCGTGTACTCGCCAGCGGGATAGCGTTCGCCCTCATCAAACGGCGTCACCCATAGGTTGGCAGTTGCAAACTGACCCTTCTTTGTCACGGTACACTTGCTGCCCGTGAGTAGTGTCGGCATGGCCGGTCCCTTCGTAAACGGCAACAACTTGTACGCGGTAGGTTTGCCTGATATGGGATTCACCTTACCCTCGGCATTGGCAATCTTCCAGCATCGTGCCTTAGTCGAATCACATGTGCGTACGGCATCCTTCTCCGTCTTTAGGACCGTCTCACTGCATCGAAAGACATTCCCCAGCGGACTGTCTTCCGCCACTACATCGATCTCACTCACCGTATTCCTCGTCCCGTCCACGGCCATGTCTAGTCGTGCACAGAACATGTGCTGATGGATCTGTGCGTTAACGCCCGGTGCGACTACGACGCCATGGCCTGGACTAGTCGGGTCCTCATTGCGACTTGGTAGGTTGGTTGACAATTCACCGCTAAGACCAATCTCAAACTCGATGGTGCCATCGAGCTTTAAGCGCCAATAGAAGAGATACTCATAATTCACGACCGTGGCGATGCTGGATATTACAAGCTCACGCGATCGACGTGATTCGTTGTGTCCGTTACGATATTCTACGTGTTTCCATAGTAATCCGTTGTCCTCTTCATGCATGCATATAGCCTTCTTCTTCATTACTGGTTCGCCGGCCGCGTTGGCCATGCATACATCAAAGTAGTGAATGTGGCCCAGACAGTCACACCCGAGTTCGAGACTATTGGCACAATATCCCAAACCGTAGTCGCCGACATCAAAGGCACATTTGCGCGTGTACGGATGGTTCGGATCGGCATAGGGAACTGCCATCTCCACGAGCGACGCTCGATTGAGGATGGACCGGCCATTGTATTGTACATGGTGCAATACAAGGCCCTCGCGATAGTTGAACCCCAACCGAAGCGTCCATCCTTGCCATTTCACCAAATTGTTATCCGACACGGCGAATGATGGTCCGTCGGGCTGTACGACATTCAATCCCTTCAATCGATCCTGACGCCATTCGGTGAAGAGGTAGCTGTTCGACTTGATGAGATCACGATGATAGTTGACACTCGCCTGTGGTATATTGGGGGGAGGCATGCGGTCCATCCCATCAATCTGCACAACTGTACCAGAGTTCAAGTCGATTACCGGCACTATGTCAATAGGATGAGCATACTGATTGTCTTCCATACCCTTGCCGGCCATACGCGCATATAGGAAGGTTTGGACGAGTCGTCGTGGCATGCCGGTATTTGGGTCGGTAACGAGTGATTTATCATCCTCATTTGCCAAATGAACAGACCAAGGATCTGCGGCAATGCAGTCCATGTCGACTAGTCCATACCGCTCCTTCAGTGCAGTCTGGACCTCGGGACTTGACTTACAAATCTCCTCGGCGAGGAAACAATCGTCGGGGGAGAACATCGGTTGTGTCCCGGGTGGTAACTCGCGTACTCGCACGACGTTGTCCCCATTCACCACGAGTTCGGTGGCCAGTCCGGACTCGGGATCGAGGATGATGACCTCGACGAGTCTTTGCGTCCCACCATTCTCATTCGCGGCGGGATGCGGCTCCTTGAGACTGATGGCAACGAAGCGCACATCATCTTTCTTGACGTGCTCTCGCACGGCAGATGCCGACCTCGATATCTCATCGGGGGTGAGCGGATCGAGCGGGGAGAGAGACGACGACCGTGCCGTCTTGTCGCATCCAGTTGTCCACACCATTCGTGAAGTAGTGTTGGCAATGGAAATAGATATGCAACGATGTGGAGTATCAATGTTGTTTGTGCTTCGTCAATATGCTCCATTACTCTTCACTGCCGCGTGACTCTTGGATTTGCCGGAAGTTTCATCAGAAATCTGGCGGGGAAGAGAACTGAAAGCACCGGTAGTGTTTTAGACACACCGTCAAGGCCCACACAGATTGTTTGTCCCAATAGTGACAGTGTTTGTCCAAATAGTGACAAAATATACTTAACGATAGTGACGTTTAGATTTCGTTCACTATTTTTTGCTTATCGTGAGAAGCGCGACGCGACTCATTTCTCCCTTCCGGTTCGTGGATTGCCCTCTTTTGGCTTCCCGCTGAGACGCATGAGTCCAGCAGACAACATTGCCACAGATGCTGCTGCTGCTGCTGCTGCTGTCTCATCACCCGTCGCCATAGCCGCCGCCGCCGCGACTGACGCTTCGCCCATGGCAACATCCGCTTCGTCGTCGTCTTCTTCTCCTGCAGGAGGAGGTGGGAATGACGGTCCTTTAATCGTCATCGAACCGTTGGAAATAGGCGATTTATGTCGGGTGGTATGGCGCGATGGCACGACGGACTTATTGGCCAGCATCGTCGAGCGCAAGTTGGATCCGAAGCGGCCTTCGTCTTTGGAAACGGCCTCCTCTGCGACCGGGCCGGCCGCGAAGAAGGGCAAGACGAACAACAACAACAACGCTCCCAAGAAGCGGGACGAAAAGAAGGTTGTGGCAGTCTCGAATAATAATACCGCCACCGCCACCACCACCACCAGTAATAGTTATACCGCGACGGACTATCTGTATTACATTCACTACGTGGAACACGATCGACGATTGGATGAATGGGTACCCATAGCACGATTTAATCTGACTACCCTACAGCGTTACAATGTGCCGTTGTATCCTCAACGCGGATCATCCGGTGCAGGTGTTGCTGCTACGGCTACTATTACCGGTGCTGTTCCTACTATTACTGCTGATGCGGCTGCCGATATTGGTGCTACCACCACGGCAACTGAGGTGTTGAAAGGAGTTGCTGCTGCTACCGATGGCAATGGTGTAGCAGCAACAACCGTGGCAGATGTGGCGGCGGCAGGGGGGGGGAAGCAGTTACCCAACAACAACGGTCGTGGACGGCCGTCGACGCGTACCACGGATGGAAAGTTTCAACGTAGTAAAAGCGAGGGTGCGATTGGGATGGATACCACCACCACTACTACTGTTGCTACTGTTGTTGGTGGTGGTGCCACCGCCACTGCTACTACCGCCACCCCGAGCGAACCACGACGTGGACGTGGGAGACCGCCGTTAAATCAAACCCTGTCGGATACTAGTATGTTTACTACCGAGGGTGGTGGTGGTACGAATGAATTAAGTGGCGAAACGACAACAACGGTTGTTGTACGCAAGGGTGGGGGGAATTCGCACTTTTCCTCCGGTGGTGGTGGCGGTGGTGGCGGTAGCACGAATCCGGACCTTGCAGCACTCGAGGCGGAACATCACGAAATAACCAAGGTTAAGAATATTGGCCAAATCGTCATGGGTGACTATCTCGTGGAGGCATGGTATTATTCGCCATTCCCTCCACCGTATCATGAGGTCGAGACGTTATATATATGTGAATATACACTAAAGTATATGCGCAAACCTCAGTTTTATCTCAAACATCGATTGGAATGCACATATCGGTCACCGCCGGGCGATGAAATATACCGCGAAGGCAAATTAAGCGTCTATGAACTCGATGGTAAAGAACATCGTGTCTATTGTCAGAACTTATGCTTATTGGCAAAATTATTCTTGGATCATAAGACATTATATTATGATGTGGATCCGTTCTACTTTTACGTCATTGCCGAGGTGGATGATGCCGGTGCACATATTGTAGGATACTTTTCGAAGGAAAAGGTTAGTACCGAGGATTATAATTTGGCATGTATATTAACATTCCCACAGTATCAAAAATGTGGTTATGGCAAGTTTATCATTAGTTTGAGTTATGAATTGAGTAAACGAGAGGGTAAGCCAGGCAGTCCCGAAAAACCCTTAAGTGATCTTGGTAAAATCTCATACCGATCATATTGGACACATGTCCTACTAACATTATTTAGTCAACAGACGGGAGAGGAGAATATACAGATTAAGGATATATCATTATTAACGGGCATTAAGACTGAGGATATTATTAGCACACTACAGTCATTGAATATGATACGTTTCTGGAAGGGACAGCATGTAGTGTTTGTGATGCAAGATTTTTTAAATAAGTATATGAGTCAAAAGAAGGAAATACGTTTATGTAATGGACAGTGTTTACAGTGGACACCACATGCAGAACGGAAGAAGGGTGGTGGGATTAGTAGTGGGGGTGGTGATTGAGGTTGTTTGTTGGTTTGTTGAGGGGGGATATTTTACGTTCGATGCTACACATCTAAATACGACAAAAAATGAATAATTATATAGGTATATAAATCTTGATGATTTGATAGGAGGTGGATGTTTAATTTTTAGCTCGATAGCTTGATCATTCGAGCTCCTTGTAAGAAATGGTCGATGTTATAACTTAGCTCCAACTGGGATTGCTATGAAGAGTGTTAGCAAACGAACGAGGCTGAATAAAAGGAATATATCTTATTTTATTTATCATGTCTCATTCGCTAAGAGTGAATACCCTTTTACTTTTTCTGTTTACCCAATCGATGCATATGAAACCAATCTTGCAAACACTTTATCATTCACAGTTTCAACTTTCATACCACCACCACCAACATTACTCCAGGGAGGTAGGTGTGGCATAAGTAATATTGCAAGTAGATGCTTACATACTACTCCTTCGCATTCTCCTCCGCCTCTTTCTTCCATTGAAGTATTCTTATCATTCATTCCCTTCATATTTTGAAAATAGGATCGACAGGAACAATAGTGTGGTGGTGGTGTAGTAGTACTACTACTATCCTGCAGCTGACATTGCTGCAGCTGTTGTTTTTGACATTTATTCAATCGATAGTATGATGTAGAAGAAGAATGAGATGATGATGTCGATGATGTTTCAGCATTTTGCAAAAGAAGATGATGTTGACGTTTTTTTCGTTTGTGTTGTGATGATGGTATTGTTGTACCAGTCTCTTTATTTTTCTTCCCAAGGAGGCATAGATAATATTCATCCATTATACACTTGTCATACTTGTTGAAACTATTATTGTTATTGTTGTTTCCCGTGACAACCTTTTTAGGATTAGTCCTGATCTTGCTACCACGACTAGTACTACTACTACTTTGCTTCCGGACTATTATAACTTCACGACCAGATGAAGCCGCACGTATTCTACGTATCATCATCATTGCTTCTGTCGTAGAAGGTTGACAATAATTATCGAATGCCAATGACGACTCCGTTTGCTGCGCCTGCTGCTGCTGCTGCTGCTGCTCTGCAAAAGTTTCTTCTTCTTCATACCGTGCCTGTTCGTCAAGTAATGACAGTGCATTGTCGATAATGGTCGGGAATAAGAAATCCGATGCACGCAGTACAACGTCCTGTTTTGACATGACGTCGTTTGTTGTTGTCAATGAATCGTCATTGCTGCTCTCGGTGTTGTTGATGTCGACGGGGCGAGTGCAGTCGTCCGAATCAACAACAGATTGAATTTTCGCAGAGGGCGACGAGGACGAAGATGACGACGAAGACGACGAGGCAGAGGAGAGGGATGCTAGTAAATCATCCAGCAGTTGCAGCGGTGTTAGAGGCAGGTCGACGACCATTGGATTTTGGTTTATTTGTTTTGATGTAATTTACGATGTACGTGAGTACAGTAAAAAAGGAAGAGAGGGTGACCTGTCCGTGTGACTGTCTACGAGTTTTAGGGCTATTTTTGCGCGTGACATCCTCTTGTACTATTCCTACGTACAGTCCTACGAGGCCCTCGCGCAGAAATTATTTTGGTTTTCGCCGTGCGACCATGGCGTCGAGCGGCGTCGG
>Ga0247833_1006450_pt1 | contig 13032 bp, 9 predicted proteins | sample LaCruzMarch2015__7_FD_187117 | JGI IMG/M metagenome (GOLD analysis project Ga0247833, IMG submission 187117) | Freshwater microbial communities from meromictic Lake La Cruz, Castile-La Mancha, Spain - LaCruzMarch2015_8m | ecosystem: Environmental > Aquatic > Freshwater > Lake | place: Spain...
TTGGCGAACTTCTGCCTCATCCAGCGACCGATAAGTTCGTCGACGCGATGCATCTGGGTGGCCACGAGCGGTGAATAGCCGAGCAATGCATGCTGCCGCGGCTGAACGAACCGCATGCCCCCGATCCAGACGCGGCCCGTCACGAAGATCGCTCGCCGGAACTTGATCTTTCGCGTTGAATCCGCACTGCTGTGCAAGCGTGCCTTCCGCACACGTTTGAGGGCTCGATGACGCGGCGGCACAGGCCCTGCCTTGGCGGGCTCTGTCATGGCTTGGGGAACGACGGGCGTTCCGGCGTTGGGTAATACGCCCTTTGGGGCGACCGACGTTTTGGCCTTCTGCTGGGTGCCGGGTCGGCGGACGCCCACGTGGTAACCGAGCATACGGTTGATCGTGGCGGTGGCGGCGATGTATCGCACCAATAGCGACCTGCGGTCACCCTTCCCATCGATGATCCGCCACACCCTGCTCAGCAGCTTGTTCACCGTGCGATGCCGGGCCCGAAATCGGCCATCTCCGTAGAAGTGCACGCCCAAAAGATCAAACTCCCGGTGCACCGGGAGCGGCGCAGAGCAGCCGGGCACGACGAGCGTGCCCTGTTGCGGCGTGCCCGAGCCAAGATAGGCCACCTCCGTCTTGCCGGCGTTGAGCTGCAGGCCTAACCCTCGGATCAGCCGCATAGCGAGGTCAAGGTGCTCCACGAGCTGTTCGGGCGAGCTGGCGACGAGCGTGATGTCGTCGATGTAGCGGATGTGTTCGGCCCCGGCATTGGTGAGGACCTTGTCGAACGACGTCATGAAGATGTTGGCGAGCACACCCGAAACAGGCGAGCCCTGCGGCAGGCCCCGCGGGTCGGGCGGGAGCGAGGAGTGGCCGGGCCAACTCTCCCGCCAATACCAAGCCATGTAGCCTTCGATCTCGTGGCAGCAGCCCTTGTCGGGCACGGCGGTGGCGAGCGCGGCGAGCACGGGCCCATGGGGTAGTCGGTCGAAGAACTTCTTGACGTCGAGTTTCGCGACCCAGCGATGGCCGTCCTCCAAGACAAGCCGGCGAAACCGTCGCAGGGCCGCCCCCCGGTCGGTGCACTTCCGCCTCCCGTGCGGCCGGCTGCCGTAGCACCGCGGGGAGAGAAAGGCATCGTCTGTACGAGCCTCAAGGAACTTGAGCGTGGCCCGGAGGCGGAGACGGTCGCCGTGGGTGTGGGCGAGGATGAGGCGATGGTCCTTGCCAATGAGCCCCTGGATGCCTTTGGCGTGATACGCCGGGTAGACACGGTGAGCAGCATCGCTGCGCTTGTGGCGGGCGAACCACCGTGGCGGTTGCCAGTCGAGGCAGCCGGAGCGGATCCGACGGCGTGTGAAGACCGCGAGTTCTGGCGAGACGAATCGCGGTGGCTCGAGACCTCCAACGGTTCGTTTTCGGGCTGTTCGCTTTGGGCGGTCCGCCAGCCAACCCTTGACGAAATCAAAGTAGCTCGGGACGACGGGCTTCGTCATGAGGAGCTTCCTGCAAAAAATGAAAACGGTGCCCACGGCGACGCATATCGATCGACTGCCACATTCTCACTCGGGCTGGCCGCAGAACTGCCGTTGAGGCGGCGCTGCGGGAAGCGCCGGTGTCATCGAGGCTTACCAACCGGCTCTCCTTGCCGCCGTCACCGGCTGATCGCATGCGACCAGGCGGTAGTCAGCGTTGTTCAGAGCTTCGCGTTTTACGGCGGTGCAGCGTCTACCGTGGGCACCTGACTGGGGGATTCTAGCAGCCGACGAGGGTGCTCGCGAGTACAGGCTGGCAAGGGGATTCCGATGCGATACCATGCCCTTGGTCGGGCGACTTTCGGCGATGCTCGCAGAAGCGAGTGGGCAAGTATCCACACGGGCATGGAGTAGGGCATGGATACCCTTGGCAGTCAGAATGGGGCGGGCCTCATTGCCTCTTCGGTCGCCGAACCGGATCGACCGGCTCCATACGCCAATTGCCCCACGCCGAACGGATCGGAGCAGGGCAACATCGACCTTCTCCGCCCTTGGTGGCTGATTCGAGTTCTGACACAGGACCAGATTCACGAACTTCTCGCCGCTTGCGTGGCCCGGCCCGCCAATCCGTTCGTCACCAACGCACAGCAGAGGCTTTTCCGAGACTTTTCAGCGTACATCGCACAAATCGATCCGGATGGCGATCCCACCGACCCCTTGCTCCGGACGGCATGGCTGCAGCAGCAACTCGCTGACGGCGACGACGAGCAACTCATTGGTGTGGCGTTACGGGTCTGGTCGTATTCCCACATTGAAGGGCCGAATGACCGCTCTCTGCGACTCCAACCCGTCATTGACCTCGTCGAAGAGCATGAAGGCGCAGGCGACGTCACTGCGAAGACCGCATCAGTCTTGCTCCTGGAAAAGGCCCTGACCCGATACGCCGAGGATGCGAGCCCTTCCGAAAACACTGCTCTGCACCTCGTCATTCGAGCGTGGGAGGCCGGGGACTCGTTCGCGACGATCGTGGAAACCGTACGCCGCGCGGGGTTCTTGATCGATCCGATCATCGAACGGGTAAGGCAGGTTGCCGAGCAAGAGCAGCCACGTGGAAACAGCTTTACGGAAGATGCCGACGACACGACTCGCTCCAACAGCGAAGCTTCCGCTGGCAGGGCAGATGAGGCCGCTTCGCAGGCGTTGCAATCGGCGGTCGAGAGCTTCGACCTGAGCAGGCACATGGCGTCGGCCCACCGCATGAGCCTCCTCGACCAGGTGCTCGTGAGGCAGGTCGTTGCGACCGTGAGCCAGACAGATGGCGCTCTCAGCCAAAGTCAACTCGATGACCTAATTGACGAGGTGGTGCGGCTCAACCCCGCCAGGCATCAGACGTATCACGCCCGAGGGTTTTTTGATGCGATCCGCGGCGAGCCTATTCGTATGGCGTTTCGGATGGCCAACGACGAGCGCCGGGCGTGGGTGCTGTGCGGGGCGATCATTGGAACACTCCGAACCAATGACCACGATGCCGTCATGCGGCTGATCAGCGAGCACGAAGACGTCTTTGACGTCTTGCTTGCCAAGCCCGAACTCTATGCGGGCGCGTGGCTGATGGATCCGCTCTATCCGGTACTTCGCGACCGAGGAAGATTCGACGCCCTCTCCAAGCTTTTCGCCGATCATCTGGAGAACGTCGCGGCGGGGTCGCAGAAGCGGCTGGTTGCGCGGGCCATGCGGGATGCCCGGGATCTCATCGTGGAAGGAAAGCCGGATCGTGCCGTTGACCTGCTCGATGCCGTCGGTCCCGCAGTCGGGTCGGGCACTCAGCTGGCCATCTCGTCGCGGGATCGGAAGAAGTTTCTGCGCGAGGCCATGTGGCGACGCGGGCAGGCGGCCATGGCTCTGGGTGATTTCGGCCGAGCGCAGAAAGTTTTCGATGAACTGCTCGAAATGCCGGACACCTCACCGGCTCAACGGGCCAAGGTCTTGGCAGACGTGGGCTTGACTAAGGCTCAGATTCGCCGCATTCACGACATCTTCCCTGGAGCAGACAAGGCCGCGGCAGACATCGTGGCTGCCAGCCTTGCGAGAGGGATGGATGACTTTATGCGAGCCATCGAGCTCGACAGCGACGCCGCCGTGCGGAGCCGCCTGTGCCTCGCGATCCTCGAGATCGAAGCTCGCGGCTCGCCTGCTGCGATCGACCACCTGCGGAGTTTCCTGCAGGCGTCGATGGGCGAAAAGCCCGGCTACTACGGCCCATATGCGCAGGCATGGACGCGATTCCTGCTTGCGTTGGCCATCGTTGAGGCTGGAAGCCCGGCGGAATATCGCAGTGCCGTTGACGAGCTCAAAGACGCCTTGCAGGAGCCGGGGTTCAGTCCGCCCGTGTACATGTGCTGTCGGCTTGCGGCAGCCTGTGCGGAGGCCAAACTCTGCACTAGCGTCGAGCAGCTCGTGGATCTTATCGAGCGCCGCGACGGGCTTGCCCTGTTGGATGCCGTTTATGAGCGACGACTCGAAGCCTGCAGCAAACGAGCCCGGCAGGCCCTGTTGCAGTATGCCCCGCATCCCGCCCTGTCCGTGGACAATCGGCTCGATCTGCTTTCTCGCGTGATGTATGCCGCCAGCCAGAACAACGACGGCGATGCATGGACGCAACTGGCTGAGGTTACGCAGCAACTCGCCGAGGCAGACCCGGCCGCATGCGGCCGATACCTCGAGTTTGCGGAAGCGGCCCGTGAACAGGTCGCCGATGCCGACCTGATCGAGTTATACGAAGAGGCGCACCTTGCATTGTGCAAGCAATCGGGCATTTTCGAGCCCGTATTTGCCCGTCTGTCAAACCGCATAGACGAACTCCTGCGGGAGGGCGGAGCGTATGACCTCGAATACGCTGGGGAACTTCTCGATGAACTCGAGGGCCTTCATTCGCCATGGATTGCTGAACGACTTGCCCCTTTCCGGGAGCGGTTCGACGCGGCGACAAGCCCGAGTAGCGAGGCCACGGTTGCAAGTCTTCTCATACTCCGGGGCAGTCCGATCAGAATCTACGTGATCGGCGGCGGCGATCGTCACCGCGGGTATGAGGCTACGATTCGAGAAGAGTTGGCCCAGAAGTACCCGGGCGACACCGTCTACGTGGAGTTTCTGATCCCTGGTTTCTCAGCGAACTGGAAGCCCCACGCGGATACCGTCGATCGTAACATTCACCGATTTGACGCCGTGGTCATCATCTACGCGACACGCACGACATTCGGCGAATGGGTTCGAGACATCGCCAGAAAGGCGGGCAAGCCGTTCCGCACGTGCGGCCGACAGGGACGTGGGGCCGTGCTGTACACGGTGATGAAAGTAGTCGACTCAGTCGTCTTGAGCGAGGAAACGTGACCATGAGCAGCGGCACTCCCCCATCCCTTTCTCTGAGCGATCTGCAAGCGGCGTGCACAGGAACGTTCCGCGAGCGGTTTTACAGCTGCATGAAAATACTCGGTGTTCAGGAAGTCCGCTTTCTAGCCAGCGTTGGGATCGACCCCACCATGCTTTCCCGACGTACGGCGACTCAGCCCTTGGTACCTCTCATTCACGTCCAGGGCTGGTATCAGCCGTTTGTTCGCGACATGGTTGTCACGCCACCCTTGCCGCAATCCTCGAAGTTTTTTGAACCGCAAGATCTCCGAGATGCGCTTGTAGATCCGGGCTCCGCGTTACCAGCGAGGCAGTTCTGCGGGGACAAAGCAGTCTTTGAGATCGCATGGTCACTGGCCACGGCCCCCGACGTCGTGGTAGGTGGCCACTCGTTCGAGAGCACCCCGCTGTCTGGTTTCTCCAGCGGAGGGTCGCCTTTTTCAGTGACGCTTCCGGATGCCATCCGATCGGCTGGCCCGCAAGCTGCGGCCGACTTCAGTTTTGAGTTTGGCTATCGATTGGCCAAATACCACTTCCAAGGCGCGCTAACTGATGAGTGTCATGCATACGCAGTCATGGAAAGCTTTGGCGTAAACAATAGTGACATCTTTATAAAACACTACTTCAAAGCGATCGGCAACTAGATTGTAGGGGATGTGGCTTGCGGTCGTGCCCGTTCTCGCATAGATTCCATGTACCCACGCTGCACACGCACAAGGTGTTGTTTCCTGCGAAATACTTCGTCCCCAGGCCGACTTTCGTACTGAAACGTTGAACCGAGAACCACTTATCTCAATAGGCTCGGAGATCTTATCTTGAGTACTTCCACTGACGCCCAGCAAATGGAATGGAACACCCCCCGCGGTGCGCAGTTAAAACAGGCGAGGCTCGCGAAGGACCTGACACAGGACGCTTTGGCTAAGCTTGTCGGTACACTGCAACACAACATCTCGTTATGGGAGAACGCCAAGGGTACTCCGTCTGAAGAGCAACTCAAAATGCTTACTGAGCAACTCGGGCCGTTTATTGACGAAGACGATATGGAGGATGCACCCCACAGAACGGAATTGGGGTTATGGCTCAAGCACCAGATTGAGACGAAGAAAGAAGCCGGAGAGAACCTGCAGACCATAGCTGCGGCTTGCGGCTTGAGCGTGCCGACGCTTTACAGCTTGATGAACTCCGAGAACGTGGCCCGGCAAAAAGGCACCCTTGACAAGCTACAGCGTTACTTTGGGCTTATACCTAAGGAAGTTCAGGAGGAGGCGACGGCGGCGAGAGCCTTGGGCGCATTGGGAGAGTACAGTTTGTTCAATCCTCACAATGAGGAAGAGTGGCCCCCTGGTCCAGGGGTTTATGTGCTTTACGACACATACCGTCGACCCACGTATATAGGAAAAAGCCGCAAGTCCATCAGCGGGCGACTAAAAGATCATAGTACGCGCTTTTGGTTTAGGCGACCGCTTGTTGAGGAAGGCGCTTTTGTTTTTGCAAACGATGAAAAGCTGATCGGGGACATCGAGGATCTACTAATAAAAGTAATGGGCTCGCTGGCGGTGATCAACGATAGAGGCACGTTACGAGACGAATGCGTGCCAGGAGAGGCCGATTAGCCGCACATGGTTGACCACCAAGGGCTCGCGCGTGTCTGGATACTGCCGCTGCCTGTTTCCATGAAGACGTCTGTATTGTTTTGCCTGTACTTCTTAAAGAGTGACGGCAGAAACACTTATCGGGAGTGAACACTCTCCCGTCATTTAAAGGTATTTCAGACACTCGATGGTCCTGCGGTAATGAGTCTGCCTTAGCCATTTTCGAATATGTTTAGCTGTCGCTCGGCCACGTGCTAGTCATCACATGGCGGGTTGTCGTGACGTATTTCGACTATCCGGCCGCAAAGCAGGCGGCGTGGATGAAAATTATGGGCTCAGTAAGGTAGCTGCTCGTTAGTTGGCTCGAGCCGAAGCGCGGGCTTCAACGCCGGCGTGACCGCCGGGCAGAAGGTGCCTAACGTTCATGTGCATATGATCCCGCGGTTTGCTGGCGACATGCGCGACCAGCGGGGCGGTGCTCGCTATGAGATTCCGGCGAAGGGAAATGACGTCGCCGACTCGTTTCACGGCGACAACACGCCCCAAGCCGCGACTGCAGTTCCTGACGCGGCGACTGAGCGGACCGCGGGAGATGCGCTGGAACAGGAGCGCCCGCGGCTTTCGCTCACTAAGGGCCCCGATCGCCTCGCTTTGCCGCGGCTCGCCGAACAGTTGCCCGGGCGCCTCGGCTGCGGCAAGGGCTTAGAGTTTGGCCAAGGCTTCGCGGGGCACGGGTAACCGCAACCGCCGCTCGGGGGTGAGCATGGAGCCACGCGGACTCGTAAGGGACGCGGAGGAACTCGGCGACCGCGTCGGAGGAGGACGCGGCATTGGAGCGTGGGTTCGACATGGGTTGGGAGCATACCGAGCCGGGGGGATTACCTTGGTCCGGGAGCCGGACGTCCATTGGCAGGCTGGAAGGAAATACCGCCGCCACCAAATGTCCATTCGTCTCATCAATCCACAAATCTTCTGCATCAACGGATGATCACGGGAAGATGCACGAGACCCCTGCCCGGCTGCGGACACATCAGCACGCTGAAACGAACACCTTTCCCAGCACGGAGGACAAAATCCTCGAAGGACTCGTCGATGATGCCTGTCTTCCATTCATCCGTGATGATTAAAACACTTTGGGTGATGTGCTCGCACTTGGTCAGATGAAGGCGAATCCTTTTTGCAATAGCTTTCATGCCGCCCTTTGCCGTCCCGCCGCTTGCAACCGCAATCAGTAACTGACTGCAGTGTCCGTGAGTGTCTCCTGGAATGACGTTGACCATCGCCTCGTTTACCCCGAGCACGCCATCGGCAAAGAGACCGCCCGATCGCGCCTCCCGTGCAAAGCCCTCGTAACCCTGCTGCTCGATGGCGTCGGCAATTCTTTCTGCGATGTCCTTGACCACCTCTCGTGTGATCTCGCCATGTCCTCCCAAGTCTTTAACCACCGCACCGATCGCTGCCTCATTCATCTTTAAATCATCCTCAAAAGAGAAAAGGGGGTCCTTAATCTGTCGCTGAGGAAACCCCTGGCAAAATGGCTTCCATGAGAAGGCCAAGACGCTGTCGCGATAATGCCGTAGAAACGTCTCGGCGCTGCGAAGGGCCAGCGGCGGTGCTGCTGCGAGGAACCGGTGGGCCTCGCCCGCCACATCTCGTGCAACTTTGCTCGTTTGCGGCAGTATGAGCCGTTCAGGATTTCTCGGGGATTCGTCTAATATCTGGCCAGATACCGCATCCAAGACTGCCAGCGTGACGCACCACTCGTGCGCTTCGACAGTTGCACGGAACACGCTGACTTCATTGATTACTTCAGCATCGCGGGCGATTCGATCGAGACTTGCCTGCAAGTGCTCCGCGAGCACGGCATCAAGCGATGGGGCACTGGCCCACTTGACGGCCTGTTGCTCGTAAACGCGGAGCGGATGACGAGCCGGCAGTGAAAATCCAGTGGGGCGGGCTTGTGCGGAATGCGCCTTCCGGCATGCAACAGCATAAGCCTGAGTCCACTTCCGAAGAAAATAGCTCAACAGATACCAGCGTGACACCGGTTCGCCCGACGAAACCGTTCTAGGCGCCTGCATGAGGCCCCCCCACTCAACAGGACTGTCCCCGAGAGCGAGTAGGTCGGCATGCGCATCTTTGATCGCGGGCAGGAGGTTAGGCGTGTTGGTGCCGGACTTAGATCGCATGCTTCAAGACCTCTATCTCGAGCAATAGGCGTCCTTGTTTCGCCTGCTGGACCCAATCCGAAAACATCAGTCTTTTGTCTGCGACAGTCGCCGCCGGCGGTGTGCAGCAATGTCCTTTGCCGAAATGGGCATGAAAATACGTCAGATATACGGCCTCATCGAGCGTGGTGCAGGTAATCGCAGGGTGATCATCCACGAAGTAACATTGGAGAGGTCGGTACTCACCGCGTTCAGCATCCCACGACACGGCTTCATACTTCATCCAATGGGTGCGGTGGCATTGATGCGAGAGCGTTTCGTACATATGAGGACAGAAGGCCGCCTTATCGACTCCGTGAATCGCCTTAAAGCACTCGGCGTGCTTATCGCAGTGCTCGTCCCGATTCTTACCGTGCCATCGCGGCATAGGGATTACCTGTGCCGAGCCGCGATCGCCGCGGCCGTGGCTTTGAGTTTCTCGATAAGCGACGGCGGCGACACGACCGTGAAATTGCCCCCCAGCCGCAAGAGCCGGCTCGTGATCTCCTCCTCGTCGCAGCGGTCCACCACGAGCCGTAGTTGCGGCTTGCCATCCGCGCCGGTCTCGTGGCTCGGCCGCTGGTTGGGATGAAACGGCTTCTCCAAGCACCACGCGATCCAGTGCGGGGCGTTCACAAGCAATTCGAGGCGGATCGTCGGCTGCCCATACCGGAAGAACGAACCCACGCTGTCGGAATACAGATGCGAAATGTCGAGCCGCTCCGGGCCCGGGCCCCGCGCCGCCCGCACCCGCGGATGGTCCCAGATCGCTGACAGTGGCGGATTTTTCAGGCCTACCGGCTTTACGCCCGACACCCTGTCAAACTTCCACTGCACCGGCCACTTCCAATTGCCCGGGCTCTCCGGATCCTCCTCGCTGCCCAAGAGATAGACGGCGTTTTCTTCGCGGTCGAACGTCGTGCCCAGAGCCGCCAGCCGCCGAACTCGCGACGGCTTGCCGGGGCTCGTGTGCTCGATCTCCACCTGCTGCCTCAGAATCGTGGCGTTGTGCCACCGGCTCAGGGCCTGCTTCTTCGCGGGGCTCGCATACTTGCTCGCGTCGCCCAGCGAATACCGCCAAGCCCGCGAGAGCTCGATCGCTTCCTCCCGGATCTCCTTCGGCAGGAGGGCCGTCATCTTATCGACGAGCCCCCGAGCGCCCTCCAGTTGCGGCAGGCCCTGCAGGTCGGTGAGTAGCGTCCGGCAGGCCATGATCCCGACAAGGTCGTAGACCTGGATGCCGTAGGTGTCGAGCAACTCGTCGAGCCGCCGTGCCCAGATACCGTTGGGGTTGTATCGCCAGGACCGTTCGGTGTACTGCTGCTTTTTGTCTTTCTGAGGCCGGCTCTCGCGGGGTACGACTCGGCCGCGTTCATCAACGTCATCGATCGGCACCTTGATTTCCTGCAAGGCGACTACGTTGCGCTCGATGTCACGCCGGCGGGCTTCCTTCTCGCGGGCCTTCTGTTTGCGGATCTCCGTCTTCTTCGCCGGCGAAATCGCGGCCTCAAGTTGCCGCTTGAACCACTGCTGCCGCTCCTCGTGGTCTTCGTGGACCAGTTGTTCCAACTTGGCCTTCGTGAATATCGTTTTGCCACCGTCGTCGTGGAAGATCCGCCAGAGCCGGTGCTTCTCAAAGAACCGCAAGCCCCGCTCGTCTTCCGGCACGGCCTCGTTCCATGCGCTGGCCAGGGCCGGCGGCGCTGCGGGGCGCGCCGGAGGTCGTGGCGGCTGAGGATTCTTCGCAGCGGGCTTCGCAGCCTGCGTCTTGGGTTTGGCAGCGGCGGGTTTCGGCTTCTTGCCGTGGGCGGGTTTCTTGGCCATAGCGGATATCTTACCTCGGAGTGGGGCCCTGAGGAGGCTCGGCCGCAGGTTTGGATTGGGGGTCGGGGGACGGGGAGGGAAGCGGGTTAAGCGGGATGCTCGGGCTGCCGGACTCTGGGTTGGACGCGGGCTCCCCCGCGCCAGACTGCCGCTCGTGGGCATCGACGATCTCGCGGAGCCTCGCCAGCGACCCGCCGACCCGCGTGAGCAGGTCCGCAAGTCCCGGGTCGAGCTGCGGGATCTTCGGCACCGGCGGCAGCTTGCCCGTCTTCAACACGGCCCTCGTCTGCTTGTGATGGCAATCCACGACCAGCGGCACGGAATACAAAAGCTTCTGGAAGGCGTCGATCGAAAGGTTGGAGTTGTCCACCGGCACGCTCGCTACGCAGGCCACCTCGCCATCCCGCCGGTCCACCTGGAAGTGGGCCACCTTGATGCGGTAGTTGAGCTCGATGAGATATTCATAAAACGCGGCCGGCCGCTTGGCCTGGTCAAGGTGGTAGACGTACGGGGCCATCACCGTGAGCAGCGAGCCCTCGTCGTTGAGCGTGATCAGCAACTGCATCCGCTTGCCGAAGGGGGGCATCATCGAGCGATACCAACGCGTCGCGAAGTGGGAAAACAAGGTGCCGTTGGGGCCGGGCTCGTCGTTGTGGCGATACGAGAGGTTCAGCCGCTTCATGTAGCCTTCGAGTTGTTCGGGGGTCATCCGTATCTCCGGTTGAGGCTCCTGCGATTGCGTACGAAAACCATAACTATCCGGATGGTCCTTGACAGCACCGGTCAGGATGGAGACTTGGCCCGGACGACCCGGCCCCACTGGGCCGGCTGTTGAACTGCGCTCCCCATCAGCACCCAGATCACCTGCTCCTGCGGCGGTTTTTCGGGCGCCGGGCCAAACCCGTCAGTGAATACGACCACGCCCGAAAGATCACCGCCGTCGGCGGCCCAGGCGAGCGAGTCGCGGTGGAAGACGGGATGAAAACTCGTGCCGCCCCGGCCTTGCATCGCGGAGAGCGGGTCTCCGCCATGGCTGGCCGAATCGTGAGAGGATGCCGTATCCCCCAGCCGGTAGCGCCGTTGGATCGCGGCGTCAAACTCCACGACGGCGACCTCGTAGGACCGGGCCATCACGCGCATCTCGGCCGCGATCTCGTCGAGCGTGGCAGCCGACATCGAGCCGCTCGTGTCGATCGCAGCCAGCAGCCTGAGCTTCGTTGGCACGCGGCGCGACCCGGGCAACACACCCACCAGATCGGGAAACCGGCGCGGTGGCCGCAGATATGTCTGCTCACGATCGTGGTCGACGGCGAGCAACTGCCGCAGGATCATCTGCCACGAGAGCCGCGCCCGGGCGGTGCCGGCGAGCGATTCGAGCATGCCGCCCGGCACCGTGCCGGGGGCACCGCCGGCGTGCAGGCTCCGGAGCAGCTTCTGGAGGTCCGGCGAGAGTGTGTGGCCGTGCCGCTCGAGGGCCTGGGCCGTGGCCACAGCAACGGCGAGGGCGGCCGCGGCGCCGCCATCCTTGAAACTGTCCCAGGCGGCGTGGCTGTCGGCGAGCCGGCCGGCGAGGAGTTTGTCGAGTTGATCCTCGACGGTCTTTTGAAACGTCTGCCGCTCTTCATGATCACGGCGGGCGCGGCCGGCGTCGTAGAGCTTGCGATAACGCTCGCGAGTGGATTCAAACGGCTTGAGCGACGGATGCTTGGCCATGAACTGTTCGAGTCGGAACGGGTCGCCGGGGAGCGGAAGCGACACAAACTCGTTCACGGTCACCTCCTCGGCCACGAGCGCGGCGTAGGCGTCGAAATCGGGTGACTGGCGGTTGGGGAACAGGAACGGATGCCGCATGACCACATGATGCACCTCATGCAGCAAGACGCCGGCCAACTCGAGATCCGAGATCTTGTTTACGAACTCTGGATTCCAAATGAGCTGCACGGCGCCGCACGCCCAGCACACGCCCATCGTGCCGACGGACAGCTCGCGCTGATCGGGCGACTCCGGCCGGGCCCGCCAGCCGGATGCGATGTGGCCGTGGAATGGGTGCGAACGCAGAAGGATGCCCATCGCCCGGGCAAGCTTGGTTTTGCCGGTGGCGATGAGACGGCTGCAGGCGAGCTGGCTCACAGACCGGGGATGAGACTGAGGTTTCGAGAGGACGCGGCGCATGGTGAATAGTTCAGTTTGGGAGGTCGGGGTTCGAGGGGATCAAGAAGGAGTAGCCGAGTTCAAGCAGGACGCCGCGGGCCTGCTCGGCAAGGTCGCCAGGAAGCATTGCCATGAACGCCCGCACATGCCCGCGGCGGCGGACGTCGCCCCGGAGTTCGTCGGCCACACCCTCCGGCCGCACCCACTGCAGGATCGCCCGCATTGACGCGGCCAACAGGTCGAGCCGGCCCTGCTGTTTCCATCGCTTCATCGTGGACCGGCTCGCCGGCCAGTGGTGAAGCACGTCGGCCGGCTTGAGCGCGAGCTCCGTGCCGAGGATCAGCCGCACGAGGGACGTGGTGTGAACCGGGCCGA
>Ga0247833_1006452_pt1 | contig 13027 bp, 8 predicted proteins | sample LaCruzMarch2015__7_FD_187117 | JGI IMG/M metagenome (GOLD analysis project Ga0247833, IMG submission 187117) | Freshwater microbial communities from meromictic Lake La Cruz, Castile-La Mancha, Spain - LaCruzMarch2015_8m | ecosystem: Environmental > Aquatic > Freshwater > Lake | place: Spain...
GAATGGGCCCATGACGTCACCAACAGAGGGGGGGTCCGGGGGGGCATCCCCCCCGGCATTCACACGTACCACCAGCACCTCCAAAAGCCCGAGCGAAGCAGTTTTCATAATACGACAATAAATAATCATGGACGATGTGTTGTCACACCAGCCATCACAGACACAGACTCAACAATGTCCTCCATTGACATGGGACGAAGCTCGTGGTCGATTACGGCTAACAATGGAGCAATGGAAAAGTGAAGATCAAAGGAAGAAGAAGAAGAAAGTTGTAAATGAAAAGTCTGTCATTGCTGCTGCAGCAGCAACAATGACGACTAAGAGAAGGAAGTGTTACTCGAGTTTGCGTAGCAAAATGGATGATCCAGACGATATAATCTACTTGACCATACCATTATGTATCCTATTCGTTGCTTTTTCTTACACTCTACCAATCATTACTGCTACACTCCAACAGCAGCAGCAGCAGCAGCACCAACGGCAAGTGGCATCGATATTATATCTACTAACAATACTAGCCTCTACATATATATCCCACCGACGTAAGAAAATGTCGAGAGAGACAGATCGGAGTATAGAACGACAACGATGTGTTTCGACATTCTTAAAGGAAATGAAAACCAGTCGTAGTCAACGGCAGCCGCAATGTGGTGATAATTCTCCGAGGATGACATCATCGACACGACCGCCGCAACAACGGCGAGGATCACGGAACGATGGTGCAATGGTGCGGGATACTATCCCACGAAAGAATGTAGAAGATGTTTACTCGACCTATCGTCTGTCTGTCAATGATGCTACTGCTACCGAGAATGACGATGCTCAAAATCTCAACAACAGCGATGACGGCCGTTGTCGTAATGATGCCCGGCAACAGCTGCAACGGCCACTGCAACCACAACAGCAGCAACAGCAACCTCGACAACGAGGACAATGGTATCGTGTACCATCATTACTATTAGTACAAGGTGATTATATTGCAATGAAAGTGGGGGATACTGCTCCCGCGAAATGTATACTCCTGCAGCAACAACATTTATCACAGTCATCACAGTCAACATCATCATCTATGCCGCCGTATTATATGTATTCAGCAAGTGCAACAGCAAGTAGTAGTATAATTGTTGATGCTGGAGAACGATTAACTATTGATTCATTATCATTATTGGCAAAAGAAACATTGGGGTTGAATAATTACAATGACAATAATAATGTAGATGGTGGTATGGGAGGTATTAGTCGACGTGGACTTGTAAATGTTATAAATAAGACGGGGGGAGGAGGAGGAGGAGGATCGTCACCACAAATACCATTACCACCCGGTAGATCAACGATGACATATCATTCTAATGAAATGCTATTATTAGCAAATGGAGTACAAATATTTATATTATTAGAAACACCCTTGGATACTTTTTTACGCAAAGAGATTAATCGACGAAAGCACGATGATGACGATGCTACTACGATGGTGCGTCAACCTCGGGTATTACGTCAGCTGAATGCTACTCGTGTTACACTTGCACTGTATGCAATATTTACATTAACAGTGTGTACATTACTACTACTCATACGAACGGAAATTACTAGTAATTGGACATTACCATTACTATCGGCATTAAGTGTATTACCCATATCAATGCCTATATTGCTATTTTGGGTGGAATGTATTGGCATAGCACGTATCTTATCCACGGTTCATCCACTTGCATCCAAGAGGAAAGAGACGGTTGTGCATGCGGACGGTAATTGTACTACTGCTACGAAAGATGATGGTAGTATGAATTTAGTAGCGAATGCTGGTGGCGGCGGCGGCGATGATGAATATACCAGAAGAAGAAAACCACATCCATACCTTTTACTACGATATATCATGGCAACATCAACATATCGACTATTTACCAAGTCACTTATCAAAAAAATTACATCTTTCCATAAACGGATATTGGAAACTAAACAATCGTCACCATCATCATCATCATCAGTTACATCTGATAGATTATTGTCCATCCCCCCAGCGTCATTGCATCTGTTAGAAAAGCTGGGTCTAGTTACAGCATTAGCACTTGTGGATGATGAACTGGCGTGTGAACCATATTCTACGCCACAGCAGCTATTAATACCCTCCGGCCAAGGTGGATTTACACTGTTGGATATATGTCCTGTATACGACGACGACGACGATGATGACGATGAAAACGACGAAGATGGTGAGAATAGTGTATCTACTCGTGACAATGACGGAGTAATGAATACACCGACTCGTATTGGTCGTCCTTCGGTATTGTACCGTACTACGTCTTCTGGTTCCGGACATCATCATCGTAGCTCGTCGGCATCTGTGGATTCGGACGAATCAAATGAGGAAACACGTTATCGATTCAATCATGCGATAACCACCACAGCTGCCACCGCCGCCAAGGCTGTACGCACCACCATGAGGTCGTATCGTTTACGTAATAATATTCGACATAAAAGCAGTAACAGACCTAGTCGACAACAAAAGCAACATCAACAAGGAGGAAATGATATTCATCGTGAGGTATCAGTACGACGCAAAGTAAGCGGCGTTGACGAAGAGGAGGAAGATGATATAGAAGAAGTTCAGTTTGAAAATCCTGAATGGTGGAAACATTTACCAAGTCTAAAATGTATTGGCCTCGCGTGTTTTCTACTTGAAGAACGTAAATCAAGGAACAAGTCAACAACGTTGGATGTAGTAACACAGATTGAACCACAACGATCTGATTCTCCGACTATGACTAATCCATCACTTAAGGTTTCATTCGATATGAACCGACCTAGATCATCATCAGATGTAAGTAATGGCAAATCATCTTACTTATCTCCAGTTGAAATATCACTTGTAGATCATATTTGCCGTGACGAACGAGAACGGAAACATTTAAAGCTACTTGCTCAATGTATTGGATTCGAAACTACTCCAACCAATAATGGTACTATGCAAAGTGGTGGTGGTGGTGGTGACTTAAGTTGCTTCATCGAACGACGGAGATTACATGTATTATCAACATCACTCCACCGACAACGGTTGCAGTTGGAATGGCATGCATTAGGAATAGAAGATAATCGTAATTGGAGTCGACTATATACAGATGCTGATGCTATCATTGTACGTGATAAACGATCAGGTGGGGATTTAGTACTAACAATTGGTAATTCAAGTATCGTAACACACATGTGTACTGACTTATGGCAGGGTGAGAACTCTACCATATCACCACTTAGCGTTACTGAACGTAACATTATCAATGAAACACAGAAGAATTGGGAATTATCAGATTTGGATGTACAGGCATTCAGTTATGCACCACTCCCATTTACAGCTGAACAGAAGATTGATTGGGGTGGTAATACAGAAGTGCCCATATACTTACTTGATAATGCAATCGCGAATGCCTACATCCCCTCACATGGTTACTGGAGCTTGGTAAAGAATCAAATATTTCTTGGTTTGCTGGGCAGTGCCGTACGACCAAGAAAAGTAATTGAACCTCTAATCAACTCATGTACACACGCCGGTGTACGTTTCGTGTACTTCTCTCCAAGGAATATGAGACGCACGAAAGAATTGGCAAGTCAAATGGGTATCGACGTTGGGTGGAATTGTGCTATTAGTCTACGTCCATTAGAGGAGGGATTAATTGATTCGTATCGTATGTCGAGTAATTATGCTGATTGGGATATCAACGCTAGGTTGCCACATGGAGTAGATGACGTGCGACGGCATTTACAAGAAGTTGATAATGTACCACTGCTTGTGTCACTGTATACAGACATAACGAAGAAGACTGCAGCAGATATGGTCAATGTATTTCAAGATTACAATGATACTGTACTATCGGTAGGCATGTCTCATCTTCCGGGGAACGAAGAAATATTTTCAAGTGCCGACATTGCCATCGGAGTTGATGTATTAGCCGAGGATGTTACATTTATTGATGATTGGAATGCATTACAAGAAGAAGAGATAACATTCGTTACTAGTATCTCTGCTCATTCCTCGGTGTTTAATCTTTGTGGCAGTCGAGCCACTCGTCATTTTGAAGAAATTCTTCGTATTGGACGTGCCTCACTCGAGGCTGCATCGTCAGGTGTTACCTTCTACCTCTCGGGATGTCTTTCATTTAGTATTTTCACGCTGCTGTGTTCTTGTACAGTCGCGACTGCTATTCCGACCATTCCTACAATTGGTTATTTTCTTTTCACTCAAATGTTACTTCCAATGATTGGACTGTCAAGTAAGTTGAATCTCTAGTATATTTTGCTGTGTTTGAAGTATCTCTAATATTTCATTTTGATTTTAGTGGTATCAACGGATGAAACAGAGGAGTTTATGACATGCGTCCCACCGAAGAATGACTTAGCTGTTAAGTATTCCCTCATGTCTAATAGACGACAATATATTATTTGGTTCCTACGATCATCTATACCGGCAATCTTGCCACAGTTCCTTTATCTAATAGTGTTGGGTGAACTAATGTGGGAGTTCGATTCGCAGTTTGTACTAGATCATTGTCTTGATTCAGCAGATGTTACTGTAGATGCAGAGAAAGTAAATCTTCGACGTGCTACAACATCTGTCATACGTTGTAGTGCACTACGAAACTACTCTGGTCTAGCAACAGATGCTGCCGGAATTCTAATGTTGGCATCAATTATATTTTGCACAATTGTGAGCTCGGCATCGTTCATCTTCCGCAATGAATTGATTACGTCTGAACCACCATGGAAACGTAATCACCTATGGTTTGGAACAGTATTACTTTCACTAACCTTGGTTATTTTGTACATGATATTGGTAATAGAAAGAGGTACAATGTCAGGATTGTCGTGGCTTACATATGTACTATTTGTATTGTTTCCACTCCTCTGTTTATACTGCTGTGAGACAATGAAGAAACGTGAACAAAAGATTGAAAGACGTGCTGCGAAGATGCGTAGATTACAGTTTGAAACGAGATTAGGTATGTGGAGTCCGAAGGAGAGTAATCATTTAAATAGTATGGGTGTGCCTCAAACACCTGACAATGGGCCATAAGGTGCTGACATCAAAAAGGATATGTATCCAAAAACAATACTTCAATTTATCTTCTCTACTTCGTCCTAATCGATACTTGTCGTTTGTTGCTTTAAATAACGATAACGTGCTAATCGATTCTTGCCATAGCGTAAGTAATCAAATATATCCACATCTGCCTCCCCATTTAACCGTGACTGTAAATTCTCATCAAAAGTAAATGTAGTTTCACTATCATCAATAATCTGTGTCGTAGATTGCAATATCCCCCAAACACCCCATAATAAACAACTTGCCATTTGAAATACTTCCACCTGTTCTAATAGCTGTGCTACTTCTTCATAATAATCATCATCATCATCACCTGACATGCCACCATCATGAGTAGTAGTAGTAGTATTAGTAAGTTCATTACGTGTACGAATATATTCACATAAAAATGAAATTTGATAATCATTACTCGGCAGTAAGTCATAATTGGGTATACCATTGTCATTCCCGCCGGCATATTCACAAATGTAATTGGCCACGTCGTACATGCTATAATTGGTATCGCAATATTCGTAATCAATTATACATACAGTTTCTCGATTGAACACTGGTGGTGCTATAGTAGCAGTAGTAGTAGTAGTAGTAGTAGTAGTGGCGGACGAGGTTGTTGTTGTGTCATCAACAAGTAGCAATATATTCCCAGGATTAATATCATTATGACAAAGTGTCACGGGACAATTTGCGGTAGAGAAGTTTCGTTCTACATACCGTTGCAACCATATTACCTCATTATATAGGTACGATACAAGATGTCCATTATTATAGTAATGATCATCATCATCTTCTTCTTCTTCTTCTGTTGGAGAAGAATAGTCGTCTTGGCCGGTAATAATGTTATGTAATACCCGTCGGTGAAAACGTTGGATTTTTTCATTCGTTATTTTCGTTGCGAGATCATGTATCCACGAGTTAATAACTTTCCATAATGTTGGTTGTGTCGACGGCTGCTCCAATGACGAATGTTGTGTCGTTGTCATACCATAGTGCAATCGTGCCATTTGGCGTGCTACCTCTAGCCCAAGTAATAATTGTGGTGATTGTTCAACCTCCTTCACCTCTTCCTCCTCCTCCTCCTCCTTCTTCTTCTTCTTCTTCTTCATAGCAGCAGATGCACTACTCTTCTCAACGTCGACAGTAGCTCCGACCAGGTCATTATGTACCGTAGCCGGACGCATATTGGGTATATATGTCTCGACACGACCATTGGCAAATCGTCCAAGTATGTCCAGAGCGGGGTGCACCAATTTATCGTTCGTTCCGTCAGCACCACTACCGCCCGTGGTAGTAGTAGTAGTAGTCGTCGTGCCACATAATCGTGCAAATGTATTAGTTTCTACATCACGATCAATTATACCCTCGGCGCCAAATATCCGCACTAGTACCGATGATGATACGATGCCGCCTTTCTTACATTCGCACTGCCGTTGGTGCTGGTGTTGGATACTGGGATAATCGACTTTATATAAAGCATTCGTCAATCCGCCAGCGATGGGCGTAATTGTTACACCATCAATATTCGACATTCCTGCACCACCACCACCACCGCCGTTACTATTACTATTATTCCCGTCACGACGACCGCAGACGTCGATGCCGTATCGCGCAGACATAGAGGATGATGCCAGCAGTATCGAATCGACGATATCGATCATCGAAATTTCGTCCGCGGGATCGACCGCGTATAATGGAAAATACGGACGATCGTCCACCATTCGCATGAATAGGCATTCGCCATCCTTCTGCCGTCGATGATGCCGTCGTCCGACGACGGAGGAGGCCGCCTCGGCCCGGACCCGGGCGTACCCCCGCGGACCCGCGTACGACGGCGTCGCCGTGGGGGAGGGGGCGGGAGTCGAATTGGTCGCAGCGGCAGCGCAAGCGGATACCGACGATGTCGACGACGATGACACGTACGATGCTGCTCGCGCATCGTTACTTTGCCGTTGGAGGAGGAGCATGTTGCAATGAGTTGTTTTTATGGCCAAGCGAGACGGAGACGTCAATGTGATCGTGCTTGAGGGTTCGGGTTCGTTTTATCGCGGACGCGGGGATTTGTGCAGAATCTACGTATGGTATCGTACTTATCATCAAGGCGGGAAAAATCTAGACTCCCGTAAGATCTACAGGACGAGGGGGATGATCCGCCCCCCAACCGAAAGATATTCGCTTGTCTGGGACACCCTTTTGAGCTGTTAGTGTGCGTGAAGTGCAGCGCGATAAACCATGTCAAAGAAGATGATGACTATAGTCCTCGCGGCGGCGGTATCACTCACCGTGTTGCAATTCGCACTATCTGGAGGAGGAGGAAGCTTGACGTTTCGTCAATCTGCATCCGCTGCATCAAACGCAACAAGTGCAGCAGCTGCGCCTCCGCCTCCCCCGGCGCTAGTCCCCGCTTCTTCGGATAAATCTACATTGCATAAGATTGGGTTATTCCTAGGTTTACAAACGGAATCTCCAACATCGTATCCAACAGCCATGCCAACAACGGCAACGCCAACAACAGCCACGCCTACTGATACTCCATCGATGACACCCACCAATTCTCCAACTGAAGTTCCTACTGAAGTGCCGACTGCTGCTCCAACTGGTATTCCTACAGATGCACCAATCATCGATCCGTTAGACCAACTTTTGACCAAATATGACATCCCAGTATCAGCACTAGATTGTGATGGTGGAAAAGATGAAGTGACATCGTATCCTCCACCTCGACTATATCCAAATGGATCAGCCGTATTGTGTGTCATTGTATTAAACGAGAAGCCGTACATTGATGAGTGGATTAACTACCACCTTGGGTTAGGCTTTAGTAAAATTGTTGTGTATGACAACTCAGCATCATTTGATCTGAGAGAGTGGCGACTTCAAGAGCAAATAACACCGATGGTTGAAGTGATCCATTTCCCTGGCCTGGCACCACAAGAGCGTTCTTACTTGACATGTGCTCAGTTGGCGTTGAATGGTCAATTTGGTGAGAACAAGAAATGGGCTGCCTTCTTCGATGTAGACGAGTTCCTAGTCTTGAAGAAACACGAACATGTAGATGAGTTATTGGAAGAGCACCTCCCAAAGGGGTCAGGAGCACTCGGCATTAATTGGGCTATGTTTTCATTTAATGGCAAACTCCTATGCGATGCCAAGCCTGTCACCAAACGATTTGTGTACCGTGACCCTAATGTGAACCAGCATGTCAAAAGCATAGTGCGACTAGAAGATATGAAAATGAACTCAAAACCCCATGCACATTATCCATATCTGAAGAACGGCAATCAGCACGATACCAATGGTACAGTCTTCTCCGGCCCGTTCAACAAAAATGGACCTTTGGATGTGGCTGCATTTCATCATTATAACACAAAGTCATATGGTGAATTTGTAAAGAAAGGTCAGAGAGGTAGAACCGCAGATGGTATGTCAAAGATGGTAAATGGTACTGTTGCTGCTACTGCCGCTGCTGTTGATCGTATGAAGTATTATTATCCATCAATCAAGCTCTTTGAAGATGCACTGGAGAAAAATAGCTCGGGTGAGCTTGGTCTGGCAGGAACAGATGTCATATTTGATGATTCGGCTTGGTCATTGCTGAAGAAATTCTCTCCCGGCTACGCCGTCTTTGATGATTTGAATTAAATTGTTCCCGACTGGGCCAGGATAATATTCTTGAGCAAAAGATAATTGTAGGAAAAAAACAAGAGACCCTCTTAGGCAAAGTAGATTTGGTATGAGGAGTGTATGTGAAGAAGTATGTTGTAAAGTGACGGGAGTAATGTTTGGAAAGAATCGTATGGTACATAGTTTTGATGTGTATATTGTAATGTATGGGGTAACATATCATCTTTAAATTCTTGTTGCCACCATATTCCTCATTGACTTTCAACGATGTTCAATTTTCTTCTTTTCCTTTGTCTTATGCTACAGAGTTAATGCTGCTGCTAAAGTCAGTTGTCTTAACATCTGTAATCCCAAATAATAATCTGTTAGCCTCTAGTACAAGAATGTCTGAACAACAAGCATTTGCCATATCCCTCTTGAAAGTAGTGTGGGAGGATTTAACTCAAGATGTCATGATATGGTTTAGAGTAATGAAGACTTAACGTAGGTAATAGGTCGCCCAGCTTATATGAGTTCATAATCAATACTTTACCTCCTGGACCCCATTCTCCTTCTGTCCGAGTCACAAATCAACAATTCTCGCTTGAAAGTTGTAAACTTTTTTGAAAACTCATAACCTGTGTTCATCTCTACCTTGACAGGTGCATTCATTAATGTTCTTAAGCTGTGAGTTGAAAATAGTATCATTTGTTTGTCAAGAACAATAATTTAAAGATTCTCTGTAACAATACATGGACTATTACTTTCAGCAGCGGCACGGTCCACTGTCATTTAGAATACATCCACCCTTTGTCCATAAACATCTAAAGATAAGAAACAATCACCCTCAGTAAGAGCTCATCCAAAATAATATTACCCATGGTTTGTACTAATGGTGGTTTCAATGATGTGGGCAACCCTGATTTGTTGAAGAGACAACATATCCAAAAACCAATGGATCTAACAAACCACCCATAATTACCGTTGGCGTTTCTTAGCCGGGCCTTCATGTCAAGATCTTCAACGTAACCAAGAGCATTGAATATGGAGATGACACATTCATTTGATTGATTGTTAATGTGTGAGTGACCATCCCGGCCTCATACGCCCCAACTTAAAATGACAATACACCCTTGCAATTATGGTGGTGTAGATTCCAAATAAGCATCCCTTCGAACTCATTTGGGACATGTTCCCCCACTTCAAGAGAAACCACCCAATCAGCCTTTGGGAGTTCTAGAGGTAATGTAAAGTCAAAGTAGTTGACAAATCCTTTTGTGTATTCTTAAACATTACCAGCACCATCATACAATTTCACTTTATCTTGGGAAGCAATTTTTATACTTCTGCCTTGTATTCACGACCTACACCAGCTCCAAAATGTTAGTTTACAGAAGCAATCCTTTCATCTTCGATAAATTTCACAAGCTTGGTTACCATCCGCTTTGCTGCAACTGAATGAAATTGCGGTGCGACAATGTTAATGTTATTATACACAATATTATTATTGGCTGCATCTGAACCTTGTGTCAAGCACCACCCACCACTATCCAATTCATTACCATCAGGCACAGCCCTGTTTTGCTTGTTCATGCTTTGTGGAAAGCACTTTATCCGCTTGTTCCTTGACAACCAAATGTATTTTATCTGCCATCCACCTACATCCTGCAATGAATTGGTAAATCTCCCCGTGCACCATCAACATTTGCGCCAACTGAACCTACTTTTTGAACAAGTTCCTCCAATTGGATGGTTTGTCCTCGAATTTTGAAAGGCTGAACCATTGAAGGAACTAACAAAGCAATAATGTAAACCACCAATCCAAAGATGGGGGCTATCTTGAGACATTGGTGGTTGACCAACTTGGCAAAAGGACTCAAACATACAAGTCTTTAGTCCAAAGCGTGTGGCTTATGAGGTGCTTCTCTCTCCTCTCTCTCAGAGAATATGAGATTCGTCCAATGTCGTCAGCCGCAATCGTCTAAGTGGTGTTTTGGTGCCATCGTTCCTGCCAACCGTCGTTGTCATAATAATATAGTCGTAGCAACGAGAATAGCTCGTCGTTATTACTACTCCTCGCCGTCATGCGTTCTTCCCCTCGGCGTGTCATCAACGACGCGACTGCTCATTACACAATTGCCGACCGCTTTTAATAGCCGCATGACCTTCTCGACCAATAACACCGCCAACAGCAGCAGCAGCAGCAGCAACAGTAACGATGATCTCGATAGTTTATGCAACAAGCTATCACACGACAATAGTATTAACTATATATCCATTGAAGAATTTGCACAAGGATGTAAATTTTTACATCAAATTGCCTTGGGTAATATAGTCGAGGTACGAACAATTGTTGCATCGCGGAGCAATATTGTTAATTTTCGAGATTATGATCGTAGAAGTAAGTTTGGTTAAAAGGTTTGTTTTTTTTTTCATCTCTCGCAAAACACTCGCTCACGCTCTCTCGCTCGCACTCAAATACAAATGCGTAGCTCCACTTCATATAGCCGCCTCCGAGGGACATTTATCCATCTGTCAATATCTAATATCACACGGATCACGTATCAACCGCTCGGACCGGTGGGGCGGCAGTCCGCTCGATGATGCACATCGTCATAGACATACTAATTGCGTCGACTATTTACGATCGGTGGGTGGGAAATTCGGCAGTTCCTCGCAATCTACCAATTTTATCACCGCATCGAGCGAGGGGGATGTTGAAGAGGTACGAACATTATTGTCGTGTGGTAATATTGATATAAATATGGGCGATTATGACAATCGTACGGCATTACATGTAGCATGCAGTAATGGACATGTGGATATAGTAACATTGTTATGTGCATCGGGCGCGGATGTTAATGTCGAAGATCGATGGGGTGGTAAACCATTAGATGATGCATCATTTATTGGACACAGGGATTGTATAGATATATTAACATCTTACGGTGCCAAGTATGGTAAGGCACAACAAAGTGTAGAACGGGAGGCATTATTTGACTTATTTGAACAGTATGCCAAAATACGTGATGGGAATATGACATTAGATTGGGAGGATGTTAAGGCATTATTACAGGGGATTGGACAGGAGCCAAAGGACTGGCATGTTAGGAACTTGTTTCGTATCGTGGATGAGGATAATAATGGTTTGATTGATAAGGAGGGTGAGTTTGTTGTTTGTTTGTTTGTTTGTTTGTTATTTGAGAGAGACTGTTGTTTAAGTTGTGTGTGAATATTATGCAGAGTCGAGGTCTCATTTTATCTGACGAACAACAATATCTATATATATATATATATTATTCTGTCAATGTATTCACCAGAATTCATTGAACAGAGTGATTTATTTTTACAAGGAAGTCCTGCAAGGATAATATTGGTTGTAGGAGGACCAGGATCAGGAAAAGGTGTATTAAGTGAGAGATTAGTAAAAGAATGCGGAGTTGTACATTTATCAAGTGGCAATTTACTACGAGAGGAGGTAGAGGCTGGGACACTATTGGGAAAGCAGGTTGAATCGATAATGAAAAGTGGAGGGCTGGTGTCCTCTGCCATTATGGTAGCACTGATGCAAAAGAAAATGAAGGATTATCCCGGGAAGCGTATATTACTTGATGGTTTCCCTCGATCTGCAGAGAATGCACGTGATTTAGTTGCCTTGTGTGGTAAGCCAGAACTTGCATTACATGTTGACTGTCATGATACAGTCCTTATTGAACGGATATTGTCACGAGGCAAGACTGGTGGTCGGGTCGATGACAACATCCATACGGCACTCGAGCGTATACGTACATATCACAAGTATCATCAATTGACACTTGACTTTCTTCGTGAACAGCGTGTACCCATTGTTAATCTTGATGGGTCGGCTACTGCCGAGGGGGTTTGGGAGCAACTGAGAGCTGTTGGTAAGTGCATTATAGTACAATAGATCAAGATTTGTTTGTGACTGTACACACCACCTCCATTTTCTAAATTGTTTTGTTCGCGTATTGTAGGTCGCCTGATGAGGAAAGCTGTGGGTCAGAACACCAGTGTAATAGATAGCAAGGGTAAGGGAGGTGGTATACCAATTTCGGTTGATTAGATTATGTGTAAATTTAATACACCTTGGCAAATTTGTCTAGCCTATCTGAGTGTGTCCATTTTATCCCTGGCAACGCCGCATAAAGTAGATACATCAATCATTCTGCATTACATCGCTAAATCTACTTCGAAATGCTCATGTTGGACTAATCATGGAAGAAAATATGACACCACCGATAGATTTGATCTGCGATTGTATATCGTACTACTGATTAACTCCTCCATCAAATTTTAGTATGATTTGTTGTGAGTATCCGC
>Ga0247833_1006456_pt1 | contig 13019 bp, 9 predicted proteins | sample LaCruzMarch2015__7_FD_187117 | JGI IMG/M metagenome (GOLD analysis project Ga0247833, IMG submission 187117) | Freshwater microbial communities from meromictic Lake La Cruz, Castile-La Mancha, Spain - LaCruzMarch2015_8m | ecosystem: Environmental > Aquatic > Freshwater > Lake | place: Spain...
GTTCGCCCTCGCCGAATCGTTCGCCCTCTGCCAGCGCTGGTACGCGAGCGTCATGGGGCCCACCTGGCCCAACCGCTACCACCTGCTGGCGACGACGTCCCACGGCATCCAGAGCAACACGTTCATCGGCCGCCCCGTCGACAGCCTCTACTCCCGCCTCGACAAGGCGAAGATTCCCTGGGGCAACAGCTACGGCAACATTCCGTTCGGCATCGTCCTCGACGGCATGAGCATCGAGTTCCCCGAGATGAACCGCTACGAGGCTTTTTTTGAGCGCGCGGCCGCCGGCACCTTGCGCCCCGTCGAAATCATCGACCCCATCTACGGCCGCAACGACGACCATCCCCCCGCCCATCCCCTCGCCGGGCAGATTTTCCTGCAGTCCATCTACGAGGCCCTGCGCACGTCTCCCCAATGGGAGCGCTCGATGCTCGTGGTCACCTACGACGAGCACGGCGGCTTCCACGACCACGTCGCCCCGCCCACCATCGAAGACGACTACGCCGCCGAAGGCTTCGACCAGCTCGGCTTCCGCGTGCCCGGCTACGTCGTGGGCCCCTTCGTGAAGAACGAAGTCTCCGACCTCCAATTCGATCACGCCAGCGTCTACGCCACCATCGCGGCCCTCCACGGCCTCGACCCCATCGGCACCCGCGACGCCAACGCCACGACGCTGTTGTCCCTCCTCGACGAAGACCTCATGCGCGCCGACGCACCACGCGCCGGCCCGGCCCTGCCAGCCATCGTCGCCGACGAAGCCGAGATATTCGCTGAGGAATGCCGCGGCATCGCCTTCCACGGTCGGCCGGCGGCAGCCGGCGACATCACCGGTCAGCCCGAGCTCGAAGATCTCTACGTGGGCCGCTTCGCCAACGCCGCCAAGGGTCTGCGCGCCGACACCGACGGCACCTTCAAGGACCTCATGGCCCACGCCCGCAGCCAGGGCGTGTGGCGTCAAAGCTGACCACTCGCCCGGCCATCACGAGGATGGGCGCAAGGCCTTGAAGCGAGCGACGGCCTCGTCGACGCGGGGCCGCCAGGGCAGGGCCGCCGGCGCAAACGCCGCCACCCCGTCGTCATGGGCAATGGGACCGTCGTAGCGCAGGGCCTTCCCCGTCAGGCTCGTCATGGTGCCACCCGCCGCCACACACACCGCCAGCGGTGCCGCCGTATCCCAGACCTTGATGCGTCGTGACCCCGTCAAATAGGCCTCCGCGCGGCCATCGACGATGGCGCCAATCTTCAGCCCCACCGAGCCAACCCCGATGGCGTCAGCGCCGAGTTCGCCGGTGATGGCGTCGATGACGGCGCTCGGATGGCTCACGCTCACACACACCCGGGGCCGGGCGGGCAGGGGCGCTGCCGACGACAACTGCAGGGCGTGGGCCCCGTTGTGGTCCACCCGCTCACAGCGGGCGTGGCCCACGCCGTCGCCGACCACCCCCCACCACAGGATGCCCGTCTCGGGTTGGAGCAAAACACCCAGTCGCACGGTCCCGTCGACCACCAAGGCGATCTGGACGACGTAGTCGTCGCGGCCAGCGACAAAGTCCGAGGTCCCATCAATGGGGTCGACGATCCAGACCCGGCCCGCTGCGGGCAGGGGCTTTTCGCCCCAACTCTCCTCGGTGACGACGACATCGCCGGTGGGCTCAAGCCCGGCGCGAATCACGGCATCGGCGGCCAGGTCGGCCTCGGTCACGGGACTGTCATCGGCCTTTTGCCGCGACGTTGACCTCGCTGACGACTTCACCGCCAGAACCGCCACAGCGGCGCGGCGGGCCAGATCGATGGCGAGGGCAAGGTCGTCAGAACGCATGATGAAGGGCCATGTGGTTGCAGGTGTGACGTCTTCAGATCCGGGCTGTCTCGCCCCTTACTCTGATCTGCGATTCCGGGTTGCACCACCTTCGGAGGCGCTGCATCATCTAGCCGCAGTCCAAACTACCTGCGGAGTTCATGCATGTTGAAGAGTTCATTCCTGTTCGTGGCGCTGGGCGCCATCGTTGCCCTCGGTTCTGCCTGTGACGCCCCCGCCGAAGGCGAAGGCGAAGGCGAAGGCGAAGGCGAAGGCGAAGGCGAAGGCGAAGGCGAGGGCGAAGGCGAAGGCGAGGGCGAAGGCGAAGGCGAGGGCGAAGGCGAAGCACCGTCGGGGGATCTGGGCTGGCCCTTGTCGACCGCCCTGCCGGAGCCATGTGCTCCCGGTGGCCTCGACGACGACGTCGGTGCGGTGGCCTGGGATGGATGGGGCAACACCCAGCATCCCCCGGTGGTGACCGCCGCCGTTCATCAGCCGAGCCCGCCCATCTTCGGGCAGGTCTACCGGGAGGGGTTCACCGAGTCGTCCGGGGCTGCCCCGGGCCTCGAGGCCCAGCTGCTGGTGGGCCCCCTTGGCACATCTCCCCTCGACGGCGGACGGTGCTGGCGGGCCATCCCGTCGGCGTTCAACACCCAGGTGGGCAACAACGACGAGCACATCGCGAGCGTCGTCCCCGACGGCCCTGGCCTGTTCGGTCTCGCCTGGCGCTATCGCCCGACGGGGGGACGACGCTGGCGCTACGGCGACCTGACGGGCTCCGACGACGGCTTCGACCCCCGCCAGGTGGCGCGGCTGGTGGTCGCCGACGACGTGGCCAACCGCCCCCTGATCCTGGCGACCCTCAACCTCCGCTGCCGCGCCGATGGCTGGGCCGCTCGTCGCCCCCTGGTGGTCAACGCCCTCGCCCGCATGGCCCCCGACGTCGTCGCGCTCCAGGAAGATTGCGTGGTGCCTGGCGACACTGTCAGTCAGGCCCAGGAGGTCGCGGCGTTGCTGGCCCTGCGCACGGGCCGCGGCTACGTGTTCCGCCGCCACGGCACCCACCTCGCCAACCACACGGCGGGGACCTTTGAAGAGGGCGTCGCCATTGTGTCGGCCCACGAGATCGACAGCGACGGCGTGTTGGACCTGCCGTTCTTCCATTTCCCCCGCAAGGCGGTCTTTGTCGACGTTACCATCGGTGGTCGCGCCCTGCGTTTCTACAGCACCCACCTCGACTTCAGCCCCGAGGCGGCCCAGGCCCGCGCCGACGCCGCCGCCGTCATCGTCGCCCACGCGCCCCGGGATCGGGCGGTGGTCATCGGCGGCGACCTCAACGCCACTCCCGACAGCAGCGCCGTGGCCACCTTCACCTCGAGCTATGTGGACCTGTGGGGACGGGCCAACCCGTCAGCGCCGGGCCTGACGTTTCCGGCACCGTCGCCGACCAATCGCATCGACTGGTTGTTTGCGCCGGCAGCCGTGGCCAATCGCGTTCGCGGCGCCCGGCTCATCGACGACGGCGACGGCGGTGTGGCGTTGTCGGATCATTTCGGCGTGGCCGTCGCCCTGGAGTGGTCGAGCCCCTGAGGTCGCCCTGTCAGGCGGCAGCGCCCAGGGCGGCCGCGATGGCGGCTCGGCGCTCGGCGTGGAAGGCCGCCGGGTTGGCGTGGGAGTTCACGCCGGGGATGGCCATGGCGGCGACGGCGACGCCCATGGCGAGGATGCGCCCCTCAAACAGCAGGGTGGAGCGAATCGCGTGTCGTCGGGGCCGTGACCATTCCGTCAGCAGGGTGCGGGCCTCGCTCGTGTAGCCCGTGACCCCCAGCCAATCGTGGAAGGTGTGGATGGTGCCCCGCTGGCCAAAGACCAGGTCTGAGGCCTCCAGAATGGCCCGTGCGGCGTCGCCGTCGCCGTTGCCGGTCACCCGGCAGCACAACACGCCCGGGGCCGCATGCTCGACGTGGACGAGGCCTGTGGCCGTCCGGGTTTCATGGGGGGCGAAGAGCGGAACGAAGGTCACCGCCAAACAGTAGCGCGCGGATTCTGATCTCTGGCGACGCTCCCCGGGTGTCTCTGTTTGTCAGCCAGCGGTGCTGACGATCACGGGCAGGGAGCCGACATTGCGGCGCCCTGGCGCCACCTCTACGATCCGCCCCCATGCCCCCAGACCCCGTCCAAAGCCCCCACGTCGACACCCCTGACCGTGGGATCCCCGGGGGCCGCGGCTTTCCCCGCAACCCCGCCGTGGCCCGTGCCCTGCGCGAGGCGCGCCAGGCCGCCGCCGAGGTCTACGCCGACGCCATCGTCGACTACGACAAGGTGCGGGCGGAACTCGCCGAGATGGGCCGGGTCGCCTACATCGCCCGGGAATTGGTCTGCTACGTCGACTACCTGGCCCGCGCGTTTGAAAATGGCGACGTCACCTTCAAGCACCTCTACATCGGCGAGAAGCGCAAACAGTTCTTCATCGCGGCACCCGACAAAGACGCCACCGACGACGAGAAGGCCCGCATTCTGGGTCGCGAACGGACCGGGCTGGTTGCCCTGCTGAAGGGGCGGGTGTCGCCGGCGGACCTCGCCGTCTTCGACGAGCAGCTGGCCGACCTCGAGCGCATCCTGTTGGCGCGCCCACCGGTGACCCTCAAGGTCGTCTTCTACGCCGACTGCCTCTACCTCGACGTCCTCGGCTTCTTGACGGCCACCTGCCTCGAAGACGGCATCGGCCTGCAGCCCATCTTGATTGCCTCCCGGGACCCCGCCGTCGTCGTGCAGATGCTGAAGGACCTGACGGGCGTGCAGGTCGACGCCGTCATCTACGCGCCGTTTTCCTATGAGTTCGCCCCGGGCTACGCGGCCCTGCTGGGGTGGCGGGCCGCCGTCGACCCCCGCATCAAGAGCGAAGCCCTGCTCGCCTCTGCGGTCGCCCGCGCCGAGGAAATCACCAGGCTCTTCGCCGGCTTCTTCGAGTGCCCCATCTACGTGCACAACGCGGCGGTGGTGGCGCGCCATGAGGACCGCAAGCGCGACCGAATCAAGGCCCTGGTGTCGTCCCGCTTGCGTCGGCAGGTGCGCGACCGCCTGGCCAAAGAGACCTCGGCCCTTGTGCGGCGCATCAACGACGAGAGCTTCGAGCACGTCTTTGTCGTCGACGAAGCCGGCCTCGTCGACCGCCACGGGGAGCGGGCTCTCGGTCGCTTCCTCTACCACACGGAGTTGCAGCATCCGGCGGCCCTCGCCCGGGAGGTGGCGGCCTTGTACGTCGACCGGCTCTTCGTTCACGCCCATCTGCTCAAGCGCAAGCTCGTGGTCTGCGACCTCGACAACACCTTGTGGCGCGGCGTCATCGGCGAAGGTGCCGTGCAGCATCATGCCGATCGCCAACACACCCTCAAGGCCCTGCGCCAACGCGGCGTGGTGTTGTCGGTGGCGTCGAAGAACGACCCCAAGAACGTGCACTTCCGCGGCGCCGTGCTGCAGGAAGACGACTTCGTCGACAGCCAGATCAACTGGGACATGAAGTCCCAGTCCGTCGCGCGCACGGCCCAGGTCTTGAATCTGAAGACCAAGAGCTTCGTGTTCATCGACGACCGCGCCGACGAACGAGCCCTGGTCCACAGCGCCCATCCCGAGCTGCTGCCGCTGGACGCCGAAGACCCCCGCACCTGGCGGGTCTTTTCCCTGTGGGCGAAAACCCTGGCCAACGACGGCGAGGGGGACCGCACCGCCCAGTACCAGCAACGGGCCAAGCGCGAAGCGTTCCTGCAAACCCAGGAGGGCAAGTTCGATCCCACCGAGAGCCTGATGGCCCTTGGCCTGACCATCCGCATCCACCCCGTCTCCGACGGCGACGAGCGCCGCGCCGTCGAGCTGGTGAACCGCACCAACCAGTTCAACCTCACCGGGGCCCGCACCACGTTGGCGGAGCTGTCCCTGTGGCGCTCGGAGCCCGGTCGTCACGTGCTGATGGTGGAGGCGGGCGACAAATTCGGCTCAGCAGGCTCGGTGTGCGTGTGCTGCTATGAGCACCGCGGCGACGTCGTCACCATCTCGACGTTCGTGTTGTCCTGTCGGGTGTTTGGCTACGGCATCGAGACCGCGGTGCTCAACCACATCAAGCGGACCACCACGAGCCAGGGCCGCACCGCCCGCATCATCGGCCAGTACCGGGAGACCGCCAGCAACCAACCCTCCACCAGGGTCTACCCCGACAACGGCTTCGTCTTCGACGGCACCGCCTGGGTCCACGAGGCCCGCGACGCCACGCCGCTGACGGACCCCGCCTGGCTGACCATCCAGACGGGCTGAAGCCCCATCCCCCAACCCCTTACCCATGGGCGCGGTCGTTTTCGGTTCGATGTCGGCGGAGGCCTCGGCCGCTATGGCCAAGGGGAGCCGGAACGAGCCCGCCCACAACGACGAAGCCGGCGCAGGGAAGGCCCTGGGCCGGCTTCATCGATTGTGGAGGTCAGACCCTCCCAAAAAGTCAGTGGAACTGGGACTTCTCGGTGGAGCCCTTCAAGGCCAGCGTCGACGCGGTGCCGCCGCTGATGACCTGGGCGACCTCGTCGAAGTAGCCGGTGCCCACTTCGCGCTGGTGCTTGGTGGCGGTGTAGCCGTCCTTCTCCGACGCGAACTCTGCCTGCTGCAGCTTGCTGTAGGCGGCCATGCCGTCGGTCTTGTAGGCCTTGGCCAGCTCGAACATCGAGTGGTTCAAGGCGTGGAAGCCCGCCAGGGTCACGAACTGGAACTTGTAGCCCATGGCCCCCAGCTCACGCTGGAACTTGGCGATGGTGGCGTCGTCGAGCTTGGCCTTCCAGTTGAAGCTCGGCGAGCAGTTGTAGGCCAGGGGCTTGCCCGGGAACTTGGCGTGGATGCCCTCGGCGAACTCCTTGGCCTCCTTGAGGTCTGGCGTCGACGTCTCGCACCACAGCACGTCGGCGAAGGGGGCGTAGGCGAGGCCGCGGGCGATGGCGTACTTCACGCCGCCGTCGATGTTGTAAAAGCCCTCCGACGTGCGGGTCTTCGACGTGATGAACGGGACGTCCCGCTCGTCGATGTCCGACGTCAGCAGCTTGGCGCTGTCGGCGTCGGTACGGGCCACGAGGACCGTGGGCACGCCGCAGACGTCGGCAGCGAGGCGGGCCGCCGTCAACGTACGGATGAACTGGGCGATGGGCACGAGCACTTTGCCGCCCATGTGGCCGCACTTCTTTTCCGACGCCAGCTGGTCTTCGAAGTGCACGCCGGCGGCGCCCGCTTCGATCATGCCCTTCATGAGTTCGTAGGCGTTCAGGGGGCCGCCAAAGCCGGCTTCGGCGTCGGCCATCAATGGCACGAGCCAGCGGTCGACGGTCTTTTTGCCCTCGCTGTGCTCGATCTGGTCGGCGCGGATGAGGGTGTTGTTGATCTTCTTGACGAGCATCGGCACCGAGTGGGCGGGATAGAGGCTCTGGTCGGGGTACATGGCGCCGGCGTCGTTGGCGTCGGCGGCCACCTGCCAGCCCGAGATGTAGATGGCCTTCAAGCCCGCGCGCACCTGCTGCATGGCCTGGTTGCCCGTCATGGCGCCCAGGGCATTCACGTAGTCGTCGGTGTGCATGATTTCCCACAGCCGCTCAGCACCCAGGCGGGCCACGCTGTGCTCGATTTGGTAGCTGCCCCGCAGGCGAGCCACGTCGGCCTCGCTGTAGGTACGGGTGATGCCCTCGAAGCGGGCGGGGACTTTCTTCTTCGAGTTGCTGGTCATGGCGTACCTCTCCTGTGCCGGCCTGGAGTCGCCTCCGCCGGTGTTGTCGGTCATCGGGCAAATGCACCCCGAGGGGCGGTGTCGAGGTCAGGTCTCGAGCAGGTCGTAGGCGGGGATCGTCAAGAACTCCGCCAGGGTGGGCGCGAGCGACATCTCCAGGAACAATTCCCGGGCATCGCGGAGACGCAGGCCATCCAGGGCCTGTGTCTCTTCATCGAGGGTGGTCCGCAGCCGGGCTGCGGTGAGGGGAGCGCCGCCGACGTCGGCCCCGTGGTGCAGCCATTGCCACACCTGGGCCCGGGCAATCTCGGCGGTGGCGGCGTCTTCCATCAGGTGATCGATAGGCACGCAGCCGTTGCCGTCGAGCCACGCCGCCAGATAGGTCACGCCGACGCGGAGATTGTGCCGCAGGCCGGCTTCGGTGCGCTGGCCAGCCACAGGGGCCACCAGGGCGTCGCGGGAGGCCACGACGTCGTCGCGCTTCACATGGAGCTGGTTGTCGTGCTCGCCAAGGACGCCTTGAAAGACCGACATCGCCAGCTCGACTAGGCCGGGGTGGGCCACCCAGGTGCCGTCGTGGCCGTTGTTGGCCTCGCGTTCCTTGTCGGCCCGCACCTTGGCGAAGGCGGCGTCGTTTTTGTGGGCGTCGCCCTTGACGGGGATGAACGCCGCCATGCCGCCCATGGCCAGGGCGTGTCGACGGTGGCAGGTTTTGATGAGCAGCTGGGAGTAGGCAGCGAGGAACCCCTTGTCCATCGTCATGGCCGAACGGTCCGGCGTGACGAAGGCCGGGTTCTTCTGCTGCCGCTTGATGGCGGAGAAGATGTAGTCCCAGCGACCGCAGTTGAGGCCCACGATGCGGTGGCGCAAGGCGTGGAGGATCTCGTCCATCTCGAAGGCCGCAGGCAGGGTCTCGATGAGCACCGTGACCTTGGTGCTGTGGCGGGCCACACCGACGCCGTCCTCGATGGCGCACAAGATCTCGTCGACGAGGGCGGCCTCTTCCATGCGCTCGAGCTTGGGGATGTAGAGGGCGGGCGTATGCTTCGACGCCAACTGGGCCGCGGCGTTGTGGGCGAGGTAGCCGGCAGCGTCGACCATCAGGCCGCTCGTGACCTGGCCGTCGACGGTGACGTGGCGTTCGTCGAGGTGCAGGCCCCGGGGGCGCGCCATCAACACCGCCGTGTGCTCGTTCATGGCGTAGTGCTTGCCCGAGCGGGCATCGCTGAACGTGAGGGTGCCGCGCACGGCGTCACGGAGGGCCAGTTGCCCCGTCACCAGGTTCGCCCACGTCGGCGTGGTGCTGTCTTCGAAGTCGGCCATGAAGACATCGGCGCCGCTGTTGAGGGCGTTGATGATCATCTTTGGTTCGACAGGGCCCGTGATCTCCACCCGGCGACGACGCAGCGACGTGGGGATGGTGGCCACCTGCCAGTCGCCCTCGCGGAGGGCGGCGGTGTCGGTGCGGAAGTCGAGGCGTTCGGTGCCGGCGTCGAGGCGGGCCTGGCGATCGAGGCGGGCCTGCAGGAGGGCCCGACGACGGCCATCGAAGCGGCTGTGCAGGTCGGCGATGAGGGCCAGGGTGGCCGACGAGAACGCCTCCTCCTGGAGAGGCGCAGGTCCTGCCGATGGGCTCGTCAACTGTGCGGTGCTGCGGTGCGCCATAACTACCCCTCGGTACGGTCCCATTGTCAGCACGATGCGCCGATTTGTCACCGTGATCAGGCACAACAACAGCCTGTTTCACCGGTTTACCATGTGGCATGTTGTGGTTGTAAACTTGTCAAGAGAGCCGTCTCCCACCGAGGTTGCCCATGACCAGCACCGCCCCCAAGACGCTGTTGTCGCCCCGCCTTGGCCAGAAGCTGCGGGCGCTGCGACGCCGGGAGGCCCTGACCCAGCAACAACTGGCCGAACGCCTGAAGGTGTCGCCGGCGTATTTGAACCTCATCGAGAACGGCAAGCGGCCCCTGCCAGCCCACCTGCTCATCTCCCTGGCCCAGCTCTTCCAGCTCGACCTGGCCGCCTTCGCCGCCGACGACGACGCCGACTTGAACTCCGACTTGATGGAGGTCTTTGGCGACCCCCTCTTTGACAGCGCCGAGCTCATCCAGGGCGACATCAAGGAATTCGCCCAGAGCCAACCCGCCGTCGCCCGCGCCACCGTCACCCTCTATCGGGCCTTCCGTCAGGCGCGCCTGGGCGGGACCGCTGTTGAGGGCAAAGTGCCCGACACCGAGAGCGGCGTGCCGTCGGACGACGTCTCCGACTTCCTCCAGAAGCACATGAACAGCTTCCCCGACATCGAGGAGCTCGCCGAGACCCTGCGCAAAGACGCCGGCGCCGACCGCGACGAACTGGGTCGGGCCCTGGTGCGCTACCTCGAGGAGCGCCTGGGGGTGTCTGTGCAAGTGGCCCGGGCCACCGCCGACCCCACCACCCTGCGGCGCTACGATCCCGCCCGCAAACTTGTCGTCGTCAGCGAGTTGCTGCCTCCCCGCAGCCGCAACTTTCAGCTGGCCCACCAGATTGGTCTGCTCATCGGCAAAGACGTGTTTGACCGCCTGGTGACAGACCCCATCTTGTCGACCCCCGAATCGCGGTCCCTGGGGCGCATCGCCCTCGCCAACGCCTTCGCCGGCGCCGTCATCATGCCGTACCTGCCCTTCCTCGAGGCGGCGGAGCAGGTGCGCTACGACATTGAGCTGCTGGGCCACCGCTTTCGCACCAGCTTCGAGCAGGTCTGCCACCGGCTGTGCACCCTGCGTCGTCCCGGTGCCGTCGGCGTGCCCTTTCACTTTCTGCGGGTGGACCTCGCCGGCAACATCTCCAAGCGCTTCTCCGGCTCGGGGATTCGCTTTGCCCGCTACGCGGGCGCCTGCCCCCGCTGGAATGTGTTTTCGGCCTTCATGACCCCGGGGATGATCAAGACCCAGGTCAGCGAATTCGAAGACGGCACCCGCTACTTCTGCATCTCGACGACGATCCGCAAGGTCAGCCAGGGCTACACCCAACGCCACGCCCTCCACGCCGTCGGCCTTGGCTGCGACGTCGCCCACGCCAAGAAGCTCATCTACGCCGACGGCGTGGCCCTCGACCACGTCATCCCCGTCGGCGTCACCTGCCGCCTCTGCAACCGCGGCGACTGCAGTGAACGGGCCCACCCGTCCCACCGCACGCCGTTGTCCGTCGACGAAAACGTGCGGGCCTCGAGCTTTTATCGCTCGGTGTTGCCCGTGGTGGGCTGACGGGGCACACCCGCCCCTCAGGGAGTGAAACCATGAAGATCGCAGTTCTTGGCGCGTCGGGTGCCATTGGCCGTTTGCTCGTCGCGGCAGCGGCGGCCGGTGGCCACGACGTCATCGCTGTGGCCCGCGGCGCGTTCACGGCCCCCGCTGGCGTCCGCGTGGCCCGCGGCGACCTCACAAGCGTGGCCTTCCTCGAGAGCTGCTTCGACGACTGCGACGCCGTGGTCTCCTGCCTGGGGCTGCGCATCAAGGGGCTCGCCCCCTGGAACACCCCCGAAGACAAAGACTTCCTCGACAACAGCGCCGACGCCGTCATCGCCGCCATGAAGGGCCGCGGGATTCGGCGCCTCATGGCGATCAGCTCCTCTGGCATCGGCGACAGCGCCACCATGCTGCCGGGCTTCTTCAAGGCCTTCATCGCCCTGAGCGCCATGCGCCACGTGTGGCCGGCGTTGAATCGCATGGAAGAGCGCTATGCCGACAGCGGCTTCGACGTCACCTTCGTGCGGCCCACGGGCCTGAGCGACGGCCCGGCCACGGGCACCATCGTCGAGCCGAAGAAACTGGTGGGCCAGGCCCAGATTGCCCGCGCTGACGTGGCGGCCTGGATGCTCGCGGAGCTTCAGCGCCCGGATGTCCGTCGCGCGGTGGTCATCACCACCACGGGTGCTGGCTGATGGGCGTTAACCGTCTTCGCTGACGTCGACGGCGGCGGGCTGGATGGGCTTGATGAAGCAGGCCTGCACCCCACGTCCAGCGACCGCGGTGACCCGCAGCTCCAGCCGGGACCAGGTGACGACGTCACCGACCACCGGGGGACGGTCGAGCAACGACAACACCAGGCCGCTGACGGTGTCGACTTCTTCATGCTCAAGGTGGCGACCCACCTCTTCGCCCAGCTCGTCGAGGCGGGCGATGCCGAGGGCCACGATGCCGTCGCCCTGGGCGCGCACGGGCACAGCGTTGGCGGTGCCATCGGAGACCTCGCCGACGACTTCTTCGAAGAGGTCTTCGATGGTGATGAGGCCGGCGGTGCCACCATGCTCGTCCATCACGACGGCAATCTGGGTTTTTTGCCGCCGCATCAACGACAGCACCACGTCGAGGCGGGTGGTCTCGGCGACGAAGGGCACCGGTCGCACAGTGGCGGCGTCGAGGGGACGGTCTTCCACCAGCAGCTTCAGCAAGTCGCGGATGAGCACCATGCCGCGAATGTGGTCGAGGTTGCTCTCGTAGACGGGATAGCGCCCGTGTCGGGCGGTCAGGAGAATCCGCCGAATCTCGGCGGGACTGGCTCCCCAGGAAATCCCCACGGTCCGCACCCGGGGCGTCATCACCTCTGAGGCTGTGCGTTCGCCGAAGTCGAAGAGTTCGCCGAGCACGCGGCCGGCGTCGACGGAGAGGACCCCCTCGGCGACGCTCTCCTCGACGATGGAGCGCAGATCTTCGGGGGTGGGCGGCGGCCGGGTCGTGTCACGGGCCACGCCGAGCAAGCGCAGCAAGGCGCTGCCGATGGCGTTGAGCCCCAACACGAGGGGCCACACCAGCCGACGGGCCATCGACATGGGGCCATAGACGCGAATGGCGGCGGCTTCAGCGTGTTGCAGGGCCAGGGTCTTTGGCACCATCTCGCCCAGCACGATGTGGGTGTAGGTGAGGCCGGCGATGGCGATGATGCTGGCGACGATGTGGGGCGAAAACCATTCGGGCAGACCCAACGACGTCACCGGGCCCACCAGGGCCTCTGCCAGGCGGTGTTCGCCGTACATGCCGAGGCCGAGGCTCGCAAACGTGATGCCCAGCTGGGCGGTGGCGATGAAGCGGTCGGTCAGGACCGGATCGTTGAGGACGATGAACATGGCGGCGGCGGCCTTGTCGCCCCGATTGGCCCGCTGTTCGATGGCCGAGCGGGGCGCGCCGATGAGCGCAAACTCGGCGGCGACAAACAGCCCATTCAAGATGATGAGCAGCAGCACGATGAGGGCCGTGATCATGACGCCTCTCCGTTGGTCGACGGGCGTGGCCGTACCGCCACCGTTCGGACCGCCGACGGCGTGCGCTCCAGGATGGTCACCTCGACGCCGTCGATGACAAAACGCTCACCGGCTGCAGGCAGGCGACCAAGCAGGCCCGTGATGTGACCGCCGAGGGTGGCGGCTTCCCCCGTCCAGCGCACGCCCAACCAGGGCTCGGCTTCCGCCAGTGGCGTCGTGCCCGGCAGCTT
>Ga0247833_1006457_pt1 | contig 13018 bp, 5 predicted proteins | sample LaCruzMarch2015__7_FD_187117 | JGI IMG/M metagenome (GOLD analysis project Ga0247833, IMG submission 187117) | Freshwater microbial communities from meromictic Lake La Cruz, Castile-La Mancha, Spain - LaCruzMarch2015_8m | ecosystem: Environmental > Aquatic > Freshwater > Lake | place: Spain...
TCTTGGCCGCGTTGGCAGCAGCAGCAATGGAGATTCAAAACAACAACAGCAATTGCGTAAACGTGCCGGAACGAACGATCACGATAACAATGGTCATCATGATGTTGTTCTCAACGGCGACGATTCTACCCGCAGCAGCAGCAGCAGCAACAACAGCAAATCTCAACGATCATCATCCGCACCGGCCCGACAACGCGGCAGTCCCAACAATCGTCGTCATTTGGTCGTGGAGGATCACTATCGCATCGATCCGGAATACAAAACCCTATTGCCGGGATTGCCGAGGTACGATCGGGACGATTGGGCCATGGAAAGTCACGATTTCTTCAACCTCATCGCACTGGTCCCCGTGGTGGTACTTAATATATTGAATTGGAATTGGGATATCATCCTCGGCGGTATGTTGTTTTCGTCATCGAGTGGCGGTCCTAACATTAAAACTACCGCGGCAATAACGACCACGACGACCACAACGACCATGCAACGGGCATGGACGGGCGAATACTTTCCCCTCTTTTATGCCGTAACTATCGGATACTTTATCGCTGATTTAATATGGGTCTGCCTGGTACCACATTGCGTCAAAAGTCCGAGTGTCATCATACAACATCACGTCGCGACGTTACTATACCTCATAATCCCATACATGTATCCACGAGACGAGTGGCTAATGGGGGCATGCCTGACCGTCGAGATTAATACGTGGCTGCTAATCGCCCGACGAGTATTCAACAAACAAGGATTCGGACCGTGGATAATCGATTTGAACAGCCTCGGCGTCACGACCGTCCCCCACGTACGCATTAAGGTCATTTCGATATTATTTTACATCACCTGGTTCGCCATACGGTGTTATATATATCCGCGAATCATGTATATATTATTCACCCTATGGTATGCCGATTATATTGAGAATAATTCTTCGGGAGTTGGAGTCGCGGGAGGATCATCGTATTATTATTATTATGGAGGATCGATATTTAATTCGCATTATTGTACATGCCTATTATTACAAAGTATATTCGTTGTATTGAATTTCAAGTGGACGTTCGATCTATTCGCGAGTAAAGTACGAGCCATGAGAAGTAGTAAGAGTGGGACAACAACAACAACAAAGATCGAGAAAGGTTTGTAAGGAGAAGAAGAAGAAGAGGGAGGAGGAGGGTTATAAATGATGATTAGAAGAGATTTATATACATGTTCAGCGAAAGTGTGAAATGAATGTACGATTGATTGTGTGTGTGTGTGGATGAAAAAAAAAGCTGTCGGCGTAAAACGACATGTCACATTATTTTTCCTCCTGGGTGGGGTGGTTGTGCTTAGGCTTAATGGAAAGTAAACCCCCTCTAGAGATAATTGTTATTTTTGTCATGAGTTCACACACACAAAATGTCACTGCAATGAGATAAATTCCATTGACTTTACATCCAACATGCACACATAGATAAAGAAAGGAAACATCGTTCACGCTATATAATTCTAAACAGTTGCTGTGAAAGTAATTGCATCAATCCATAACTTTCCATCCGCGGGTGGTGAAGGTGGAGGAGGCAAATTTTCCACTGGAAAGCCACCAGGATTCTTCGCGAGTTGCCATGTAATTCTTCGCTTGCCGGGTAAAATACTAACAGCCTGTGTGGTCCAATCAACTGCAGTCTCGCTAAATGTCAGTACCACGACATCGTCAACGAGTACATTCGCAATTTCAAATGGACCGGCAACCTGTGGTAAGATTTGGAAGCTTAGTTCCCCTCCTTTTTCTGTTATAATATCGATACTAAGTTCACTGATACCAGTATTTGCAGTAATACTTTCTGAGTCAACAGTTGCAGCCAACCCTCTCTCTCCTCCAAAGTCTACAACCGACCAATTCGCGTCGCCGGATAGTTCCCACTGGTTGGCTGTAAAGTCACCAGTATCCCAGTCCTCTACAAATGACGATGTGGCGGGATTAATTGACACATTATCGATATAAGCCTCGCCAATTCGATATGGTGGAGCGGGTAATGTTGTAATAATATTCTCTGGCACGCCTCCTGGATTTCTTGATAATTTCCAAGACACCACATGCTCTCCTGGAGATAAGAGTGCCCCACCCTGGGCCCATTCCGGTTCTGTTCCATCCGCACCGAATCCAGAGACTAATGAGGTAAATAATTCACCATCCACCAACAAATCTAAAGACTCAAATGGCATTGCTACGGGAGCCAAGAAATAGAATTCGATAAATGCAGCCGCATCCAAGGATATAGTAAGATCAAGCTCCGAGTATCCCCCATTCGATACGTCCTCCGTCCTAACGTGTGCCGAGAATGTGCCCTCATATGGCTTCGCTTGATCGACGATCCAAGATGGCTCACCAGTAACTGCCCAATCATTACGAGTTAAATCGCCAGATTCAAATCCATCAAACAATTCCGGTTCAAGTATCGGAACCACTGGTGAACTTGTTGTAGATCCGGCTACCACAGGTGAACTTGTAGATCCGGCTACCACGGGTGGAGCTGTTCCCGGTGGGCCTGTAATGATAGCTGCAATCGGAGATGCGGTGACACCGTCGGGTAAGAAATATACATCATCAATAAACGCCATCCCAATACTATCCGGATTCGGTGGAGGTAGAACAACGAGATTATTCGGATTGAACCTATTGGCAAATGTTACAGTATGACCTCCCGGTGGAATCACAATCTCTCGAGTCTCAAATTCTGTCATATCGCTTGCTTGGCCCGCTAGCTGATCATCGAGGTAGTATGCAACTTCATCGAAAGGCATTTGAAGGCCGGACAAGATGGAAAACACCAATGTCCCCCCCGTCCAAGCAGGATCTGTCGTTAATGATGCATTGGCTGATTTAAATGTGAGATAATCTGGACTATCAGGTGACGTCAAGAGACTATTACTTGCAATAGATTGTACGCCGCTATTGGCCCGTTCAGTACTGAGCTCCCAAATACCATCGCCTTGAGTTATCCACTCGGGTGTATCTGGGAATGTTGTAGCCTTCTCAAATCCATTATAGTACAGTGCCCCCGGAGGAGTAATTGTGGGAGTGATTGTGGACGTGGCTACGTCGGAAAGTGACGGAGGAGCCGTGCTACCTATATTGGCCGGGGACATCGTCCCAAGATCCATAGACATTGAGAGTACAAGGCTTGGAGGTGCAGTGTCTAGATTGGCAAGACTTGGAGCCACAGTTCCGCCAAGATCAGGAAGAGACATTGACATACCCCCAATTGTAGGTGCCGCAGTACCACCAAGATCAGGAAGGGACATTGACATACCCCCAATTGTAGGTGCCGCAGTGCCAGCAACAATTGTTGGTGCTACAGTACCTCCAAGATCAGGAAGGGACATCGACATACCCCCAATTGTAGGTGCCGCAGTGCCAGCAACAATGGTCGGTGCTACAGTACCACCAAGATCAGGAAGGGACATCGACATACCCCCAATCGTAGGTGCCGCAGTGACAGCAACAATTGTCGGTGCTACAGTACCTCCAAGGATCACGGGAGATGATGTTCCTAACACTGGTGAAGTTGTCGATGGAGTAAGGTTCATACTCATCGAACTTCCTGGATCTCTTCCAATGACTGGAGCTAAGGCTGTTGTTGTTGTTGTTGTTGTTAGGGTCGGCGACATTGTTGCTGCCACTGGTGAAACCGTTGATATGACTGGAGCTAAGGTTGTTGCTGTTGCTGTTGTTGTTAGGGTCGGCGACATTGTTGCTGCCACTGGTGAAACCGTTGATATGACTGGAGCTAAGGTTGTTGCTGTTGCTGTTGTTGTTAGGGTCGGCGACATTGTTGCTGCCACTGGTGAAACCGTTGATATGACTGGAGCTAAGGTTGTTGCTGTTGTTGTAGTTGTTAGGGTCGGCGACATTGTTGCAGCCACTGGTGAAACCGTGGATACAACTGGGGTTAAGGTTACTGTTGTAATGGTCGAGGGAGACTGTGTCAAACTGATGGACATCGGGGACGGAGGCTCTGTCAAAATCATCGACATTGATTGCGAAGGAGACTTTGTAGAACTAATCGACATTGTTGACGGAGATTCTGTCGAACTTATCGACATTGACAATGATTTTAATACAGTAGGAGCTTCTGTCGTGCCAGTCGTTGGAGAGTAAGTTGGTATGGCTTCTTCTGCTGTAACTGGACTTGCAGTTTCCTTGTATTTGCCCATTGTCAATGATTCACCAGTGACACTCAATAGTTTTTCAATGCATGGATCAGCAATTACCTGAGCCAGTTCAGCAAGGAGACAGAAGACTGTGGTGAGATCACCTGACCTAGTCTCCACATCCAGAACATTGAATGTGTCAGTGAATACTTGTGCTCCAAGTACAGATGCATCCAACTTGCTACATTCCGGACATGGTTTGACTGTACGAAGGTTGAATAAGACAGCCGATGTAGGAGTACTATCCATTTCATAATAATATCCAGTCGATTTTCCAGACTTGCTTGGACTTTCGTGATTAAGGTTACGACGAGTGAATAAGCCGAGTGCATCTTCGGTACTGTAGCTGCCATCACTGTCAACTGATACGCCACCGATAGAGTAGACATCCACCTCATACCCCTCACCAAGTCCACGTAAGATTGTCTGCTCATATACTTCTGCTAAACTTTGGAATGAAAAGTTGAGTGTGGGGATATATGAATTCAAAACCTGTATCGATCCACCCATAATAACCTCTAATGCCTTCTTTCCAGGAGTGATAGATTCTGTTGGTGTTGGTGGTGAAGGTGGGGGCACGGGCATCTTCATTGACTTGCTCGATTTGCCAGACTTTCCAACACTGTCGTAGTACGCTTGAGCAAACTCATAGTAACTAGTGTAAATATTGTTGCTTTTGCCAGATTTATCAAGCTTGCGCTGACGCAACGCAGTTACACCACCACTCTCATCGTTTTTGGTAGATCCCGCACTGCTTAATTGTCCTAAACGTGCGAGATCTTTGCTAGCATCTAAACATGCATCGACGTCGTCATGGAAATGAGTCATGCAGCAGGTCATCAAATCGACGAAGACATAATGCCCAACATTCGCTTGTAGCCATGATTGAGTGTGATCATTGCCACTACTGCTGGTACGACAACATCGTAGTGTGAGATCGGGGTAGGTATACTCCACCGGCTTCGTCGACTCATCAGAGTTAAACACACGGAGGCGACGAAGGCTGCCACGTCCGCCACGTTTCCTCGATGACGAATAGAATGATTCCGACGCGAGTGCACCAGTAGTGAATATCAGTAGCAGGTATACAGTTGCCGCTGATAGCGGCGACCGCTGTCCACTCATCATCATCGTCATGATGTTGGAGGGCGCTAGAGGAGTTTGACACGAGGCCAAAAGAGATTTTCGGCCACAAATCAACTGCCCGGAGAGAAAGGCAAGCCGACCATGAGCCCTCTCTAGAGGCAGGTACTATCGTATTACCTTTTAAAAGCAGCTTTGGAGAGATACCTTGTGTGTATGAGGAAGACAATCAACAATCGTACTTTATTCTGGGCACCTAGGTTTGATATTATGCATTAGGATTAGCAATGCTCTCTTTGCCACTTCCAACGTTGAGATCCAGATTCAATTCTCCCCATAAGTCCAGCCTCCCAACTCTCATAGCATCAACTATCTTCTTAACCTAAATATGTAGCTTCCAAGTACTCCTATATCATCAGGAAAAAATACATACACTCGTGACATATCATCATCAGCTCAAAATTTGAACTTCACCCTCGGATCCTTATCCACACTCGCATACAACGCATACAGCATATCCGCATCTCGCACCGGTGCGTGTATAGTAACGCTCGTCCATTTTCCGGCCCTGCGTTCCGTATGATGTACCATACTGCCATCGACGCCGCAGCACCCGGCGACCAAATTCACCATCTCCGGCGCGAATTTGGCCTCGTCGATTTCGTCCCGTCCGATGATCTTGACCTCGAACACGGAGGGATAATCGACCAACGCCTCGAATACGCGACGCCTCGCACCCGTATTTTCGTCGGCATATAACGTGTATCCATCTTCGTCGTATTCCGGATTACGCACGTCGTTCAATCGTTGCCCGATCCCGACGAAGCTGGCATTATTGGAGTCTTTGATCATGGATGCCATCGTTCGTCGTTCCGTAATCGATGTCGATGTCGTTGCGAATCCGCCTCCGCTGCTTGGCTTCGTATTTTGTATGATGCGTTTGAACATATCGGTGCCGTCCTCTTCCCCTAGCAAAGGCAGGTTCGGGAGGGAGAGGTCGTTGGAGGCGGCATGAGAGTAGATGCCAATTTCGTCCACGTCGTTGGGATTATTCAACGAGGAGTTCGCATCGTCCTCTGCTTTTGGCGGAGGCACTTCGTTGAAGAATGATCCCGATGGCGGCAGATCTTTATCGTCATCGTCATTATTGCCATTGTTATTGGACGACATTGCGCGTTGAATTATCGACGGAGAAGGCGACGACGACGAAGTTATTACTCCTCGTCGTTCTCGCAACGTCTTTCGTCGCGAGGGCGAATCGACGCGCGAAGGAGATGATGAAAATGTCGTCGTTCTCGTCTTATGCAGTGAAATGGGCGAGATGATCGACGTAGTAACGAATGCGTCGCCTGATGGAGCAGAACACAGCACAATCGGTATTAGGGAGATGAGGCGGAATCCCATGTTCGTGGGTTCGGGAGATTTTTTCAGTGGCGTGTCCCCCCCTCACACAAACAACCGAAATAGGTCCCCGACGATGTCGTCGTCATCGTCGTGGCTGATACCGCTGAGCAAGCTTATCGGTCTCATCGTAGTCGTGCCATTTGTAACGACATTCTTGCATTTGCAACATCAAGCATTTTGGAAGAATGACTATTGCTTCGTCGGGCCCGCGACGTACGTGAACGTGTTTGATTTTGCATCAACAACGATTATTGCGACGAGCGATGTTAATGAGAATAACATTGATAACGAGATACGCGTCGATGAGAAATCGGGTGTGACGACATCAACAACAACACCGATGACTTCGAAGGCGCTTGCCGGACGACGCTATCATGGGATATACGCACCAACATCATCCTCAAAGAGTCGGCCGGAGGAGAAACGACAATTCCGACAAAGGTATTCATCATCAAGCAACAGCAACGATGATGATACCCGTGGCAGATCATCGCTATTCCTATCATTATTTTCTTCTTGGACGATCACGAAAGGGTGGTCGTCGATCGCACAAATGTCCACAATGATATCGCTCACTAATGTTGTAATGACGCCACCGTCGGGACCTGGCATAATTGCATTCGAAGGGGTCAAGTGGTGTCTTACTTCGTCATTGCTGTTGTCGGGGACGAAGAAGGATGACAAAACATCGGGAAGACGAGAAACGAAACAACAACAACAATCGTGGTGTTCTGATGTGTCACATCCTAATGAAATAATCTCAAACCGGTATCCACCCAGTGGAGTTTGGAGACTCGTTGAGCATCAGCCGCAATCGAGAGAATTACTGCACGACAGTCTGCGTATCACTTGTGCCACTCCACCATCATCGTCGTCGTCGTCTACCGCCACTGGTATCAAATCGAATAAACGAGGACAAAAATTACAAAATGGGAAACGGAATGAAAATTTACGTTTCGTGCTGGACAAGCCATCGACGACGATGTTACTATTGCTCAATATCGGGCTGGCATTGTATTATTGGAATTTTCGCATCGACCCGGCGCGCGTATCCAAGGTATACGATCGCATAGTGCACGACCACGAATGGTGGCGTGGACTCACGGGCGCGACGGCGCACTTCGAACCGCTGCATATCGGTTTTAACATGATGTCATTACGAGCACTAGGACAAGAAATCGAGGGTAGCATGTATAGCAGTATCGTCTTTTTATTTTATAATATCGCATTGGTCGCGTTCACGACGATGGTGATGATGCTAATGACGTATGCAAGAATACGGTGGCATGAACGTGAAATCGAACGACCGTCTTCATCATCATCATCATCATCTCACGAGCATCATTTACAACATGACGACAAAATTCGACAATTGAAAGAGACGAGTTCCGTTGGCTATAGTGCAGTCTTATTTGCATGGATGGTAATACGAACGATGGAAAGTAATCGACCTAGTTGTCCAATACCATTCTTCTCGGATATATGTTTCGAGACATATACCATGCCGGGCCTACCGGCGATAAAGTTCAATATAGCGCCTATCGTATCGCTCTTTGCGGCACAATTTATCATGCCACGAGTTAGTTTCATGGGACACTTGGCGGGCATTATATGTGGATTTGGTTTACATTGGGGAATATTCCCACCAATGGAACTATGTAGTCCAAATGTACTATTCGGTGGAGTATTCATCATTGGGCTAATTTGGAGAAGACGTATCATACCCGTGAGACCACTCCTAACAGCAACGATGGATGAGGAGGGATGTATGGAGCATGAGGACTATTTGACTTCACTCCTTGCGGTCGAAAATGGAGGAGATGAGGTGATTGTCGTCGGTGATAATTCTTCTCATCGAAGCCCGAGTCGGAGTAATAACCGACAGGCCTCTTATGATCCAATTAGGAAGAAGGAACGAGATCGCATTGAATCATATCGAAAGCAGAAGACATTACTCCATATTCGGAACTTGATTGGTGTAGTCACATTACTATCGCTGTTCGTCTTTGATTGGACGTCTAGTTTAGTACTCTCTCAGTTTGTGCTGCTAACTTTGTTTGCTTTTGGAACTAAAAGTTTGTTCATAGTATGGGCGTATACACGGTCCGAGGACGTTGAGAATGATATCATTGTGCCCGAAAAGAAACGATCAGGTATTATATGGAGAGGATTCCTTATGTCTGCAGTTCTTTCGATTGTGTACGACTCGATGACGTTCGCATCATGGCTTGCAGTGCCAAATATTAATTCTCCCATGCCGATAGGGTCTCTTTCAATCAAATTGTTCATGATATTTCGGCTTGTTGTCAATTTGCTTGCATTGGTCGTGGGATCAAAGATCTTACATGAATTGGGCGAAGTGGGAGGTGGGATACTGGTGCATATTTTCTCTCATGTTTTTGATTGGACGAGAGCTGTTGGGGACAGTGGAATTTTAGCCCTCCGAAGTCATACTCCCTTGTGGTCCGCTTTTGAAGGCAGAGGAATGACACTGGGAAGTAGAGGAACCTCCACTTGAAACCCATCGTGTCAATCGGACGACAGTGCCCTTACAACAATCAGACAGCTGTGTCTACACGAGGGAAGGCAATTTATGGAAAATGCATGAATGTTGACCTACAATATTCAACATAAGCCGTGTTTTTATGATTATCTTGCGAGAAAATACTGCTATGATTGAGATTCAAAACAATTGAAATTGAAGGGAACAGGTTTAAGAATAACCAGATGCATCTTAGAAGTTTAATATGACAAAAATCTCAATGCGTTCTTCAATATTGTCATCCCATGTACAGGACTTGTCAAAATCGACTCTGGATGAAATTGAACGGCTGCATATGGCAGGGTCTTGTGTTTTATTCCCATTACTATTCCATCTTCTGTTAACGCTGTGATATCCAAACACGGCGGGAGTTTATCACGTATACCATGGAGAGAATGATACCGTGCCACCTCAAATGTTTCTGGCAGTCCATTAAATATACTCCCACTGTGTTGACCTGATTCAGTCAGCGTAATAGAAGATGGCTTGCCGTGCATTGGATAACCAAGCACGCCGAGTTCACCACCGAAGTGCTCTACCATGCCCTGAAGGCCAAGACATACCCCGAATCCAGGAATTTGGTTCTTTTCTAATAGCGATATAGTTTTTGATAACTCAAAATCAGTTGGATTCCCAGGACCTGGCGAAAGCACAACCATATCTGGCTTCTTTCCATCGTCGACCAACTTTTGTATCGTCTTTAGTGCCGTTGGTCCGCTTCGCAATGTCATGACCTCTGCGCCAGTTTGACGCAGGTAGTTGCCAAGTGTATGAACGAACGAATCCTCGTGATCGACAAGGATGATACTCTTTCCTTCGCCAGGTCCAACAGTAGCAGCGGCTGGTTTTGTATTTTCCCCAACCTCATCTTCACAATCAATGTCGGCATCGATGGCATCTAACATTGCCGATGCCTTCAATTCAGTCTCAAGTTCCTCTGCCTCAGGATCAGAGTCATACAAAAGTGTCGCACCGGCCCGTACCTCCGCAATACCATTCTTCACTCGAACGGTGCGTAGCGTTAGTCCTGTATTCATGCTTCCATCAAATCCAATTAGCCCAACGGCCCCACCGTACCAGCACCTCGGTGAACGTTCATTGTCCTCCACGAATTGGATCGCCCACGTCTTGGGTGCACCAGTAACAGTTACTGCCCAGGTATGACACAGAAATGCATCGAGGGCGTCGAATTCGGGTCGAAGATATCCCTCAACATGATCGACCGTGTGTATCAATCGACTGTACATTTCAATTTGTCTCCGACCGATGACTTTGACAGATCCGGGTTCACAAATACGTGACTTATCATTACGATCAACGTCGGTGCACATAGTAAGTTCACTCTCCTCCTTTAGATTCATAATCAGACTCTTTACTCGTGCAGCATCTTCTATTGCATCAATCCCACGTGCGACAGTCCCAGAAATGGGACAAGTTTCAACTCGTATAGCCCCAGGTCGGTAGTCGTTGGTATCAACCTTCTCACATCGGACGAACATTTCTGGACTAGCACCGACCAGATACTCATCGTCACCCAAATTAAAGAAGAAGCCATATGGGCTGGGATTGTTCGATCGTAATCGTCGGAATAGTCGTGATGGGTTCATATCCAATGGTTTACGAAAGGTCTGGGATAGGACAACCTCAAATAAATTACCAACCTTAAATTCCTTTTTGGCATTGTCGACAGATTTTGTAAATTCTCCCGGTGGTGTATCACGTGTCACAAGCTTGTCACCACCAGAACTAGCAGCATGATCTTGACACCGTTCGTTGAATGATAAAAATGGTTCAGATGTACCATCATGTGGCAAACCTATCGTCGATTTTGATTTGTATGTAAAGTCCAACGATACAGTCCACGCCGACTCTCGACTCTGATCCACAACGACTAGTTCATCGGCTAGGTATAGGAGCAAATCCCGTTGTATGGGATCACGTTCCTGTGCCAAATTGATTGGTTCGAATTGAAATGTTAAATCATAGCCAAATGCACCGTACAAACCAAGATTGAGATCTCCACTATCATCACTGTCATATCGAAATAAGTCAACGAGAGCACGTACGACGGAGAATAGTGATGGTTGTCGTGAACGTTCCTCTTCATTGAAGCTTCCAACCTCACCGGGAGGCGGAACACGTATGTCGATGACATCACCCATTTTTATCACACTTGACAAAGTCCCAGCGTCAAGAAGGTTGTTCATAGTATCTAATACTGCTTCCAGTAATACCCTACCCCGCGAATTTAACGCTGATATCTTACATTGATTACCAGTGCCAGATACCTCAAGGGGTGGATCAACAAACCCAAGTGACCACCGTGCATATCTGCCAGGGAATTCATAACTCGATGTCAATACAGCTCCTTTGCGATGGTCTAACAACTCAATTAGTCGTTCAATGGCTCCATCACTTCCCCAAATCAATCTACAATCGTCTACCACTTCGCCACTTCCATCACCATCACTACCTTGACTGTTGACAGTAGGAGAATTGAAGAAGGAGGATATATAATCTTCTCCACAATCAAGGTTTACAACATCATCAATAGCATTGCCATGTGTATACCGTAAAGATCGTACAATGGCATTAATTTCAATCCCACCATTGGTAACAAATGTCCCACCGACTGGACGACGAGGCGGTGGGGCACCGAGTCCACGTGGGGAGATGCCACGTGTTCCCATCATTTCGGATGCTGATTTGACGCCCACCCCGCCTGACTTGGCAACGAAGACGGCATTGTAATTATTCATACTGCTTTTGTTATTATTCGTATTCGTATTCGTGGTACTGGTAGTACTTTCCTCAGTTGCGCTCATGAAGTGAGGAGTAGTAGTGGTGCGACGTTGATGAGAACATGATGATGTCGTGACGATGAATGCGTATGAGAATGGTGGATGAATCGCCGTTCGGTCAAATAGTACCAGCGCAATTAAAAAAGATACCACCATGACCATTCTTCGTCCTCCCATCATAAATGACATCATGCTATGATTGATGTCTAACCCACCAACCAACCGCGAGTCGTTGATTGGAGGCGCGCGGCGTAGAAGGTGTCTTCTCGTGAATGTAAACCAATGTGTTTAATAACTTTATTCTGGCACTTCAAGGACAGACGATGATTTGCAATAACAAGGAGGCAAGCCCAAGGTCGCGGGTTCGAACCCCGTATCGAGCAAATTATCGCTCGTTTAACTCAGTGGTTAGAGTGTGGGTCTTATGACTGCTCTGTTGCAAATCCTTTTGCCATATTATTTCATTGAGAGGTTGTAGGGGTTCAATAAGAAGAAGAAAAGCAAGGCATTGTTGCAAATTGCAATCATAGGAGATGGCAGCATAATAAATCTGAATGATTGTCTTATGTTTTACTTTTCACAAACAAATCTCTATACCTATAAACAGGAAAGCAGAAGAATCTATTCGATGATCCGGGCCTAACTAGGCCAGACCAATGCGGGACAGACCCTGGAGCCAAGCACCACACGTAAGGTAGCCTCTCTAACCACCCATAAATAGTAAACATGGATTGACTATGAGTAGCTAGTCTGCTACCACCTCTTCCCTAGTGTTTACTATAAGAACGTCATAACGAAATGACCACCGCCAGCATGGCGGAAGCGTGCTACACAGCATGTGCAACGACCATGTCCTAGGCAGGGACTACGTCTAGGGCCTACAGTATCGATACACGGTAGATGTAGCGATGATGTAAAAATGAAAATTATGATCTTTTATCTAGTTAAAAATGGGTGCCGAATGAGCACGCGAGTGCACATCGGCTCACGAAAGAAAGCGGGG
>Ga0247833_1006462_pt1 | contig 13015 bp, 13 predicted proteins | sample LaCruzMarch2015__7_FD_187117 | JGI IMG/M metagenome (GOLD analysis project Ga0247833, IMG submission 187117) | Freshwater microbial communities from meromictic Lake La Cruz, Castile-La Mancha, Spain - LaCruzMarch2015_8m | ecosystem: Environmental > Aquatic > Freshwater > Lake | place: Spain...
CTCATTACTTTTTCAATTGCTTCTTTCCATTTTAAATCTGCCATATTTTCTGTCTATTTATGTTGTTTATGTGAGTCGTCCTAAACTGACCGCTAACGGTTTCGGGCTTGGCGAAGGTGGCGATTTTACCACTTAACTTCATACGAAGCACCGAACTTCAAATTTACGAAAAACTGTCATACGAAGCACTGAACCGCCACTTTTGCCAAACCCGTGTTACAAGCTGCCCTTCTTCCTCGGTTAATATTCTGTCGTATCGAATTTTGTGATGTCTGCGTTGGGAAAGCATACTCTTTTTGCAGCTTTGGTTTGTGTGTCGGCTTGAAGCGGCTGTAAAATGTGTATGATTTCAGGGTTGGGTATGTAGACAGTTGTCCGTTGTATAGAAGTCTACATATTGTGACCTTTGTCTGATGGATATAAGAAAACAATTTGGTAAAAGAGTAAAGCAACTGAGGCAAGAAAACGAATTGTCACAGGAGGCATTGGCTCATTTAGCTGAACTTGATAGAACTTACATACCAAGCATTGAAAAAGGTGAAAGAAACGTTTCTCTTGAAGTGATTCAAAAGTTATCAAAAGCCTTTAAAATAAAAATCAGTGAACTTTTAAAAGGTATAGAATAATGAGTATAGCACAAGCAGAAGCATTACAGACAAAATTACAAGCAAGTTTAAGTAAGCTTGTTGGGTTGATTGGTAAAATCCAAATTGGAACTAAAGAACAATTTCCTTTTGGTTGGGGCAATGCTGCAAAAGGAAGAACAGTATGGAGAATACTTGAAGAAGTAATTATTCAAAACATTAAAAAAAGTCATGTTGAATTAGGAATTACTTCAATAACACCGTCTGATTCAGAAATTTCTATTCATGATTTCCTTGTTCAATTAGATGGCGAAGCAACACCAATTTATGTAAATATAAAATCTGCTGTTTTAGGTGGTAAGATACAAAAGGATGATATTTCTAAAGGCGTTGGACTTTTAAATTTCTATGAGCAAGATGTAAACAGACATTTTTTTGTCGGAACATTTTTTATAAAATTTAATGATGACATGACCATTGAAGTTGATAAGTGTATTGTTTTTCCAGCTGCATGGATTCCTGATGTTTATATTAACCCAAGTAACAATGGGAACTTGCAGTCTAGTAAATATAAAGATTTAACAACGGCAACTAAAAGAACGAATGCAGAGTTTTTTGAAGTTCTAAAAACAGAAATGGAAGTTGCACGTAAAAAAAAAGTGGAAAAAAAGTAGCTAAAAAGAAAAGCACGAAGAAAGTAAAAGGTAAACGCAAAAAATAAGCACTAAACTCTAGATTGAAGGTTAGATGCGAAGTGTAAAATATCTGTTTCAGTTTCTTTAGAAAGCCTTAATTCTTTAAATAAAATTTCATCAATTTTTTTAATAAAACTACAAGCCTCTTTTGGTGCTATCTTTTCATTGTAAGCTGATTTTGCAATTAACTCAAGTGAATCCTTAACTTTTTCACTTAGTTCAATTACTGGGATTTTAGAAACATATCCGGAAGTAATCATATTTGAACGAATTAAAACGCCTCTTACGATATAAGTAACTAAGCTACTATTGAGATAGGCAAGTAACCACCAAATATCTTTTTTGTCGCAGAATATATTTGCGTTTACTCCATAAGTAGAACCTTTAGGTAGATAACATGCGCCAAATGGCAAGCCCATCGAGGAACAAGTAATTCCTTCTTGCAACATGTATGACTTATTCCGAACCATGAAATTTTTTATTTCCTTATCGAGTTTTAAATAGTCATTTGTTAAGTAACCATCATGTTCGCAAAAGAATTTTCTAGTTCCTGGATTTTTATAAAATGGAATTTCAAATCCTTTCTTTTTCTCTTTAGAAATATACTTACTATCTGAACCAGTTGATATGCCAGTAATACATTTAAATTTTTCTCCAATTCTCGGTGATTTGAATAGATCTTGGATTTCTGAAGGAATATCAATAACAAATTCAAATTGATTTTCTCCGCTTACGCTTACTATGTTTGCAAGTTCGGTTTCAATAAATGTTTCTTCTTCTAATTTGGTCTTTAGCTCTTCTTTATTCCTTGGTCTGTTTAATGTTTGTATTTGTTTTTGATATTTTTTGCCCTTTTGCAAAATCATTATACACGTTCTTACATCTGCTTTTTGGTCCCAAAACAGGTCTGTTGGGCATAGTATAAGATAATGGATTGAACACTCCGCTAAAATTTGATTTCTCAAAGGGTTGTGCATTCTTGCAGTTAAAAAACTATCCGCGCAAATTATAGATATTAAAGCACCATCTTTTGCGCTGTCAATGATAGCGGAAGTAAACATCGAATACATGTTATGCACGCCAATGTTGCCAAAAACATTGTTTAATCCTTTCTTATTATTTCTAATATAATCAACTTCGTGGCAATTGTATGGTGGATTTGCAATGTAATAGTCATACTTCAAATTTATTTTTTGGTCAAACAGAAGTCCTATTTTATTACGTTTATATAAGTCGATAAAATCATCTTCAATGAAGTTGCAATAGAAGTGGTCGCCATGATTGTGAATATCAATTCCATCAATTTCTATATTTGAATTATAGAATTCTTTTATCATTTCTTCTTTACCTACACAAGGGTCGAGTGCAATTTTACCATTGGGATTAAGGCTCAACATTTTTTTTGTCATAAATGTTGAAATAAAACTAGGTGTCGAATAATAACCTAGTTCTCTTCTGTCAAGACCGTTATCTATTACAATTGTTTTTTCAAATCTTCCCATTTCTTGTTGATTTTAAGTATTTAACTTTCTTTTCGGCAACTTTTAAAGCTTGTGAAGCAAAAGCTTCATCTGAAATTTCGTAAGCTATTTTGTCGCTTATGAATTGAATCATTAATTCTTGCTCGTCAAGCGATAAGATTTCAGCGAGTTTTATAATGTTGTCCTTAGAAGGTTTTCTTTCGCCTCTCTCAATTTTGCTCAATATCGCTTGGTCTATATCAACATGAGCAGCTACTTGTCTTAACAGTAGCCCAAGAGTTTCACGTTTAGTTTTTATTATTTGTCCGCCTGTTTGCATTGTATTGATAAATTAACTTGACAATATTTGTCAAATGTAATTTGTCAAAACGAAAAATCAAAATTATTTAGGAAATACTTTTCAACAGTCGAGAGGTGGGTAGATTTTAGCTCTTTTGGTCTTGCGAAGGGTCGGCTTGTGTGTCGGGCAAAACCAAATGTGCTAAAATGTGCGGCTGGTTTTTTTTCTGTCGTTTGATGGTCGCACTGTCGGTCTGTTAGGGTTGCTTGTAACGTTTTGCGTGCAGGCGCTCGAAACCCTGTGTTGCGCCTGCGGCAGGGTTATGGCGCTTGCACGCTGTTAAGGGCTGGCTTATTCTTTAATCACTTTAAAAGTTTGCTTCATATTTTCTCCAATCCTGAACATAAAAACACCGCCTGATAAATTGCCCAATTCAATTGTTGTATTTTCAGAGTTAAGTTTTCCTGTCAAAACAACTCTTCCAGTGTTATCATAAATGGAATAAACCTGACCAAGAAGTTTGCTGTCTGCCTTTACATTAATTACGCTTTGAGCTGGGTTTGGAAATACTGAGAATAAATTGTCTTGCGTGTTTTCATTAATACCCACATTGTTGTTCACGGTTAAAACTGCAACATTTGATGTGTCAGAGCATGAACCAGAAGATACAATACAGCGGAATGGTTGATTGTTATTGCTCATCGTTACATTTGAAACTGTTAGCGTGTCATTTGTAGTTCCGCTATACTGACCAACGCTATTTAAATTCTGAAACCCAACACCAAGGTCTGTTTGCCATTGAAAAGTTGCAATAGGATCTGTTGAACCAACTATAAATTGTGCATAGTTGTTGATGTTAATTTGTTGGTTGGAGGGTTGAGTGTTTACCGATAGTTGGCACCCGTTGTATAAATCGGTTATTTCTTGTTGAGAAATAACCCTGTTCCATATACCAATATCATCTATTATTCCATTAAACCAACTTGGCTCTCCATTCCAATATAAACCGCCAATTCTCATAGTGCTTATTGGATTATTACATGGCACCATTGGTACACTTTGATTAGACTCCAAGAAGATGCCATTGAGATAATGATTGACCAAGCCAGTTGCTGAAACTGTAGTTACGATGTGACTCCAAGTATTATTAGAAATACTACCTTGACTACCATAAAAGCCAGCTTCATTTTGAACATTGCAACCAACAGACCCATAACGTGTTGATAGACCGTGTTGATTTTGCCAGAAATCTTGATGACTCAATCTAAAGGATTTTGCAGTTGCATTATTCGGATCGTTTTTAGAAATAATACAGACATCATTCGTCAATGGATATATCCATACAGAAATAGATATTTCAATGGGATTTAAACTATTGGAATTAGCGACTTCAATATTTTGATTTATGCCATTAAAATTGAAGGCCTTATTTGTATTTCCAAATCTATCTGTTGTTAAGGTTGCCCCATTCACAGCACCATTGTTTCCATTCCCACTTTCATCATTTGCATTTCCGTTAAAAGGCCACCAACCAACAAGTCCATTTGTAGGTACATAAGATGGCACTGTTTGCGCATATGTAATTGTCGCTAATCCACAGATTGCAATTGCTGTAAATAGTAGTTTTGTCTTTTTCATTTTTTTCTTTGTTTTTATTGTTTAACATTTAGGCAATTTCATTCAAGCTTGCCCTTAACGGTTTGCAGCTACCCGAAGGTGGCGATTTTTACCACAAATGTTCATGCGGAGAACCAAAATTTGATTAACCACAAATGTGTCTGCGGAGCACTGAACCGCCACTTTTGGGTAGGTGCTGTTATGGGCTGGTTTTATTGTAAATTAAAATTATATTTTTAACCCATACGTATATCAAAATCGGTAAAACGATAATGACTATTTTGTTATAATCAATCGCTTTAATAATATCTAGTTGAATAGCTGAAATTATTGCTCTTGTTATTCCACAGCCTGGACACTCAACACCAAAAATGTTTTTGATAAGACAAATTGTATTTTGCTTATTCAGCCATTCAAGTGGTGTAAAGTATAATACAAACGGCAAAGCAATGTGTGCCAATAAAATTGCTACGTTTTTGCTTTTTATGAAAGCACTACGACCAATTTTCATATATAGAAATTTCAAACATGGGATGGGAAAAATTATTCCCCATCCCATGAATTGTTTTTACATAAAAGACGTTGCTTGAGTAAATTTTTTAAAGTTGTATTTTTTAGCACGCTCTTTAGCCGAAAATATATCGACTAACCACCAAATCATACAGCCATAAAAAGTTACAATTTTCACAATACCTAACCCAACATCATCTAACCAGAAACGCTCCCAACCAAGAAGAATTGCGATTAAAAAAATTGTTGAGGGTTTTTGAAACTCTGTTCCTTGTATAAGAAACAATTTATCATCCTCCATTTTTTCAAGTTTTTCCTTAATAATCATAAGGTCTTGTGGTGTGAAATTTTCAGCATTCATACCGATAAACATGTCAACTTTCTGTTTTTCCATTTTTTTGTATTTTAATTTTTTCCTACTCTTAAGGCTTTTCAGAAATCGCCCCGTTTTTTAAGTGGTCACTGGTCTCCACTTTTATTTTACGATTTTACAAAAATATTTTTTAAGAACTATCAAAGTTGTCCCCTTTTGGTTCTCTTGTCTGTCGTTTTCCGTTTGGTTGTCTTTTCATAAACTTGCCCATAACGGTTTGCGCACAGGCGACCGTAACCATGTGTTGCGCCTGCGGCAGAGTTATGGCGCTTGTGCGCTGTTATGGGCTGGTTAATCTACACCAGGAAAACTTTCTACAACTTTAACTTTAATATCTGGAAAACTTGTGACAACTTGTACTTTAAAATCTGGAAAACTTTCAGTTGTTTGCCACAAACCACATTTATCGGGAAACGATGTAACGAATTTAACTTTAATATCTGGAAAGCTTTCCACGTATTGAATTTTAATATCGGGAAATGATGTAACGAATTTAACTTTCCCCCAAAGTTTAATTCCTTTATAATAACAATTCCCAGATATCAAAGCTTGAATTGCTTCTGCTTTTTCAATATCACTAAGATCCGATAATTTTAAATTGGATTCTACAATTTGTTCATTATTGCAATCGCAATCTTGCGCATTCGCAAAGCCAAACATTAGCAACATAGTTGCCATTAAAAGAACTTTTTTCATTTCATTTTGAATTTAAATTTTATTCCTACTCTTATGGATTTTCAGAATACTCCCTGTTTTTTTTAAGTGATTTTCTTGTCTCCACTTTTAAAATTCAATAATACTTTTTTTAGTCACTTTGGGTGGTCAGCCCTTTGGCTTTCGCAGACCGTCTTGTTTTTTTAAACTTGACTATAACGTTTTGCAGCTACAAGAAGTTGGCGATTTTACCACCAATTTTCATTTGAAAACTGCATCTCAAATATAAGATAAACTTTCATACGAAGCACTATCTCGCCAATTTCATGTAGGTGCTGTTAGCGGTTCGGTTTTATAATTTGTCTGTCAATTCTTGTATGAGTTGTTGTTTCAATTTCTTTTTAATTTCTGGTGCTTCCATTTGTAAATATTCAAGTCCGACAAATGAATTTCCTTGTTTTCTATTTTGTCGTGGCTCAATACTTTCAATGAGAATAGCCTCTAAAATGTCGCCCAAATTTTGAATTGTAAAGTCTTTGAATTTTAAATTTAAATTTAGCTTTGCGTCCTCCGTTACTGGGTAAAAACCAAACCAACTAAACCTATCCCAACGACCTGCAAGTCTGTCTGTCGTGTGGTCTTTAAGTCTTTTGCCAAGTGGTTGCTCAATCGCTTGTCCAACGTAAACAGTTTCTCTGCTGTCGTGTAATAAATAAATTCCGATTTGGTCTTTAAAATTTACTTCTGTCGCACCGATTTGTTGAATGCCTAACAAGTCTGGCTGTGATTTCCAGTGAACAAGATTTCTGTTCCAATAAATTCCGAAAGCATTTATTATTTTATGAGTGTCTTTCGTTACAATTTTATCTTTTACAATTTCAGGTTCACTTTCGTCTGTGTCGTTGTCTTCTGTTTGATTTAAATACTTGCGTAAAATGTAATAGCCTTTATCTGTTTTTGCAAAGATTGATTTTTCTTTCTTCGTGTTAATGTCAGTTGTCAAGTTTGCACTTACTGTGTCTTGAGGTGTCGCACCAAGTGCTTTTCTGTAACCTCTTTCAGCAATAAGTTCAGCAATTTCTGTATAATGAAGTTGCTTTTTTTCTTCACTCATTACTTTTTCAATTGCTTCTTTCCATTTTAAATCTGCCATATTTTCTGTCTATTTATGTTGTTTATGTGAGTCGTCCTAAACTGACCGCTAACGGTTTCGGGCTTGGTGAAGGTGGGGGATAGGTTGCACCACACTTGCTTGGCAGCGCGATGTACTAAAGTACGAAAAGGTTTGGGTTTAGCACTAAAACCCCCATTGCAGCCAAACGCGTGTTACAAGTTGCCCTTCTTTCTGTCGAAGTGCTGTCGTGTCGAGTTTGCAGTGTCCCTGTACGGTTGGGCAGGCATACTCTTTTGCAAGCTTTGGCTTGTGGGGCGGCTTGTGCAGCTTGCAAATGTGTATGACTGCGAAGGGTTGGCATTATTCTACTGTTTTAATTGTTTCGTCTCCGCTTATGTTTCTAACTTTTATTCTTAAAGGTTTTTTGTCGCTTGTAATTTTGCCATCCCAAAAGTTTTTTGATTTTACTCCGTTGGTAATTACATAACCGAGTTTGTCAATTTTAATTTCGGTTGTGCTGTGCCATTGTCCTTTGGAATTTTCACAGTCAAGGGCTATAAGTTCTATAAGTTCTAGACCTTCTTCGCTGATGTTGATAGGATTGAATTTTTTGCCTTTGGCAACGGATTGTAAATTTCCTTTTTGGTTAAACTCAGCGATTTTCTGAATTAAACGGTCGCTTATGAATTTGTTTATTTCTGTTTCGTAACCGTCTTTTGTTTTGTTGGTTTTGAAATCTATTATGTCCTCAATTACCACATCGTGAAGCAGATTTTTAAGGTCTTTTAGTTCTACTTCTATTTCTGTAGTGTTGTTGTCTTTAATGAATTTCTCTAATGCCTTCTGGTCGTCAATGTCTATGTAATAAACGATTACTTTTTTGGCGTTGACTTCTAAGTTTTGTAATTCCTGATTGATGATGGTGTTTATCGTTGGAATATCTAAAACCTTTTCTTGTGTATTGAGTAAATTAGGAACATAAACCGGCACAATACCTTCTTTGCTTTTAGTAATTGCACCAAACCAAAAATTACTAATTTCTTTTACACCTTTTTGTAAACCTGGAATAAGCGTTGCCAATTTATCCATTGTCTGCTGTGGGTTACGGAATAAGCTAACACCATCTTTTATTTCTAAAATTTGAAAATTGGCTTTGGCTTCTATTAGTCTATCTCTTACTGTTTGTATGCTATTGATACCGATATCAACGTGAATAAATTTTCTCCCTAAATCATTGGATACTTTTGCTGTCACTCCACTACCACCAAAAAAATCTGCAATTAACATTCCGTTGTTACTACTTGCCTTGATTATTCTTTCCAATAATGCCTCAGGTTTTTGGGTTGCGTAATCTAAACGTTCTTTTGCAAATGGATTGATTATAGAAATATCCCATACATCTTCTGGATATTTTCCATCCTCATTTGGAGCATAATTTAATACTCTCGTTAAGCTTCCACTATTAGAGTATTTATTTCTATTAATTGTTGATTCAGCATAAGGATCTCTCACTTCTTCATAGTTAAATATGTGTTTATCATTTTCTAAGCTGTAAATAAAAATAGTATCATGTTTCTTACCAAATGCTCTCTTACCAATTCTTGCACCTGCATATTTCCATATTACTTCATTTATGAAATTTTCTTCTCCAAAAACTTCATCCATTAGTATTTTAACATAATGCCCTATGTGCCAATCTAAATGCATATAAATACTGGCTGTTTCAGACATTATACTGCGAATAGCCATCAGGTTTTCATACATCCAATTTAAGTAATCTTCCTTTTGCCAAATATCACCATACATTTTTTCATCAAAACTTCTTAATTCTTCAATGTCCATTTGAAGTTCAGCTTCTGCAATCTTCTCTGCTAAATTTGGATTTTTTCGGACATAAACTTTCTTTGCATAATCTGCCCCACTTGCAAATGGTGGATCAATGTAAACCAAGTCCACTTTAGTTCCTTTTTCTTTCAAGTAAGCACAAGCAGAAATACACTCGCCACGAATTATCAAATTTTCAGAAGGTTCGCCTACTGTTTCTAATGGTTCTACTTCGTAGTAGGGCATACCTCTTTTTATGCGGTCGTAAACTTTATCGTTTTCACGGTAACGTAAAACTCGTTGTGTTCGGGTAATGTTGTCTAATATCGCTTGACCTTCAACCGTGTTCGGGTAATATGGAATGTACTTTATCGGCATAATTTAATCGTTAAAAAACTGGTTTAACTTGTTGTTCAATTTTGTGATGTTGGCTGTGATGTTTTTGCTGTCTTCCAAATAAAGGAAGTCGAAACGTTGGTAGCCGAATTTTTCTTGGTTGAGTTTTAAAAACTCGTTTTCTACATAGTTTTGCTTTTTCTGAAAAACCTTGTCTTCTGCATACAAAGCTCCTTTGGTTTCAATCAGTAGGGCTTTATGAATTTTATCTTTAGCGGTGCGTTTCACAATTAAAAAGTCAGTGGTGTATTTTCCAATGTTTTTCCAATACTTACCTTCTTTGGCAAAACAGTTAATTACAAATTCGGTTAAGCCTCTTTCACCGTTGTAGTATATTTCTAAGTTTTTGGTTTTGAAATCAGCTAACCGTAAAGTTTCTTGAAGTGCTTGTATCTCAAAGCCACTGCTGCCGCTTCCTCCAAAGTTGTAAGGTAAATAATGGAAGGAGTTGTTTTTAGATTTTATTGGAAGAGAATAATCTTTACTTGCTTTGAATGCCTCAAAAGGAAAAATCATTGCACCAAACCCTTGTGCAGTCATTTTTTCTTTCATCACTTCATAGTCTTTCTCCATTTGCACAAAGTCAAATTCTAAGTCTTGGTTAGGCATTTTATCCAATTCTAAAATTTTAATTGTATCGGCATCATTAGGAAACAATTTTGTATTTTTTTCTACATCAGTCAATTTAGAAGCAATCAGCAGTTCGGCTTCTTTTGGAATTACTTCTGTATCCGTTTGTAAATCTCTTTTGATGCTAAACGCAACACGAATTTTTGATTGTATTATATAAAAATCATACAACTCATTGAAAAAGCGGTTTCCGTTTTTTTCAAAAGAAACGGTTTCAAATATTTCGTTTAGTTCTGTATCGTATTGGTGCAATAGCGTTTCTGAAATCAAACCAAAACTTTGGCGGCTCATTTCAAAAAGCCATTGGTTGTAATTGGCATAAGCAATTCCTGTTTCGTTAATGATGTCAATAGTTCCAGTATCAATGTTTGAAATTTCGCTGGTGCTTATCAAAGCTGAAGCCTTGTAATCTTCCATCTTTTTTATGATGGCTTTTAACTTCGCTTTTGTGTTTGCTGTTTCTTCCTCGTCAATGCTTTGGTAAGTAACTTTCATTTGATAAAATTCCACTTTTGGCAATTGCAAATATTCCATACGGCTGTGGCGTTCCACCATTTCCGCTTTGCCTATTCGTTTGGTGTTATTCAGTTCGTCAATACTGCTGTTTTGCTCTTGTTTCAACTGTTTGTTCAGCGTATCGGCATTGTCTTTATTCAGCCAAATCAAAGCTGTTTCTTCTTTTCCTTTGTCAACTTGGCGTAAACACCTGCAAGATGTTTGAAGCACCATATTTTGTGGGCTGTCGCCTTTTTGCGAAAGAATTACGCCTGTTAAACTTGGGCAGTCCCAACCTTCTTTACCAACTTGCACCAGAAGAATATAACGCTTTTTTGAAATGGGCAAATCCAAGGAACGAAACTCCAACTCGTTTTCCTTTGGCAAAGAATAAATTTTGTTACCTCCGTGATATTTTAAAATTTCGGAAGGATTTATTTGTAGTTGGCCTGTCAGAAATGGATAAATCTCTTCTTCTAAAACCTCAATGTTACTGCAATAGATAGCTATTTTAGCAATGGCGCCATTTTCATAAATAGTTTTCTTGTATTGTGTATCAAAGTCCTCAATTCCTTTTTTAATGATTTGAAAACGGTCAAGGTTTTGTCCGATTTTTACGGTTGGTGTTTTCAGGAATTTCTTAATTGCTGTAACCAACGGATAATAATAAACCGTGTTGGTTATTTGCGAAAATTTAAAAGCGTAATCACCTGCTTTTATAGTTTCGGCACCTTGTAAATATGGTGTTCCCGAAAAACCCAAAACGGTTGTGATGTTCCCTTTGCTGTGCCAATAATTTACGGCTTGCCGTAATTTAATATCATCGGTTGCAGCGTGGTGAACTTCATCTATTAATATCGTAAGATTCGGAATTTGTCCGAATAATCTTTTTAAGTCGTTGCTTGTGTCTTTTTCTTCTTCTTCAAGTTCCAACTCTGTTTGAGCATTGAATTTGAAACTTTCTAAAATCACTTTTTCCGCATTTACTACAAACACTTGTCCGAATGGATTAGGCAAACAGGCGTTTACTTTTTGTGCATTTGGATTTCTTGCTTTATTACTTTTCTTCGCTGATTTCTGTTCGTCTAATACATCAAACTTCAATAATTTTTTTAGTTTGCTTGCCGATGGTTCGGGTAATACCCAAGAAGGATCATAATTTTCAATTGTCTTTAAACTTGGAACGATAGAAGATTTTAAGCCCGAAGGAATAAGCACCAAAAAATTATGTGCAAACGCTTTATTGTCTGGTTCGTTGTCTGCAAAATACAAGTCCAAATAAATGAAAGCAGCCATTAGAAATGTTTTACCCGCACCCATTGGTAAACTCATTAAATAGTCGGCATAGCTTACATTGTAGAAAATGCTTTTAATAATGGTGCCGTAATCTAACTCCGTTGGTTTATCAATGATTAGTTTTTCCAGTTCTGGAAGTAAAGAACCATTTCCATTTTTTGTTCTTGCAAAGTCATACAATGCAAAAGCATCTTTATTGGCAGTTAAAAAATCTCTTGCCGTTTGATTGATATTGAGTTTTGATAAGTCTGTGCCATTGGTAAAAATGCTCTCTGAAAATAATTGCCAAAGTGGTTTATTCTGTCCTTGTATTTTTAGAAACAAGTAAGTTTCAATCGCTTCAATTTGCGTATCACGCAACTGTCCTTTGTCACGGATATACTTTATCAAATCACTAATGGTGCAGTCGTCAGACTGCAACCATTTGTTTTTCTTTTCTTGTATGATATAATGAAGCATTACTTTTTCTTGTATTTAATTTTCTGTTCAGCAGCTTTCAAAACTTTGTCAGCCAAAATCTCGTCTTGCAGGTCGTAAGCTACTTTGTCGCTTAACCACTCAACCAATAAAGTTTCCTTGTCGAGCTTGTATAACTTAGCAAATTTCAGCACTTGTTCTTTTGTCGGCTTGCGTTCGTTGCGTTCAAATTTGCTAATGATAGCTTGGTCAATGTCCAGTTCGGCTGCAACTTGTCGCAGGAACAAACCTTTCTCTTCTCTTGCTATTCGTATTAGGTCACCAAAGTTACTCATAAGACAATATGTGTTTTGACAAAACTGGTCAAATGTAATACTTATTTTCGGAATGTCAGTCCGTGCGTTTGGAAAATTTTAGCTCTTTTGGTTTTGCGAAGGGTCGGCTTGTATGTCGGGCAAAACCAAATGTGCTAAAATGTGCGACTGGCTTTTTTTTCTGTCGTTTGATGGTCGCGCTGTCGGTCTGTTAGGGTTACTTGTAACGTTTTGCAGCTTGGCGAAGTGGCGGATTTAGAAGCACTTACTTTCAATTTAGCACTAAAGTTTATTAGAATTCGGAATGTTCAATTTAGCACTGAACCCGCCATTTT
>Ga0247833_1006483_pt1 | contig 12984 bp, 8 predicted proteins | sample LaCruzMarch2015__7_FD_187117 | JGI IMG/M metagenome (GOLD analysis project Ga0247833, IMG submission 187117) | Freshwater microbial communities from meromictic Lake La Cruz, Castile-La Mancha, Spain - LaCruzMarch2015_8m | ecosystem: Environmental > Aquatic > Freshwater > Lake | place: Spain...
CCGCGGAGTGCCTTCGCACTGAGACCGATGTCTCGATGCCAAGTCGTGAACCGGCCCATGGGTGTTGGGACTGGCGGCATGCCACAAGAGACAGAATCGATTCTCGTCCCATCGACAAGCAGGGCGCCTGGGGCGCCAATGCCGGTATCGCCGGCCAGAATGCCAATTGTGGGAGCGCTGCCAGCAGCGAGCGTTGCCCAAAACCGCACCTGCGCTTCGTTGACAATGGCCTTGTCTCGACCCTCGGTGCGAATTCGCAGTTCATTTCCGACCGGTATGAGGAAATTCAGCCCTTTGTTGGCTTCGACCCATAGGGTCGTATTTGACAGGCGATCAAATTCCGACGTCGGCGCTGCTGAGAGCGAGAGCGCAATGGCAAAAACAAGCACGGTATCTCCCAAAATGGTAGGTTGGGACCAAGTCCCGTCGAGGGAAAAGAATTGAGATTGTCAAAGCCGGGAAGGCTGGATTCGGCTATTCGGCTTGCGATCGGAGCCCGAGCATGGCGCTCGTCTCCCAACCAGTGCATGAATGCTTTGTTGACGAACTACTTGGGGGGCAAGTAGGGGCTCAATTGGAGAGGTTGCCGTTGACCGCTTCGACAAGCTTGGTGCCTGAAGCCACCGAGTCAAAGCGGAGGAAAGTTCCAACCTTCGTTCGATGATTCACTGTGATTGTCGAGCTTCCAAGGAGCCAGTCGATCGGGCCTTGGCGTGAGCCAGCGCCTTCAATCTCCTTCCATCGGTATCCATGCCACTTCCTTTGCCACGGAAAGAGCCCGCTCTTGACCCAAACACCCTCATCATCGATGCGAAATTGGGTCAGGAGTGCCGGAACGCTTCGTACAAGCCCGGCTGCAAAGCCCGCGATGAGCGGATACCCAAAGTAATGGAGTTGCTGGCCGAATGTGATGAATAGCCCCAGGACTCCGACTGCAAAGCCAACCAGGAGTGGGCGAAATGCAAGGACCGGAATGACAGCCAGCGAGGTGCGGTATGTCTGACTCTGCATGATTCTTCCCTTGGTGGTCAGGTGCGAACTTCCGGAAAGAGGGCACAATCACTCGGTCAGGAGCCCTACCGTGATGGCTCCGGCACCCCCGACAAGAAGCACGCCAGCGCCGATACCGGCGACGGCTCCGACGGTCTGCCACCTGGAGACAGCAGTGCCGTCGTTCCGATCGGCGGCGAAATCCTTGGACGCCGCGTCGGCCTCCAGGAATGAGACGCCGCTCACGGCGCCGGCCACGGTTCCAACGCCGATACCAAGAGCGCCGCCCAGCGTTGTGAGCACAAAAAACCGCCGAGCCTCGGCGCAGTCAGTCCGCAGCGCGTCGCCGCGCACGCAGACATCGAGGACCGTGCTGGCCTGGGGCTGAATCACGACGTTCTGACGGAGGGGAACATTGGTCCCGAGGCGAATCTCGACCTCGTGGTGACCCTCGGTGAGTCTCAGTGGTGCCATCAATGGCGTCTGGCCACGCGCCACACCATCGACAATGACGTCGGCGCCGGCTTCGAGTTCCCCGATCGACAGCTGACCAGCCAGAGCGTCGGGCACGACGAGGCTCAGCACCGCCCACTTCGCCAACCGAGTCAGTTCGACGGCGCTCTTCGCCCGATAGGCATGCCACTCCGGCGGCAAGTCGGCCTGCACGTCGACGATGGCGACCTTCAACTCCGTCACCCCCGCCTGGTCCCACACCTGGCTGAGGACCGCATGGGTCGCGCCCGTCTGCGCGCCGACCAACCGAGCGCAGGCAACCTCGGCCAGGCTGCAGGCCGCCATCCCGGCCTCGACGAACGTCATCGAAACCAGCGCCGCAGACTCCTGCTGCAGTGCAAGATGCATCACTTGCGCAAGAGGAGGAACTTCGGCGACGGCACCGACCGCTTGGGTCGGCAGCACGGCGTAGGCCGTGCCCGCCGCCAACGCCGATGCCGGTGTCGTCAGCATCACAAGACTCCACAGCGCACACTGCATGGTCGACATCTGGAGGTCCTTTTGGTCAGTGCCAGTTCATGAAGATCGACTCGGCGCGGCCGCGCCGGCGCGGCCAGAGCGCCGCCCCTCTGCGGCCGCGCTACTGGCAGCTCGTCCTGATGGGACCGCATTGCGTCCCTTCATTCGAACACGTCGAACTCAGGGTCACACTCGGGTCGGTCACATGACAATCCACAGAGCAGGCAACCAAATCATTGTCGCCGCCGTTGTTGCCCATTGACACGTCCTCGCCGACGTCGACGTCCACCACGAGCTCGTCTGCGAGACACAATCGGTCAAGGCCGGATGTGTGATGCCGAATCTCGAACACACCGCCAATGTCTTCCAAGCCGTCGAAACGATATTGGGCATTTCCGCTCCCGTTAGCGAGTAGCTGTACCCCTTCCACGACAGTCACCAATCGGCGCGCATCAACGATGAGAAGCGTTGGATTGCTGCTGATAGTCAGCCCGCCGCCGATGCTTTGGAGCGCCGTCAGGCTCAACGAATTTAGTGTACTATTACTCTGAACCTGAAGCCCGCCGCCGATGCTTTGGAGCTTGGATAGAATCAGTGTTGTGAGGTTCGGATTCTCTTCGCCGGGCGCTCGACCAATAACTGCATTGGCGCCAACGCGGCGCAGTGAATCCAAGCTCACGCTGCGCCCCCCCCCAGCAACGATCAGCAGCACTTCGAGCGAGCCCGTGATGAACTGAGCTGTGTTCTGTTCAAAGAAGGCGCTGCCCGAAACGGTCAGCTTGCCAACCAAGACTTGGGTGGTGTCGAGCAACTGCGTGTTGAGCGCGTTGCCAAACTGAATCGCGACCGGCGCTGCGGTGCTCGCGCCGTTGCACGAAGGCGAAAATGACGTCGTCCCGGAGGTAACCAACGTCGACACCACCTGCAGCCCAGATGCGACTGAGGCCGCCAGGTCGGGAGGGTCCGTGGCGAGGGGGGCGACTGGCGGACATGCGGCGTCGCTGATGCCCGCTGCCAGCCACAGCAGGTTGACGTTGGTGCTGACGGCGCGGGCGTCGGCCAACTGAAAGAGCTCGGGTTGGACGTTGAGGTTTGCCCTCGTCGACGCTGCGCCACCGCCAACAGATGCCGTGCAGGTGACAGCGATGTCGGCGATGTCGGCCACGGCGCCGTTGGCCACCGGCAACTCCGTCACAGCGCCGGCCGAGGCGGCACGCGATCCAGCAACGGTTGACGTGGCGCACGTGCTGGCTGCCGATACCCGCACGCCCATCGTCTGCTCGCGCCGCGACAACAACCCGGCCGCATTCACCGTGCCCGCTGATTGCGCCGTCGTCGTCTCCCAGGCCTCGATCAGCACTGTCAGGTCGATCGACGCCGTCGGGGCGGGCCCGAGGTAGAGCGGGTCAGACGAACACGCCAACGACATCGTTTGGACGGCCCCCACCGGCGACGACGACAGGCCTTGGGGCGCACAACCGACACTGGTGACCACGAGGCCGTCGGTTCCGCCGACGGCAATATCCGTGTCGAACGCAATGTGGCCGTCGGCCAACTCGCCCGTGGACGGCAGCGACAACGTCACGAACGCCACGTTCACTGGCGTCGACGCGGCACAGCCTTCGCCGGTCTGCGCGATGGTCACCGACTGCCCGGTAACGACGTCATCACCATCGACCCCGACGACGCTGTCAATCGCGCAGCCCGCACCGGGCGAGATCACCAGCGTGGCGCCACGGGTCACGCCGCCAGCAGCAAGATCGACATCGACACCGCCCACCTGAACCGTTGGCTGCAACTCGCCTTCGCCTTCACCCTCTCCTTCGCCTTCACCCTCGCCTTCGCCTTCACCTTCACCCTCTCCTTCGCCTTCACCCTCTCCTTCGCCTTCGCCCTCCCCGGCGATGGGGCTGCAGAAGCTGATCGAGTCAGGGCTGGCGGGGCAGAAGGAGCCTTCTTCGCAGTCTGCGTCGGTCAGGCATTCAGGCTCACAGGCTGCGGCGCTGATGGCCGTCACCACAAGAACAAAGCCCAGTTGCAGTCGCATGCGGACCCCCGTCAAGTTCTGATGCTTCTTTGGCTGTCGCCAAAGAGGTTTGCACCGGTCTGTCGTATCCTGCGTTTGGACTTTTCGCAACTTGACGGCAGGGCGGGCAGCCTCCAAAGGCGCGCGCCAGCGCAGGCATCATCCCGAACGAGGCGCGCGAAGCGCCTCACGCGCGGGTGGAACCCACGCCGCCCCGCGAGGGGCAGAGTACATCCCAGAGCTCTTTGAGCGAGCCCACTCCGTGGGCGAAGATCAAAGAGATCTCGGGATCAGGGACCTCCCGGGATGAACGCGTCGATGGCGCAGGCGTTGCCCTCGGCGAAGTCGGTCTTGACCTCGAAGCGGACCCGATGCTGTTCGCCGGCGAAGGCGCTGGTGTCGATGAGGTCGACGACAAAACCGCTGCGGTCGGGCCGGTCGGCGACGAAGGCCTCCACCAGGGTCCGGCGGTGGGGCTCAACCAGGAACGACGGCTGACGCTCAATGAGGCCCACCCGGGTGTCGTCGACGAAGACCCCGATGGTGATGGCACCCTTGCCCGCCGGCATCCGGGCGACGGCCTGGCGGAGGTGGCCGGCGGCGACGACGATGCTTCGACCCATGGCGACGTTCTCCCAGGCGATGTGCATTGCCTGCGGCGCCGGGGCCGGTTGCACCACGATGACGTCGGCGCCGTTTTCGGTGGCCTGGGCCCACTCCCGGGCCACCCGCACCGAACGTGGCTGGCCCGCGCAGCGCACCCCACCACCAATGCCCCGACTGACCTCGGTGCACGGGCTGACCACGCCGTCGGTGATGGCAGTCAGGCCGACGCTGGCGCTGCCAAAGCTGCGGGTGAAGTCGGCGCGGGCGACGACGTCGGCGACGCTGCTGACGTCGACGACGCCGAAGGTGTGCTTCGATGCTGGCGCCATGATGACGTCGTGGACCCGACCCAGCAGCCAGGGGGCGGCATCGGGCTCAGCCCACAAGAACACGCGTCCATGACGGTGTCGATGCAACACGTCCCAGGGACCGTCGGCCGCCACCGCCAGGCGGGCGTCTCTGCCCAGGGCCTGCAGCGGGGCCATCGACCAGGGCGGCGCCACCAGGATCACGTCGTCGTCGGTGAGGCGCTGGCCCTGCAGATGGGCGGCGGCGGCGGTCACGTCGGTGTCGGCGGGGGTGTCTGGGCCTTCGGCGACAAAGCGCGCCAGCGACCACGCCGTGGCCAGCACCACCGCGAGGAGAAACAGCACCGGAATGACACCACCACGCACCATGGGCCCTGCATGACAAGTTGCGACGGCCTCAGGAAGGGAGGCCAGCCGACGACGGTCCCGCTCAGGACGCTTGCGACGGCGTTGTCGACGACGAACGACCGGCCCGGGCAATGATCAAGGCCCCGAGCAACACGAGCCCGCCGCCAAACACACCCAGCAAGGTCAGCGGTTCACCCCACACGGCGACGCCCACCATGACAGCCACCAGGGGCTCCACCAACGTCAACACACTCGCCTGGCTGGCCTGCAACCGCTGCAACCCCGCGTAGAACAACAGGGCCGGCAGGGAGCCGCACAACACGCCCCCCACCACCAACACCAACAACGGCAGCCCCTCGACGGCGAGGCCGCCAGACATCCAGAACGCGGCCACAACCAGCACCGGCACCGAGGTCAGTTTCGACCAGGCCGTCACCTCGAAGGGATTGAAGCTGCCAAACAGGCCTTTGCCGATGAAGACCGTGGCGGCGTAAAAGACCGCCGACAACGACGCCAGCCCCGCCCCGTACACGTCGTCGTGGGACAGCTCGAGCCAGGGACGCAGCAACAACACCAGGCCCGACAGCGCGACCCCCAGGGCCACCAGGGTGCTTGGTCGTCGTCGCTCGCCGAGCACCAGCGGAGACAGCACCGCCACGAGGACGGGCGTCAGGTAGTGGCACAGCACGGCGATGGCCACGGTGGTCATCTGCATGGCCTGAAAGAAGCACAGCGCATTGAGGGCATCGGTGACGCCGAGGAGCAGCATCCAGCTCCACGCTCCCCTGCTCCGGGGGCCCATCACGGTGCCGGCCATGGCGGCCGCCGCCTGTTGTCGACGACGAGAAACCAGGGCCAGCGGCCCCATCGCCAGCAGGACCGTGACAAAGACCACCGCCGTTTCGCGGGACGCCGGCAGCGGCGTCGTCGACAGGGCTTCGGCGCTGCGAAAGATGATGGACCAGCAGCCCCACAGGGTGGCGGCGAGCACCAGAAACGCCGCACCCGTCGCACCCCTGGCTGGTCCGCTCATGATGCCTTCAAGTCGAGAGATGAGGCGCCCACGAAAGGGGAGAGGCCCCGCTGGAGAGACTGGAGAAACGGAGGAGACGGACGAAACAGCCGTGGGCGACATGGCAGCCACCGTAGGCGGGCCCTGTGACGGTCACCACGACACCTGTCGGTATGCCCGACAACCACCTTGTCCTTCATGTCAGGGAGGGCCGTACACAACCCGACGCGTCCTGCCCAGCCGGCGACCGGTCGCCGGCTGGGGTCGACAGTGGCCCCGGAGCGCGTCATAGCGCCGTCGTGGACACGGATACCGCCCTTTCGTCGATTCGCCGCAACGCAGCCCGAATGGTGGGCCTGTGGCTGCTCGTGGCTGCCGTCCTCTCGACGGGCCTGCCGGGCCTGTTTCTGCGCCTGAAGGGGGGCGGCTTTGAAGATCCGGCCCACAGCGCCTGGCAAGTCCAATACCAGCTGGAGGAACGGTTCGACGCTGGCGCCGCCGACCTCATCGTGCTCGTTGATGCCAAGGGGACACCAGGCGGTGTCGATGACATTGAGCTGACCACCGTCCTCGTCACCATCGTCGCCGAACTCGAGCGTGACCCGTTGGTCCGCTCGGTGCTGTCGCCCCTGGATGGCATCGCCCTGCTGAAGAGCCGCGACAACAACATCGCGGCCATCGTCGTCGCCATGCGCGGCGGCGACGAAGACAAACTGCCCCGCCTCCCCGCCCTGCAGCAGCAGTTCGAGGCGGCCTGCGGCGACACCTGCACGATCCAGCTGTCGGGCGTCCAGATGGTCAACGCCGCGGTTTCTGGCGTCGTCTTCGAGGACCTGCTGTCGGCGGAACTCATCGCCCTGCCCTTGACCCTCGTGGCCCTTGTCCTCGTATTTCGCGGTATCGTGCCGGCGTTGGTCCCGGTGTTCATCGCCGCCCTGTCGACGCTGCTGTCGCTGGGCCTGCTGTCGGTGTTGTCGCGCCTGATGAGCGTGAGCATTTTTGCGGCGAACATCACGACGCTGTTGGCCATGGGCCTCGCCATCGACAGCTCATTGTTCCTGGTGACCCGCTACCGCGAAGAGCGCCGCGCCCACAGCGTGGCCGATGCCCAACGACGCACGCGGCGCACCACGGGCCGGGCGGTGCTGTTCTCGGGGGTCGTCGTCGCCGCCAGCCTGGCCGGCCTGTTCGCCTTTCCCCAGGCCCTCATCACGTCCATCGGGCTCGCGGGACTGTTGACGGCCGCCATCACCACCACCCTGGCCGTCACCTTGACGCCGGCCCTGCTGGTGCTCGCCGACAGCCGCCTCGGCAGCGCCAGCGAAGAAGACCCGGAGACGGTCATCGCGACGTCGTTTCTGTATCGGCTGGCCCTGAAGGTGATGGCGAAGCCGGCCATCGTGGCCGTCGTCAGCGTCGTTGGCCTGTTGGCGATGGCTGTGCCCTTCGCCCGCTTCGAGGGGACCATCCCCGACTACACCATGTTGCCCGCCGGCCACCCGACCAAGGCGGCCTGCGCCACCCTCGATGCATCGTTCACCAAGAACCTGATGACGCCCCATGAGCTCATCGTCCGCTTCGATCGCCCCATCCTCACGGGTGACGGCGCTTTGCAGCGACTGCAGCACCTGGCGCGCATCTCGGACATGCTGCAGGCCCGTGACGACGTGTCGACGGTGTTGTCGCCGCTGACGCTGGCGCCAGGCGTGTCGGCCCTGACCATCGCCGAGCAGCTCTCGCAAAAGAAGGTCCAGGAGAGCCCCGACCTGCGGCGGGCCCTCAACGCCTTCGTCGACAACGACCTCTATCGCTTCACGCTCTACCCCGCCCAGCCCACCACCAATCCCGTCACCATGGCGTCGGTCCCGCTCCTCGTGGCCGCGGTCAAAGCCGTCCCGGTGCTGGCCAGCGACACCGGCACCGTCGTCGTCAGCGACGTGCAGATGGGGGGCGTCCCCGCCGTCATCCAGGCCCTGAAGGAACGCGTGCGGCAGCGGGTGCCGTGGATGATGCTGGTGGTGGCGGTGGTGATGGGGGCGGTGCTCGGCATCGCCTTCCGCTCGGTGATTGTCCCCATCAAGGCCATTGTCTTGAACGCGTTGAGTCTCACCGCCAGCTACGGAGCCGTCGTCGTCATCTTTCAGGACGGCGCCGGTGCTTCACTGCTTGGCTTCACCGCCAGCGGGACCTCGGAACTGCTGTTGCCCGTGTTGTTGTTCTCCCTCTGTTTCGGCCTGTCGATGGACTACGAGGTCATCTTGCTGGCCCGGGTCCGCGAGGAGGTCCAGCGGGGCCACGACGACGGCACCGCTGTGGCCCGCGGCCTCGCGTTGACGGGAAAGAGCATCGGCAGCGCCGCCCTGCTCTTCTGTCTTGTGGTCGGCGCGTTTGCGACCTCGCGCATCCTGTCGATGAAGGCCCTCGGTGTTGGTCTGGCCCTCGCGGTCATCATCGACGCCACCATCGTGCGGGGCCTGCTGGCGCCGGCGGCGATGGTGTTGCTCGGCCGTCGCAATTGGTGGCCGTCGGACCCGACCAAAGAGCGGGACCGCCTCGATCCGTGAACCCGCCTTGCAGGTTGGCCCGCTCATCGACCACGATGCGCGCCATGACCACCAAGGACCTGGCCGGCAAACTCGTCTTCATCACCGGCGCCAACACCGGCATCGGGCAGGTCACGGCCCGGGAACTCGCCCGGCGCGGGGCCAGCCTGGTGTTGGCGGGGCGCTCCGAGGAGAAAACCCGGCCCGTGATGGACGCCATCACGAAGGAGACCGGCAATGCATCGCTGGAATTCCTGGCCTGTGACCTCGGTTCCCTCGCCAGCGTGCGCGCCGCCGCCGACACCTTCGTCGCCAGTGGCCGGCCCCTCGACATCCTCATCAACAACGCCGGCCTTGGCGGCACCCGCGGCCAGACCACTGAAGGCTTCGAACTCACCTTCGGCACCAACCACCTGGGGCATTTTCTGCTCACCGAGCGCCTGCGGCCACGCCTCCTCGAGGCACCGGCCGCTCGCATCATCAACGTCGCCAGCACCGCCCATTTCCAGGCCAAAGACGGCATCGACTTCGACGCCATCCGCAAGCCGACCGGCCTTGGTCTCAATGAATACGCCGTCTCCAAGCTGGCCAACGTCCTGCACGCCAGTGAGCTTGCCCGACGGCTGCAGGGCACGACGGTGCTTGCATGCTCCCTGCACCCTGGCGTCGTCGCCACCAACATCTGGCAGCGCAGCATGGGCCGTCCTCTCGCCGCCCTGGTCAAGCTCTTCATGTTGTCCAGCGACGACGGTGCCCGGACCACGGTCTTTTGCGCCACCACCGACACCCTTGCCGAGCACAACGGCGCCTACTTCGACAAGCAGAAGCCTGTCCGACCAAGCCGCCACGCCCGCGACGAGGAGCTTGCCAAGGCCTTGTGGGCCTTCAGCGAGGACGCCGTCGCCCCTTTTCTGACGTGATCGGGCACAGCACATGTGCCTTTCGCCCCGGTCGAGCCCGCGATACGACGTCGGCATGGCTCGTTTTTCGGTGTGGCTCGCCTTCTGTCTGGGCCTCAACGCGTCCGCCCTCGCCCAGTCTCCCGTGCCTGACAGCGGCAGCGGCTCGCCAGCCAGCGCCCCGGGCCGCACCGGCATCACCGACGACGCCCTCCCCGCCGACGTCGTCAGTGATGCAAGCCCGACCACCGATGTCCTGACCGGCATCGACGTGGTGCGCTCGACGTACTTCCGCACCGACACCTTCCTCGGCTTCCTGCAGTCCAAGGTCGGTGCTCCCGTCGACGTCGACCTGCTGCAGGACGACGCTGATGAAGTCACCCGCCAACACCGGGCCCGTGGCTTCCTGTCGGCCACAGTCGCCGTCGACGTCGTGCAGACCCCCCAGGGTCCCCGCGCCCGCTTCACGGTCAACGCCGGCGAGCGCGCTGAACTCAAAGAGGTCAACATCGTCGGCAACACGCTGGTGTCAGACGCCGACTTGCGCGACGGCTTCTTTTCTCGTCCACCAGAACCCCTGGGGGCCTTGACGAGAGCCGGCCTCTACCACCGGCCCTACCTCGACCAGGACCAGCAGCGCCTCGTCTACAACTACTACAAGCGCGGCTTCCTGGAGGCCCGGGTCACAGAGACCCGCGTCACCGCCGCGTCGGACATGTCGGGGTTGCAGGTCACCCTCGCCGTCGCTGAAGGCGCCCAGTACGAACTCTCGGGCCTCACCATCGCGGGGGAACTCCCCGACGGCGCCGACCCCAAAGCCCTGCGGGAGCGGGTCCCCATCCGGGACGGCGCCATCGCCGACCTCGTCACCCTCCAGACCCAGGCCGACCCCCTCCTCGACGCCTGGCGGGAGCAGGGCTACCCGTTTGCCCGCTTCGAGCAGCAATTGGCGGTGGGTCCACCGCCGTCGAAGGCCGAAGACAAGAAGGGCATCGCCATCACCTTATCGATGGTGAAGGGGCCCCTGGCCACCGTCCGCGAAGTCCGTCTCGCCGGCAACAAGGGCACCATGCCCCACGTTTTTCTGCGCGAGCTCGAGGTCAAAGCTGGCGCGCGCTATCATCACGCCGACGTCAAACGCTCCGAACGTAACCTCATGCAGACCGGCTTGCTGTTGTCGGCCCAGGGTCGGGCGGTCCCCGTCGCCAAAGAAGACGCCGGCGTCGTCGCCGACGGCGAAGCGGTGGTCGACGTCGAATTCGTTGTCGCCGAAACCACCACCTGGCTGTTGTCGCCCGCGTTCTTTGGCGATGCCAACGAAGGCTTCATCTTCATCGGCGTCGCTGGCGACCGGAACCTGCTCGGCTCGGGCCTGCAGGGCTTTGCCTCGGTGCAGTCGTCGGCGCTGCGCTTCTTGTTTGACGCATCGTTGAGTGAGCCGCGGCTCCTCGGCACCCGTTCGGTGGCCACCATTGAGGCCCACCGGCGTGAACTGCGCTACCGCGACTTCATCATCAGCTCCGTCATTGGCGGCTCCCTGCGCGCCAACTACGCCCACGAACTTGGCTACCGCTTTGGCGGTCCCGCCCGGCTCTTTGTCGGCGGCGGCCTCGGCCTCGAATACGGCGGCGTGGTCGCCTACGACGACAAGGCCTTGCGGTCGTCGTCGCTGTTGCCCCAGGACACCTTCCGCAACACCGTCGAGGTTCGCGCCGGCTACGACTCCCGCGAGGGCGGTCTGTCGCCGCGCAATGGCGTGTTCATTTCCATCGACGGCGCCACCGCCGGACCGTGGACGGCGTCGGGGCTGAGCTTCATCGAGGGGCAGCTCAACCTGCGCGGCTTCTGGTCGCCCATCTGGGACATCACCCTCAAGAGCAACACCCAGTTGGGCGGCGTCGTGAATCCCCTCGGCGGCAGCGCGCCCGTCACCGATCGCTATTTCCTTGGCGGCCTTGGCAGCGTGCGTGGCTTCTTTCCGCGCAGCATCGGTCCCCGGCAAAGCCTCCCGACAATCGACGGCGGCGCCGTCCTCGCCGAGGTGGGTGGGGTGGTGAAGGTGGTCCAGAACCTCGAGGTCGAAGCCCCCATCTGGCCGGGGACCCCCTTTCGAGGGTTCGTCTTCACCGACTTCGGCAACGCCTACGGCGAAGACGAAATCGCCAGCGTTTTTGGCGGCACCATCGACCGGGAAACCGACTTCCTCGTCGGCAACCTGATGATGTCGGTGGGCTTCGGCCTGCTCCTCGAGACGCCGGTGCTGCCGTTTCGGTTCGAGTGGAGCGTGCCCATCACGCGCCGCAGCTTCGACCAACCCCTCAACTTCTTCCTCGGCGTCGGCTCCGCCTTCTGACGGGCGCCCGAAGAGTCTTGATAGTTCAAGACCTTACCTGATGTCGGTGTTTGGGCGACATGTCGTCTGCCTCAGGCCCTCAGGCTGCCGAGGGCGGCGTCAACCCCTTGCTGGGCCTGATGGAGCTCCGCCACCGACGACGACACCTGCTGGGAGGCGTGGGTCTGCTCCTGCTGCACGTCGCGGAGTTCGCCCGCCATCGCCGCCACCCGGTTCATGGCGGACCGGACGGCATCGGCACCGGCGGCCTGGTCGCTGGCCTGCGCCGAGAGCTCGGGGGCCAGCAGCTTGAGCCGTGACACCGCTTCAGCGATGCGGTCGGCGGCGCGGGCGTGGTCGCCGGTGGCGCGGGCAGCGCCCTCCACGGCGGCCAGCACCAGCTGCATGGCTGAACGCACCAGGGCCGCCTGTGAGGCCTGTTCCAGGGTCCGCCCCTCGATGCTGCGCGCCATGGTGGTGGTCTCGGTGGCTGACTTCAAGATCTGGTCGAGGGCGAGAGCGGCCTCGTGGGACAGGGTCTGGCCGGCATCGACGGCGTCGATGGCATGCCTGAGGGCGCCACCGGCCTCTTTGGCCCGGCCTTTGACGTCGTCAATGACGGCGGCGCTCTCGCGGGTGCTGGTGGCGACCCGGGCGGCGAGGCCCTTGATTTGCTCGGCCACGATGCTGAAGCCACGGCCATGCTCGCCCGCCTGGGCAGCGATGATCGACGCATTGAGGGCCAGCACATTGGTTTCGACGGCGACGTCGTCGATGACGGCCAGGATGCGGTCGACGGCCTCGGTGCGCTCCACCAATTCGGCCATGGCGGTTTGCAGCAGGATGGCGGTCTGGCGAATGGCATCGACACCGCTCTTGGAGCGGGTCACCGCCTGGGCGCCGCGCTCAGCGTCGTCGATGACCCCCGACGACAGCGCCGCGGTGCGG
>Ga0247833_1006485_pt1 | contig 12978 bp, 6 predicted proteins | sample LaCruzMarch2015__7_FD_187117 | JGI IMG/M metagenome (GOLD analysis project Ga0247833, IMG submission 187117) | Freshwater microbial communities from meromictic Lake La Cruz, Castile-La Mancha, Spain - LaCruzMarch2015_8m | ecosystem: Environmental > Aquatic > Freshwater > Lake | place: Spain...
CGTGATGAAAGCGGGTTTTTTAGTCGAATCGCTGCAAATATACCCCTACTTTTCTTGGTCGTCAAACCGCCTAGGACTTGAAAAATTTCCTTTTTAGGAAGGTGCTGTTGTCTTTTACAAGTCTCTGGCAAGTCCCAACAGGCCTCTGACAGGTCCCAACAGGCCTCTGAAAGGTCCCAACAGGCCTCTGACAGGTCCTAACAAGCCTATGACAGGTCCCAACAGGCCTTTGACAGGTCCCAACAGGCCTTTGACAGGTCCCAACAGGCCTCTGACAGGTCCCAACAGGCCTATTTTTGATAAGACCTAGCAAGCGCTGAGAATTAAAAATTTGAACCCGCAAGGATTTGAACCCGCGTCACACTAAAAAAATATATACGCATTCTAACCATTACAGCATTAACTCTATAAAATAAATAAATAATTTTAATACTTAAATATTATTAAAATCACTTAAAAAATTATATTTTTTATGTTTTATACTTACATTTAGTACAATAAACCAATACTTGATTAAAAAATCAGCCTTTATTAGTAAATTTTTACTTCTATTTTGATCCTTCTTTTATTTAAGATCAATTTATTACTATCCTTTATTTATCTACAGATTTATAGTATAAGAACATATACCACTTTGAATTTAACTTATAAAGCTATTGTGATGTTTATAGTCATAAAATCATCAGATATAGATAACAATGTTTTTATTAATACGTTTTCTAAACTAAAAAATTTATTATTTCTTTAACCCATGCTATAAAAAGTTTTTGAATTCCGGAACTTGTGTTAATCGAAATGAACGGTTCATATGGAAACGAACGTTGCTGCTCTTCTTCATCCTCATTCAGCAGAATACTTCAAAGCGCAAATCTGATTTCTAGTATTCATCCCGAAAATCTCTCTTCTAAAAAAAGCTTTTTAAATTTATTCTCTTACTTGTCAGGTAAAAACTTTTCGTCCAGTTTCATGCATTTAGAGCTTAAAAACCATTTTTCTTTCTAGGGAAAACAACTGATGAAATATTGACAGTTATTGTTGATAAAATGCAAGATTTATTTGTTAAGAAAGCCATGATACTTGAAACGAATAATCTCACTGGAATTGGCTTTAGCGGCCTTAATGACCCAAATGACGAGAAAGCGGTCGTTCATTTTGGATGGCTTGTTGCCGTTGCTCATGAATTTGAAAGAAATCTTATTATAATATGTTCGGATCTTTCGTTAAGATTTATTCGAAATATTGGGGATAATTTCGTTTTTTACAAGACTATTGATGGGCCGACTTTTTCCTCTAATACTTGGCTAGTTGGGATTACAGCCGCGTCAACTTATCATTATGTCGATCCACCTTCAAATTCTGATTTTTGGGATATGTTTGTGGACGATAATGCCATTTTAGACGATGACATATACACTCTTGCAACGGAAATTGAAACTTTATCAACTAATCGATTAGGAAAATTGAGCGACGAGTCAGGTCTTCAAGACGAATATGTTCCCGATTCGCCTGCTGAAACTGCAGGACCTGAAAGTCAAAGTTCGGATTTAAGTACTGTTGTTGAAAGTGATCCCGGGACAAATGCAGAAGAAATGAATGTAGAGGGCCCAACAACCAGTAGCAATGATGTCGATGATGTTGTCGAAAAGCTTTCAAGAATTTCAATATTTGAGCGTTTCACATGCAGAGACAAAATTGATTTTGAACATGAAAGCGCAAATTTGATGGTGAATGCCACCTTCAGCCAAACGTTTGATTGTGACGCAATGATCGCGTATGCTGACCTGGAGCAACTTATCAATATAATCAAATCTCCGTTAACTCTGAAGAAATCGCAAATAGCCGGATCTAGAGATCTTAACACTTTCAAAAACTCTTTTCCAAATGTTTTTAATGGCAGCCAATTGATGCAAATGGTACAAATCGGACACTTTAACTTTATGTCAATTAATGTCGAATTATTTGCGGTCTACGGATTGTCTTCTGAAGATGTTAATGAAATTGGAATTTGTTCTTTTAAAAGAATTAACCATGTTGAGTTTATTCGTGAGATTGTGAAAAAATCCGTAACTTTTCCCTGCACAGAAGATTCTTATCATTCCCTAATTTGTACTTCATCAGAATTGAGAGCCCAAAGAAATTCTTCTATTCCTTTTTCCGGTCTTAGAGAAGACACCATTTGCAAAGAGTTAGTCAGCTGTTTTCTTTTTCACTTCGAGACTATTTTTTTCCGGAGGATTAATCTTGCGAATGTAAAGATGAAATTTTATATCCGTATTGTTGGCAGCAAAACGGTGTTAACAGCTCCTATATTGGAAGAATTAGGTCCAAAGATTGAAGTTTTAAGTGGCTTTGTTGATTTTCTAGCTCTTCCTGAGAGTCAGTGTTTCGTAGATTTTTGCATTCAATCCGTTCCGCTATCAACACAAGGGATCTTGGTAAGATATTATATATTTTTTAATTTTTTTAAAATTTTTAGCTGTCTTCTTTTTGGAAAGCTTACAAATTAAAGGAATTTTTCCCGGGTGCATCATTTTATAGTCAAAACTTTGCGATGGAAATTGCTAATTGTCATGGTCGGATTAGTAACTCTGAAATCATTAAACTGAACCTTTATAACACTACGACAGACAAGTTGCAACGTGAAAGGGACAATACCCCTTTTAAATTTGCCAATATTGGTCAAAAAATTTCTGCGATCGCTAAAATTGGGACCAAGCGTGGATTAACTGACTTTGATTTGTGCAAAGAACAGTTTGATAAAAGGGTAAGAGAACTAAAGGCAAATATATCCAATTTGCTGCACTCGAGCATTTCAACCCGAGCTGAATTTAGAATTTCTTTACGAAGGTTCAACGCCATCACGTCCATTATCCTTTCTGAATTTTCAGGGCGAGGACTTAATGAAAAAGTTGTCCTTATTAAATCAAGAAGTTTGAGGAACTTATCCCTAATTAACATTGAAATGTTATCGGCACCTATAAATTCATGTATTTGTTTAGCAAAAGTACACTTCGAGAATGGTAACTATGAGTCTTTTGAGCAGGCAATAGTAACGTTAAGTGCTTTTGAGTCACTGTTAAGTAGCACGTTGTTTTCTGGGAGAACTTATTCATATGCATCTGATTTGATTTGGAAAAAGCCTCGCAGTGATGATATTCAATCAACACAATTACTGAAAGCATTTAACAAGTTTAACCGAATTGTCATTCCGGAAAGATTTTGGGTTAGCGACGAACTTATTTTGCGTAGTTTCCAGTTTGAAGATTTGATTGAAAAAATATCGGGATTGAAAAGGGTATCAATGGAGAATCAGTTTAAGTTGGTAAGAGTGTTTATGAATCCTGAATCATCCAAAAACGATGAAGCGAAAGCCATTTGGATGTCTTATTTTTCAATTCTCACAGACGTAGACTTTTCCGGGTCCGGAAATCGTTGGAAAGCAGACGCATTGACTAGCAATCGACGAATTGTTTATGGAATTTCATATTTAGAAAGTGTTATTGAAAGTATATTCAATATCGAACGATTAAATTCAACCGATTCCGCTTGGAATGATAAAGTGTTCTTGCTAGCTTTCAGGTCTTGGGTTGATTATTCTAGATCTTCCGGTCTTCAATTAAGAATTAAATCTCATTACGAATATTTGCGACTTGCAGCAGAGGAAATGAGAATTGAAATTGTACATTATTTCTCCGATGATTCCAAACAATTTTATGCTGAAAAAGGGCTATATCTGAGACTTGAAACAAGAGAAGAGGAAATCAGGAATTCGAGTAATGTAGAGGTAATTGTTAATCAAGTAGTTATTGAGGCTGAAAATTCTAATAATGGTCGTTTTGGCAGAAAAGCACGGGAAGAATTTTCGCAAGAAGAGGTAGTAAATTTAGTGGACGCTTTAAATTTATACTGGGATAAAACGAATATTTGGAAGAATATGAATTCAGATCCAAAGTTTTGTTTCTTTCACGCAAAGAATCGGACAAATGATGTTCTTCGGAAGAAGTTTAAATCTCTGGAAAGTAATGGTACAATATATTTCGACAATACTTTAAAGAAGCATATTCTTCTCCCCGAATTGATCCAAAATTTGCCAAAAACTATTCCAATTCAAAGAACAATTTCTCCCTTAAGCGTTACTGCTCGAGTTCCTGCAACACCGTCCGCAAATGGTAACTTATCCTCTGCGATTCGATTTCACAATTATCTTCCTTCACCCCAATCTTCGCCCATAAGAATTTCAAAGATCAGTCGTTCTCAAATTGTTGATATTCAAAATTCAGCAGCTCCTCGAAGTCCTTCTCGATTTAATCCTAATTTGCCTTCAAAACGAATTGCTATAGATTTGTACTCAGAATCCGAAGTTTTAAATATAAGCGAAGAATCAGCTGATGACGTTTTAGGACATGTTGAAGGAATTGATGTACCAAGAAAGGAAATTCAATCGCGATTAGCTGAAAATTCAACAATTTTTCTACCCGAGAATGCGATATTGAATTTACCTGATGATACATCAGCAATTCAAATGCCATCAATCTACAGCACAGGTAAAAATAATTTTAAATTAGTATCAGCTAATGTTTTTTATAGAAAATTCTCAAGCTCCAATTATGGAATCTGATTCTGTTCCAGCAGCTGAAGATATCGTTATGACTCCTGCAATGATTAAGAAATATGAAAAAGAATTGTTTGAACATGAAAGGTTTTATAACAGTATCAGTAATATATCTCACAAGAATTTGTTCGATTTAATTAGAGGTGTTATCAGTAATGTTCGCGCCTCGAAAAAGGTTTATGAAAGTCTGCTAAAAACTGAAAGTTTGGGAGTAATTATATGGTATAAAATTCGAGTAAGCCTCAGTAATGAACTACGTCCTAAACCAAATGATTTTGAGCATCTTAAAATTTTGCTTATTGAAAATTCTTACCTTCGCATAGATCAAAATTTAAAACTTTTAAAAAATTTTGACTGAACTTTTCTCTACCGGTCTCCAAGCAATGTTACAAAGCCTCGTCGACGTGAATTTTTTCTGATAATAAAATTGCAATTACAGTAATAAAAATTTCATTGTCATCCACACAAGCATATTGTGAAGCCGGGGCGGAGTGTGAAAATTGTAAATGAGCCGCGCGCCAGTCCCGTTCCATCCTGAATGTTCTAAACAATCCAATTAATCCAAAAGAATCAAGTAAACTCAAATTATTATTTTTATTATTATTTTTTATTATATTTTTTATTATATTTTTTATTATATTTTTTATTATATTTTTTTAGTGCCTCGATTAAACTGAGAAATAGTCCGAGGATTGGCATAGATTCCCTCTTCTTTCCGATGATTTCTCCTCTCCCTCTCTCTATTCCAATAAGCCACTTACGTGAACATTTAAAGAGTGGGCCCTTCCGAATCGAGGGTCCACAAGATGTAAAACTTGTTAGGTATTTCCGGTCCTAGAACAATAGAAGTAAGCTTATGAAAATTATATGATTGCAGAGGGGGGTGGAATTGGATGCTTGTTCTAGAGCCTCTTCCCCTTTTTGCTAGTTTCCTTTCCCTGCCGATTCCCCTTTCTTTTCCCTTTGTTTTGCTGATTTTCTCAATTTTCATTTTTTTCTCCTCGGGGTATCGATGACTGCTATTATTGTGCTTTGATACTTGTGCTGGTTTGAAATTTGTAATATTTGCCGATTTCTTCATGACTGTTCATATGAACTGCTGATTAATTCAGGAATCATTCTATAAAATTGCCGATTGGATCATGAATTGTTCTTATAATAAAATTACAATTAAAGTAATAAAAATTATGTTGTCATCTAAAAAAGCACATGGGTCGGAATGAGCCGGTGCTACTTGTTTTAAATGGATCGTTGGTAAACAATCATGTTAATTTTTCATTATTATTAATTTTTGGCAATTATTTATAGTTTTTCCTTATCCCAATTTGATTTAAGTTTAATAATTTTAATAATTAAATTCGTGCAGGATCTCACAGCCGGTGTGACTAAAGAGGCGGGGATTTTCACTGTTGTTATCTGTTATTTATTTAAGGCAAATTCGTAGGCAAAGTTTATAATTATGGTTATCGCGAATCGAATCATTGATAAAATCGGCGAATAAATTGGCCCAGTCTGACGAGCTCTAGCGATTGACAAGTAACTTTATATGTAAAATTTGCAAATCACTAAAATAGTACACTCAACTCAATATCGTTAAAAGGTTACATTGTGTTGACGGTCTCGCCAAAGACAAGTGCGAGGCATAACTTGTAATTTATTTATTTATTTATTTATTTATTTATTTAGCTTTTAGCTACTCGATTAAACTGGCAAAGATTTCCTCGTGATTTCCCCTATTCTTTCAGATGATTTCCCCTCTCTTGATCCCGACTCCATTGATGGATCTCCCGTTTGTAAAATTGAGATCAATTAAAGTTTAATCCTCGTATCAAGCGCGATATTTTCATGATTCAAGTACCATTCCAATGACATTTTCGTTTTCGCCTTCGTAATTCAATGAAATTTCTTATAACAAAATTGTCCGTAACTTCATGACTTTTCCCATAAATTGCCATTAATTTATGACTGTTCTTTTAATAAAATTATAATTGATTAGAAAAGCCCCAACTCTTCATAAATTGGAAAATCTAAAATATGGTAATAACAATAAAATTGTCAATTGTGTCCATCTTGGACATGAAGCAGGGGAGGGGTAAAGGGCAATGGGAAATGAGTCACGCAAGCCTGAATGTTCTGAAAAATCACAAATTATTAAATTGTTATTATAATTTATTTTTCATTTTTTAGTCTCTCGATTAAACTGGTCTGGTAAATAATCCGAAATGAGGCAATCAATTTTGAATTCATGAAACTTGACATTAATGTGAATAATCAACAAGTTTTCATTATAAAATTAACACTTTTCCATAGTTTAGCATTCATTGTGCAATGTGTCGTGAGCTTTAGCATTCATTGTCAAATCCCGCAATTTTCGATCATTTAGTTTTAGAACTTTGAAAATTGGTATAATTTGAATAATTTATTATTTTGATGGGTTCATTGGTGTGAATTTTGGAAAGAAATCGGGATCGGGTCAATTACGAAGCTATTTAAATACTTGTATCGTTTATGTGTTTTATTATAATTGATCCTTGCGATGCATTTAGATAAACAAGGTCCGTTTCCTTTGATGATATTATAAAATTCAATTATAATTATTGCTGCGATGAGCCCGTTATTCGAGGAGTCAGTTCTCACGGGTCAGTATTCAGGGTCATTTTCTCACGGGTTAGTACTCACGTGGCAGTGCTCACGGGTCATATTGTTAAAAATTCCAAAATAAATTAAAGTGGAAGTTGGGAATTTGGGCATTTTCTCGATTTAATGTTTTTAATTTTGAAGTTCTTTTTGTTTAATTTAATTGCCATTTTATAATCCTTTAAATGATAACAAGTTTTGAAGCGAGACTACAATTTATTAAGATTCGTGATCGTTCGTTCACTTTCAAAGTAATTGTAATGTTTTTATTTCATATCGCCTTTAATGATAAGTGAATATTTATTATTAATAGGAATGGGGGGATGATCATATCTAACCCAATTACCAAATAACCAGTACAGAAGCAAAAATTTTAATGCATTTTAATTCTAATGATTTTTACATTTTATTTAAATGCATGCAGAATGATCTGTGACAGTGACAGTGACATGTTTATTTATGTTTTGAGTCGCTTTATAAACTATGCATAATGTTAGGGATTAAGTATCACAATTAAGATGTACCAAATGTTGACGATTTCATCACCATGATTGATCACACTTTCCCCATGAGATATGATATATTAACAACAGTGACGGTGACAGTGACTGATGATTTCAGAATTTGTGGCATCAATGCCAGATGATTGGGGAATGAGTTACACTTTGATAAACTTGATTGCGATGCTTTGTAAATCAATCGAATTAATTAAGCAAAAATGCAAGCGGTGATCACTGGAGACTATAAAAGTAAAAAAAAATAAACAAAATGAAGTGAATTTGGTTTATTTTGATTGAAGCGAAGTGGTCTTTAAATCAAATCGAATTAAATTGGATTAAATCAAATCGAATTAAATCGAATTACATTAAACTAAACTAAACTAAACTAAACTAAACTAAACTAAAAGAGGGGGAGTGAAGCGATCAGTAAAGATTAAAAATATTGCTATTATTATTATTATAAAATGATAAATAACGAAATAGAGTAAATTGAATTTATTGAAAAACGAAAAAGGAGACGTTTATGAATTCTCTACCAGTTCCCTCGATGGAAATTTAATTATTCTGGACATGAAAAATATTTAAGCGATAGCGCGATTTTTATTAAAGCGATAGTGATTTATAAATCGAATGAATTAAACGGTGAATTAATCCTGAACTAAACAGCGAATTAAACGGTGAATTAATCCTGAACTAAACAGCGAATTAAACGGTGAATTAATCCTGAACTAAACAGCGAATTAAACGGTGAATTAATCCTGAATTAAAAGGTAATATTTTGAAACTCAGTGCTTTTCAAACTTGGGGAAAAATGGACTATGAAACAGTCACAATACATGTGTTTACATACTTTACATCCCCCCTGAAGCCATTTGAACACTTAAGGATAGCGATAGTGCGATTTATATAGTGATTAAATGGGGAATTAATCATGAATTAAACGGCGACTTAATCATGAATTAAATGGGGAATTAGGGAATTAAACGGCGACTTAATCATGAATTAAACGGCGACTTAATCATGAATTAAATGGGGAATTAGGGAATTAAACGGCGACTTAATCATGAATTAAACGGCGACTTAATCATGAATTAAACGGCGACTTAATCATGAATTAAATAGGGAATTAATCATGAATTAAATAGGGAATTAATCATGAATTAAATAGGGAATTAAAAGTAACTTGATCACGAATTGTACAGAGGTAAAAATATTGATTGATTGACTAACTTTATTTTATCTTTATAGACATTTACAAATCATTTATGATATTAACTTGTTCTTTTTACAAAAAGTTGAAGCTCATTTCTCTGGGGATTGCAATTGCTCAATCCTCGCTAGTCTTTCAATCATCTTTCATGGCTCATTTAGCAGTTGTCAGAATCGATCATGAATTGAACAGTGGATTAAACAGTGGATTAAACGGCGATGTAGTGGATTTAATGGCGCAGTGGATTAAATGACGAGTTAGTGAACTTAACGGCGAGTTGAACAGTCATTTTTAAAGGTAAAGGTTTGAATCCAGGATACACTGAGGACCCAATAATGACTAGAATTATCGATAAGTGAATCAAACTAGTGGATTAATAACGATTTTAGGATGATTTAAAAGTGAACAGAAAAGCGAACAGAAAAGTGAACAGAAAAGTGAACAGAAAAGTGAACATGATTTCAAAGTGAACATGATTTCAAAGTGAAACTAATTTCAAAGTGAACATGATTTTAACGTGATCAGCAGTAATTAACAAATAATTTATTGATAATTGTAAACAATTTCTAATTACAAATAATTTATTGATAATTGTAAACAATTTCTAATTACAAATAATTTATTGATAATTGTAAACAATTTCAAATTTATGACTGGAAATTTCAGTTAATTTGATCGTCTCAGCGCGTCAAGCTATAATAATTTTCAATTGCCACTTAAATATTTTTAATGATAATGAACCAACAAACCGTCAGTCAATCCATTTCAACTGAGCGCCAACCACCAATCCTGTCAAGGTCTTCTGTTTCATTAATTGGTCGTTTAATTCCGTGTATTTTAAAAAATCATCAAATAATCATCAAAAAATCATCAATTTTGACCCGAACAATTCCGTCAGTTTTTCTACACTATCATCACAGAAGCGTAACAACTAGCCGCGGTACTGTTCTCGACCCATCAATTCCCCCAAGCCTCGCAATTTTCCTTCCTCCTCCACCAACATCACCGTCAAAATGCACCGTTTGGATTACCAGGGGTGATCATTTGCGCTATTTATACTTTTTAATGCCTTCTTTTCATGCGGCATTTTCGAACTAAATTCAGCGAAATTGGCGCGAGACCAGGGGCCAGGATCAAGACCCGAAAAACTATAAAAGGCGCCCCATGAAACGCATTAATCCCCACCAATGATGACTGCAAGTAAACATTCAAATCTTTTTTTTTAAAGTTAATTAGTGAATTAGTGAATTAGTGAATTAGTGAATAGTGAATTAGTGAATAGTGAATTAGTGAATTAGTTAATTAGTGAATTAGTTAAGGAGTTATAGAGTGAAGTAGTTAAAGAGTGAAATTTTAATCCGTTTGTTCGTATCGTTAACTTTCCTTTGTTCGTATCGTTAACGTTCGTTTGTTCGTAATTCTTTTTCGTTAATGTTCGTTTGTTCGTAATTCTTTTTCGTTAACGTTCGTTTGATCGTAATTCTTTTTCGTTAAATGCTCTATTCTATCAATCGAAACTCTAAACTCGCAACACACAACTCGCAACTCGAAACTTTCTTTTATTTTGAAATTATTCAAGATGTTTAATTCAAGTAATATTTCAATCTGGCAAAGGTAACATGATAGAATTAACGCTCATTTTTAATCTTTACATTATTTTCTTTAAAATAGATTTAATAAAATAATGGGGAAATTACCCAGCTCTCGATTGAGGAATCGAGAAGGTATGTGTGTGTTATGATTTCGCGTATTTGATTTCGTATTTGATTTCGTATTTGATTTCGCGTATTTGATTTTGATTCTGTTTTTGATTCTGTTTTTGATTCTTCAAGTAAGTTAATTGTTTTTGAAGTACATTAACTGTGTTTTTATAATCAGCCGTGAATTTCTGGTGAATTTCTCGCCAATTCGTCGCTAAATTCGTTAATTTTCCAAGTGAAACTCTCTTTAATTTTCCAAGTGAAACTCTCTTTAATTTTCCAAGTGAAACTCTCTTTAATTTTCCAAGTGAAACTCTCTTTAATTTTCCAAGTGAAACTCTCTTTAATTCCTCTCGAAGCTATGGCCAATTCCTTAATTATTCGTTGTCTTCATGAAGCTCTCTCCAATTTCAAGTGAAGCTCTCTCCAATTTCAAGTGAAGCTCTCTACAATTTCAAGTGAAGCTCTCTCCAATTTCAAGTGAAGCTCTCTATAATTTCAAGTGAATTTCAAGTGAACCTCTCTCCAATTTCAAGTGAAACTCTCTCCAATTTCAAGTGAAGCTCTCTATAATTTCAAGTGAATTTCAAGTGAACCTCTCTCCAATTTCAAGTGAAGCTCTCTACAATTTCAAGTGAAGCTCTCTCCAATTTCAAGTGAAGCTCTCTATAATTTCAAGTGAATTTCAAGTGAACCTCTCTCCAATTTCAAGTGAAACTCTCTCCAATTTCAAGTGAAGCTCTCTATAATTTCAAGTGAATTTCAAGTGAACCTCTCTCCAATTTCAAGTGAACCTTTCTTTAATTTCAAGTGAAGCTCTCTTTAATTCCCTGTGAACCTCTCTATAATTCCCTTTGAACGAAAGCGTCTTTATTATTAAATAATGATTATAATATGATTACATTATGATTAATAAATTAAGCGTTAAATTATGATGTTATATTATGATTATATTATGATGATATTATGATTATATTATGATGATATCGGTATATTAATAAATTAAGATTATATTATGATTAATAAATTATGATGTTATATTATGATTATATTATGATGATATTATGATTATATTATGATGATATCGCTTTATTAATAAATCATGATGATATCGGTATATATTGTACATGTAAAGTTTAATGATAATAAATTAGAAGCATAGAACCATGATATAACGAGTAACATATTAATAATCAATTATTTATTTATTCTTTAAATTTTTTATATTAATTTTAAACTTTGACCCCGGTAATTAAGGAGTCTACTGAATTATTCAAGCATTTACTACAATTAGGACTACAATGAATAACTCAATAATTTACTACATTATGAGGGTGAGATTGAGAGATTGTGAGGGTGAGATTGAGAGGGTGAGAGGGTGAGAGTGAGAGGGGGAGGGTGAGATTGAGAGGGTGAGATTGAGAGGGTGAGATTGAGAGGGGGATAATGATATATCGAGAGTGAGAGGGGGAGGATATCACATATAACCCATTTACATTTACATTTACATTTACATTTATAACACTTATAACACTTATGTTAGATCATGATCAAATAAATTCAAATAGTTACATATACCATAAGTTAAAGTAATTTATAGCTTCTAGATAATAGTTTAAAGATTATAGTTTATAGCTTATAGATAATAGCTTATAGTTTATAGCTTATAGATTATAGCTTATAGATAATAGTTTATAGTTTATAGCTTATAGACAATAGTTTATAGCTTATAGCTTATATATAATAATTTATAGTTTATAGCTTATAGCTTATATATAATAATTTATAGCTTATAATTTATAGCTTATAGATTATAGCTTATAGATAATAATTTATAGCTTATAGATTATAGATAATAGTTTATAGCTTATAGTTTATAGTTTATAGCTTATAGCTTATAGATTATAGATTATAGCTTCTAGATTATAGATAATAATTTATAGCTTATAGTTTATAGTTTATAGCTTATAGATTATAGCTTATTATAACATATATAAATCTCATTCTCATTCTCATTCTCATTCTCATTGTAGCTTATAGCTTATTATAACATACATAGCCAATTTAACAGTGATAATCAACTATCAATCAACTATCAACTATCAACTATCAACTATCATCTATCAACTATCAATCAATTAATCAATTAATCAATAATCAATACTTATTGTATAATTTGTTTGATATTATATATTAAACGTTATCATTACATGTTATTATAATATATTTTTTTTATTATATATTATATATTATTATTATTATTATATATTATTATTATTACATGTTATTATTATTATTATTAATATTATATATTAAATT
>Ga0247833_1006488_pt1 | contig 12972 bp, 14 predicted proteins | sample LaCruzMarch2015__7_FD_187117 | JGI IMG/M metagenome (GOLD analysis project Ga0247833, IMG submission 187117) | Freshwater microbial communities from meromictic Lake La Cruz, Castile-La Mancha, Spain - LaCruzMarch2015_8m | ecosystem: Environmental > Aquatic > Freshwater > Lake | place: Spain...
CCTGATGTGTTGGATCGTGTTCAGGTTTAGCCGGAGGCGCCGCGTCGCAACTCCGCAAAACTAGCTTCTAGCTACGGTTTTGCAGTGGTCCCGGCTGGGATCGAACCAGCGACCTTCCGCGTGTGAATTGGAAAGGATGCCCGCTGACCTGCGCCAACAGTGCAGGAATGCGGCGCACACCGCGCACTGACCTCGCATGACGCACCGGCTCCTCATCTGAACCGGACAGGAACCGGACACGCTTCAGGCCCCTGACGGGAAAAGCCCCCGGCAACCCCATTCCTCGCAAGAACGGTTGCCGAGGGCTCCCAGAAGGGCCCTTTGGTGCCTCCACAGGAAATGGTGCCAGGCATTTCTGGCACCAACAACCCTGCGCCGGCGAAGGCCGGCCAACGCCACTCCTCCCCCGCGACTGAGCCCGGATCGGACCGCGGGACTCTCGGAGGGCCTGTTAGCGCAGCTGTTATCAAGGGCGGGGTCGCGGGAGGAGCCGCGGGCGGAGCTGAGGAGCCGCCCCCGGCGGCGACGAGGCGGAGACCACAAGCGGATCCGGGAGCGGACCCGAGCGCCAGCGTCCCGCCGATACCAGCGGAGTTAACAGGCCCGCAGCCGCACCCCGCTTCCGAGCTGGACCACAGCGCTGGGAGCGCAGTGGCGGCGGACGGACAGAGCAGCGCGCACGGGCTTGTTATATGTGCCAAAAGTCGCCGCGCCCAGCTAGACGACGCGACCGGAGGGCAGCTTCGGGCTGGCGACGCCTTCGCGCCGCGTTTTCCCGGCGTCGAGTTGGTGACCCCGGCAGCGTTCCTGTTCGAGCGCCCGAAGCAGTGGGCCGTCGGGGCAGGTCTTCTCGGCGTGCAGCCGGAGTGCGGCCAGTTCCGCCTGCTCATCGCACCGGGTCTGGTCAAACTCAGCTGGACCCGCCCGGTCCTACTAGAGAGGTCCTCCGAACGAGCCGGCGCCCATACCCATCGGTTGAATGTCGCCGCGGAGGAGGATGAACTCCGGTCCATCACCGCCGAGATGGACTGGACCAACGGGCCTATGCCCCGAGTGCCGCAGACCACCCTGGATTCTCGCGAGATCACCAACTGGTCGCGCAAATCCCGGGCCAACATGTGTCGCTCGCTCGCCGAATACGACTACACCCCCATAGTCGGCCGCGGCCGAATTCCCGCAATGGTGACACTCACCTATCCAGGCGACTGGGAAGCCGTCGCTCCCCGCGGCCGGGACGTGAAAAGGCACTTGGAAAACTGGCGCAAGCGGTTCGAACGCGAGTGGGCCGAGAAGCTGTACTTCATCTGGAAGCTTGAGTTCCAGCGTCGAGGCGCCCCGCACTTTCACCTATGGACTGCGCCCCCCACCGCCGCCGGCAAGTCCGGATTGACGTTCCGGCAGTGGTGCTCTCACGCCTGGGCCGAGGTGGTCGATCATCCCGAGCCTGAGCAGCGCCGGTTGCATGAGCTGGCCGGAACCGCCGTCGACACATTGGAGGGCATCCGCGCCTGCGATCCCAAACGCCTGGCTATCTACTTCACCAAGCACTCGTCCCCTAACAACTACAGCGACAAGGAATACCAACACATCGTCCCGGCGGCTTGGCGCGCTCCGGGCAAGGGACCGGGTCGGTTCTGGGGTGCTGCTGGGCTCAAGAAGGCCACCGCGACAGTCGAGATGGAACAGTCCGACTACGTCCATGCCCGCCGAATCGTCCGTCGCTGGTCGCGCAGCCAAGCTGCCTACTCAGACATCACCGCCAAATTCCCATCCGCCGTTAATCCGAGAACCGCGAAAGTCGCCGTTCCCCGCGTGGACTCTGAGACCGGCCGAGTGACATTCAGGAGGGTCCGCCGCCGTCGCCAGCTATGTACGCAAGGCGGATTGGCCGGTGGGTTCGCGTTGGTAAACAATGGCGCGGCATTCGCGTCTCAACTCGCCCGCGCACTGTCGCTGTGGGGTCAATCTGAAGACTACGATCCCGTAGATCCCCTGAGGACTGATGCCGCGACTATCGGCCAAACATAGCCACGTTCCGGCTCACTCCGCACGAGGAGACGACTCGTGCGTGCTCGCGCTTCCCCTCACTGTCGCACCCCGGTGAGATGCTGTCGACATGACCACCGCAAGCACTTTTCCAGGCTGAACCGATGGCCAAACAGCGCACACCCCCGGCATCCACTCCGGCGACATCAAAGAACACGTCACTTGAGCTTCACGCCGGGCGACTCCTCAGGCGAGGGTACGTCGTTTGGGAGTGGCAACTTAAGAAAACCCCAGCTGAAGCGACCTGTGAAGTCTTATCGACACTCCGGTCGAGTTCCCAGTCAGCTTTATAAGGTTTGGTAAGGTTCGGGCGCATGACAGGGGTAGCTACACTCGGTCGGGATTTCGTGACGATTGGCCAAGCGGCCGAAATTTTGAACGTCACGGAGCAGACACTCCGCAACTGGGATCGGCTCGGCAAGTTGGTTGCCCGCCGGCATCCGATTAATGGCTACCGTCTCTACCGGGTCGGCGACCTCCACCGAATGTTGCGCTCTGTAGAGCGCGACACATCGGAACCGATCAGCCAGATCGCCATCAACTTTGACCAAGCAGAGATTCTCGTTGAAGAGCGCTCAGATAGCGGCTCTCACGGCCTCGACGCGGAACTGGGTGCGCTGCCACCTTGCCACTGGAGCGCCACAGTCGCATTGGATCCCAAACACCGGCCCCAGGACTGGAACAGGCCCTCTTCAACTGTTCGACGTGACTGGAGAAAATACCCCCAGGAAGCACACGTGTTAGGCCCGGAACACGACCGCTACCGGCGCCTAACGGTCGAGGAAATAGCTCTACTCCAAGGTTTCGATCCAGCTGTTGTGACCGGCTTGGACCTCACCGACCGCCAGCGGATTGCTGGGATTGGTGACGCGGTTCCACCTCCGTTGGCTAGAACGCTTCTCCGCGCAATTGATGCATCTTGGGAGTGGCAGGACAGATCTACCGTCGAAATCTGTGCTGGCACCGGCGGACTCGCCGAAGGCGCTGCGGCTATTGGTCTATCTCATAAGGCTTTGGTCGAGAGGTCTAGCCACTGCGAGCCGCTTCTGAAGAACAACCGTTCGTGGGAACCCTCTGCTGTCGCAATTGACGATGTTCGGAGTCATGACTTCAAGAAATACGGACGGATCGGCTTGCTTTCCGGCGGTCCCCCGTGCCAGCCATGGTCGGCTTCTGGACGCCGCAGGGGTTCGCTCGATGAGAGAGATTTACTTGGCCACCTTCCCGAACTCGTTAATGATCTCGGTCCAGAAGTTTTCCTATTTGAGAACGTTCCAGGTCTTCTCTCGGAGTCAAACGCTGCATATCTCGACGATCTTGTGCGCCGACTGAGGAACCCCGGACCATCTCACCGTTATGGCGTAGTAGCTGGCGTTTTAAACGCCGCAGATTTCGGCGTTCCCCAACTTCGTCGCCGAGTTTTCCTTCTAGGATTTCGAGACGCTCCCTCGTCTCTGGCCTCGACTTGTTTCAATCGGGTCGAAGCGATGAGGACGCATCGCGATCCGAAATTGCCGGGAGCTAAACGTCTTCCGTGGATCACGGTCGGCGACATTCTGTCCCGCCGACAGGATCTCGGTGGCTGGCGACGTTGGATCGGCGTCACAGGATTGTCGGGCTCCTAAGAGTTCGGCTTGACCCAGATCGGGGGATCACCTAGTGGAGAACGGCCCTTCGCCGACTCATATCGAATTAGTCTGGCCCGGGAAGTATGCGTCTCAGCGCCCTGAACAAGCCTCTGATGGGGTGTGGGAACTGGCTCCGGCCCCAGAGGGAAAGCGCCGATTCCCCATCGTTGAATTGCAGCCATTCGGAGATGAAGCGGGCTACGCATCCAACCTCGTGCTCCAAGGCGACCGACTAATCGCCCTCGAGACCCTCTCTCGCCACTACGGGCGGACCATCAAACTCGCCTACCTCGACCCGCCGCGCATCGAGATCGACGATAAGACGGCGGCCTTCCAGGGCGATACCTCGGCCCGCTATACGACCTGGCTGTCGACCATCCGGGCCCATCTCCAAGCTTTGACGCCGCTACTAAGCAGGGATGGCTTTGTCGCGATCCAGGTGGCCGATGCGGAGGAACCGTACGCACGACTGGTAGCTGACGAGGTATTTGGCCGCGACAACCACGTTGGAACAGTTGTCTGGCAACGCAGTTACGCCCCCAGAAACCCAATGGTCACAAAGGAATTCACCGCCAATCACGAGTGCATTCTGGCTTACGCCTTCGATAAGGCCTACGTCGATGCAGTTGGCCTACGTTTAGCCCCTGAGGGTTACAAGAATCCTGATGGCGATCCCCGCCAGGAGTGGAAGGCTGAACACAAGGGCGCCGCATCGCGAAGGGAAACAACCGATTACGACACGTTTGTTGCCCCATACCGTTGGAAGATACTTAATGGAGAACTCCCGCCTGGGATATGGCGGCTCTCCCCCCTGACTGGAGTTATCTGGGGCACGCCGGAAGTCGTCGGCAAGTTTCCGATTGAAGTGCAGGTTTCCGACAGCGAAGGCAAGACTGCAACATCTCGTATCACTATTGAGGTAGCGGACTTTGGCGATTCAAGTTACCCAACTGAAGTGCCTTGGCTCTTCGAGCAGATTGAACCCAAGGGCAAACTACGTATAACCACAACTGAGCCCGGCCCAATCATTGCTGGGCAACCGTCATCAATTCTCCTGTTGGCGGGCGGCGGTAAGCCATTTACCGACAGCCCCAAACGGCCCGGAAAGGGCCGCTACTGGGAGTACGCAAACTACACGCTACTCAAGGCGTACTTGGAGGACCGCGTCGATCTAGGCCAAAAGGGCAACAAGATCCCTGCAATCAAGTCTTACAGAAACCGCCTTGAGTCCGATGTAGTGGTAAGGAACCAAATGACCTGGTGGCCGGGTCGAAAGGAGAATGAGGTTGCCGCCGGCTACACCCAGGATGCGACCAAGCACCTGAAGAAGCTCAACGAGCTAGGACTAATAAAGGCAGCTCCCAAGACCGCGAAGCCCGAGATGCTTCTCGACCGGCTTCTGTCGATCTTCACTGAACCGGGTGATGTCGTACTGGAGTGCTTTGTTTCCACCGGGGACATGGCGGCCGTCGCCATGAAGCGGAGCCGCCGATTCGTGCACCTTCAGGGTGAATCAATTCGCGACGTTGAACTTTTGCACGACTGCGTGATTCCACGGCTAGAAGCTGTTGCAAAGGGTGCAGACAACGATCTTGAGGGTGTAGGGGCCGACACGTACATTCCATTCGGCGGCTCCGGTGGCTTCGTCTTTGCGCTAATTGGCCCCTGGCTCTTCGAGAAGCGGCCAAGTGAAGACATCGCGATCTTGAATCTGGAGGATTACGCGGAACCCAAAAACTTCGTCCAAGCACTCATGACGGCGGAGGGGTACTTCCCCATCGACGGGGCCAGAGGCGTCTCGCCCGACGGCTCACGAAGATGTGTCGTGATTGACCCGGACTCATATCTAACCGAACAGCTGGCCGCCGAGATCGCTTCGAACCCATCCGGGGTCCGGACGACCGTCTATTACTTCATGGCATCGGAAGATTTTGATCCAGAGCTCGTCGCTGACGGTGTCTCCTACCGACGAGTCCCGATGGAGTTGGTGTTCTGATGTCCCGTTTGCGCGCTTACATGATGGACGAGGCGGCGGCAACAGTAAGACGGATGGCTCGCCTCCGTAAGCCTCAGCGCGACTCATTCGACAAAGTCGAAGAGCTTTTCCGCCGTTTGGATGACGACTACGCAGTCATGCCACTCGGTCGGCTCTACGAGCAGATGGAGGATGCCGGCTATCGGGTTGACGGCCTGCCACCGCAACTCGTCTTCAATCTCGCGACGGGCGTAGGGAAAACCCGTTTGATGGGGGCCCTGATCGCCTACCTATACCTGGCTGGACAGTCGAAAAACTTCCTGATTCTTGCGCCGAGGGCAGCGATCCTCGAAAAGCTCGAACGTGAGTCCAGCCAGCACGACGCGAAATACCTTTTGATCGACCCAGATTTGTTGCCGGAACCGAACGTTTGCATCCGGGACAACCTGGACAGCTTCCGTCCGAATAGCGACGAACTGAACCTGTTCATTCTTTCACCGCAAAGCATCAGTGGGAGTGAGAAGCGCTTTTCACGTCCGAGCGAGTTCCGCTCTGAAAGCCTTGCCGAGTACCTGACGGGGTGTGACGACCTCGTGGTGTTCGTAGATGAAGCTCATCATCTCGGCGATTTGAAGAAAGAACGCGCGTCCTGGACTCAGGCCATTCACGATCTCAAGCCGCGCGTCTACTTTGGTTTGACAGCGACTCTCCGCTCACCTGAACCGGCCCCCGGTCTCACGGTCGTTCATTCCTACGACCTCGGTCAGTGCATTCGCGACGAGCGTTACACCAAGGCCGTCACGCTCATGGTCGAACCTAAGGATGACAACCTCGACGACGACGAATGGGACCATTACACGCTCGATTTTGCCCTCGAGCGGTTGGACCGCAAACAACAGGCGATCGACGCCCAACGGCAGATGAATCCGGCCTTTCCCGATATAAGACCAGTTGCTCTAATCTGCGCCGCCGACACTAAACATGCCGACAAAGTGGGCGCATGGCTAAAGGAACACCGCGGCCTATCCGATGAGGAAGTCCTGGTAACGCACTCCGAGAAAAGGTTGACTGAAGACGAAATTCGGCGCCTAGTGTCCATCGACTCCCCGGGAAACCCGATAAGGGTTGTAGTCAACGTTTTCAGCCTCACAGAAGGTTGGGATGTAACCAATGTGTATGTGATAGCACCACTTCGCACGATGGCGACGTTTACCGGCGCCCTGCAGACCATCGGCCGCGGTCTTCGGCTTCCCGCCGGCGCTCGTGTTGGCGATCAAGATGTTGACACACTCGATGTCCTTTGTTGCGGGAAAGAATCACTGCAGTCCATCCTTAATCAGGCCATTGCCGAATTCGGCGATCCTGATGGCTCTGGCTCTCCCCCGATAGGCCTTGGAACAAAGTCGGAGATCGAGGACACCGAGCAGCCCATCCCGACCCGTCGCTACATGATCGAGTCATTGAGGGATGTAAAGGTCCACATTCCACGTATGCGCTTGGATCCCGGCGTCGTACCCCTTGACTTTGACATAGAGTCCGCAGGATCGATCGGGCAAACATCCGTAGTCACGCTTGACCTCAAAGATCTCCAGACTGGAGGCTTAAGCGACGGTTTCAGATTTCGCCTTGACGACCTTGTTCGTATAGCGGCCGCCCATACAATCGCAGAAATCCCAAACGGCCTCAGCACGTTCCGCCACACACAACAGGTTCAGGACCTCATCCGGCGGTACCTGATCGCCTCAGGCGCCGACGAGGACGCGCTGCTCAAGCTCGACCCTGTCCGTCTCGCAAAGTTCACCGCCGATCAGATCGAACGGCGGATGGTGAAAGCCAAGTCTACTTTGGTCAATGAAGGTGGTTCTGTTGCAGTCACTTTCCCCTCCTACGAGTGCCTTGTCACCGACGAGTTCGACCAGCCGTTGAACAAGAATGACATGGTTTGGTCGTCAGCTGCCGTGAGGGTTCCAATCGGTGGATGGATCAAATGCATTCACGCCTCAGCTCGCTTCGATACTCAAGGGGAATATCGGACCGCAGGCATACTCGATCAGTCCAAAGCGATCAATTGGTGGAGCCGGAATGATCCTGCGCGAGTGAAGGTTCCAACACCCATCGGAGGATTTGAGCCGGATTTCTTCTATGCCACGACAAATGGTGACTACGGATTGCTTGAGCTCAAGGGTGATGTCCTGTGGTCGCCGGAAGGTTCAGACGCCCGAGTCAAGTCGGAGGCCGCAAAGAACTGGGTCGCCTCGATCAACTCCGTTAGCAAGGACGCCAACTGGCATTACTCGCTCGTAATCGACGACGATATTTCCGGGAAAATCGCGTTAGAGGAGCTCCTTAAGGTAGCCGCGGACCGTTCCTTGATCGAGTAAACGCCATGAACCTTCCGCCGGGCCCCGGCGAGCGTTCTTACCGCCGTCGACTCTCCCCCTCCGCTCCCCAGCACTGGCGCCTCAGTTACGAAAGAGGTGCGGGCCCATCCGTACTTCCGCGCCGACATGTCAGCAACGACTTCGCCTCCCAGGTTGCCAACCAGCTGAAGAAGTGGGGCGTAAGACCTCGATAGAAGTGACGCGGGCGGAAATGATCGGCAGAGGTCGTGAACAGCTAGTAGGGCATGGCCAGCGGTAAGGGCTGGGTTTTTGCTGCACAAATCCGCATCTGCTGCTTCGGTTGACATACCGGCAGGTCTCACGCAGGCCGGTAAACAACACAACCAAATCCACCTCACGTTAGGTCAGCTCGATATGGATATACGAACTCGGACTGCATCCGCTCCCCGGACTAAGCGACTAAGCGTCCCCCTCGACTCGGTTCCCCAAATGCGCCCAATTAAGGCATCGGGGTTTGATCCTTGGGACTTGACACTGGGAGGGATGCCCCCCGGACTTTCGTTCGTCCGCGGCGCGCCAGCATTTACGTTCGCCCTGGCCGCAGCTGCAAAGGTGATCGATGCAGACGTCGACGACGCTGGCGTGCAACCGGAAGTGTTGATCGTCGGATTCGCAACTGAGCCGGAACTGGCGCGGACGTGTGCAGACCGAGCTGGCCTCAGCGCAAGTCGCTCACGGTTGTTTCGTTCCTCGGACGACTTGGAAGGTGTTCTCGAAGCGATTGAATATGAACGACCGCGAGCTGTGATTTTCGACAGTGCAATGGAACTTGATAACCGGCTATCCAGCCGAAGAAAATGGCAGCAGATGGCACAGCTACGGCAAGCATGTTGGGATCGCGGTGTTTCAGCTATTGTCTGCGGCGATTGGGATTTTGTCCGCAAACGCCCAGTGGGCTTACCAACGGTGCCCGCTCCGCAAGCCATATTGCTCCACCCATTACCTGAAACTGTTGGCCCATGGGGCCTATTTCTTGTAGCGGTCCACCGATCGGAATGGTTGTATAGGCGTGCGTCGGAACGGGGCGTTGTAGTCCAGCTCGATGAATTTGGTGTAGCGCTCTTACCCGATCCGGACGCTTAGCCGACTGGAAGTTCGGGGTTATCACTTTGCGCCTGCTGAAGTCGACGGATCGAAGCACTGTGCGCACAGGGTCTTCATCAGGCCCAACGGCTCTCTGCTGGCTCTAAGAGCGGCTCCACTTGTTCCGCACTGCTCACAGATGTGTTCGGATCGTTTCTGCGCCGCTTCGATGAGTTCATCGAAGCGCTCTCCGCGGGGTCCCTCGGCTTCGGTTTCGGCGTAGAACCGCAGCGCCCCGTATTTCTCCTTTATCTGGTGCACAACGTAATTCGGGTCGATTGCCGCCAGCTTGGCTCCGAGTTCCGTTATGAGCGGATACCAACCGGCGTCGCACGAAATCCACCGCCCCCAGCCATCCGGAATACGCGAAAGGACTTCGACGATCCCAGCTCGGTGCTCACCGGCGTCCTCGGGAATGTGCGGCAGGTTGATGTCGTGCTCGCCGTATAGCTCCGCAAGACGGTTGAGCAGGTTGTCGAGTTCGTCGTCGTTGTAGTTTCCCTCGCGGAGCAGGCGGACGATGCCGAAAACTTCGGAGGCCTTGTTCGGATGGGTCATCGTTACCGACCCCGGATATCGCGGAGGCTCTGCTCGAACTCCGGGTCGTCAAGCGTGCGATTGATCTCATCAGCAGTCGCGGCAAACCAAATCCGCGTGGCTAAGAAGTCGACCGTTTCGTCAAGCTGGGCGTCGGCCATGCCCCAGAGGTCATACGCCCATCGGCGGTAGGCAGTCTGAAGGGTCTCCCCCATGTCACTCAAGATGTCATCGTCCCCCACGAGGGCGGCGACCGCCACCACCTCTCCAGTCGACCACTGATACCGGTAGTCATCCCAACCCCAACGGCGAACGGACGCTGCACGCAGGAGCAGGTCGGCTCGCCGCCGCAAGCGGGCATCGTCGGACGGCCGGGGGAAGAATCTCGCCAACCTGCTCTCCGTCATCTCTTTCCAATCTCTCAGTTGCTGGAAGCCCTCAGTGAGCCCATGAGATGAATGATCTCAGGAGGACCGGACATGGCCGCCGCAGTGATAATCGCACTCGGCGGCGCCATCAAGCTGAACTCCTCTTGACTTCCCAAATTCGCTGTGAATTTCCAGTTCATAGCCACTTACGATGCTGCGGCCTCTTGCCTGCCGGGGCGGAATCACGTCCACCCCATGCAAGTCAAGAGGAGTTCACCACCCCCATAGAGACGCGTGGATGGGAGTCCTCTTGCGTTTGCTGTCTGCGTTGAGAAACCTTGCATGCGTGGCTTCGGCTGCAAACAAGTGCAACTACGAATGAAAGGGGACTTGCGATGCAGGTTCCATTGGGAAATTCTGTCCGAGCGGTAGTCACCGGCCCCCCGCGTCCGCGAAACCGGTACGGCGAGAAAGCCGGCGGTGAGCGCGGAGTCATCGGCGTTGAGACCGACGACTCCGGCACTCCGCTGGTCAATCTGGTCACCACGTTGGTCAGTCCAGTGTTCGGTTGGGTGGAAGCCACGACAGTCGTCGGACCCGAACCGCTTCTGAAAGCGGTTCCCGATACGGGCGGGGTCATCGAGCTGTCGGGCGATCTGCGCCTGAATATCCGGGGCGGCGAATATGGCACGACGAAGGCGACCCTGATCGGTGTCTCTGGTGTCAAGACGCTCGGCTCAGCTATCGAGGCTGTCGCCGCCATGTCGGCGCCTTCGACCGCCAAGGCGGCATCATGAGAGGGATTCACGTGGGTGCGGCGACATTGTCGCCGTACCGCCCCCGTCTCGAAATCAGCCCATTGTCAACAGAATTCCCTCAGCTGCTGTCGGCTGATCAGGCGGCGCCGCTCTTGGGCGTGTCCGCTTCGACGCTGAACCGTTGGGCAGCGAGGCGAGAGGCCGGTGAGAACACGGGGCCTCCCTTCCACGTGGTCGGCAACAAGCTGCGCCGCTGGGACCTCGACGAGTTGCGGGCGTGGCTCGCCGGACAGAAACGATAGGGGCTGACATGACCGTGCACACTGTTGATGCTGAGATTTTGGGCGTCCGGCATTCTGCCCGTCTTTTGCCCGCGTTCGAACGCGGAAGATTAGGAATCGACCAGATCCGCGGCCGCATCGTTGTAGGTCGCGTGTTGGATTTGTACGACACCCGCCACCCGCGTGACGTCCTCGGGTGGCGTCTGGCTTGTCCCTGTGAACAGCCCAGGAAGGACAAGCCTCCCGTCAAGCCATGGATGGCCGACCAGTTCTGGAGCCGGGTCGAGGACCCGAGTGAGCACGACCCGTCCGAATACCGCGTCTTCGCTCCGGACGAGCTCACGGTCGATGTGATCGAGATCCCGGATGTCGGTGCGGCCGCGCACAGTGTCTGGGTTCAGAGTCACATCAAGGACTGGATGGCCTTATCGCGACTTTGCGACACGATCACAGACCTGAAGGCCGCCCAACGGGAGTACCACGATGCCGTCGAGGTCGCAAAGGGCACCGGACTGGCGGATCAGATCGTTTTGGCCACCATGGGCCTTCGGCCCAGCGAGATCGAATTCCTCAACGGACTGCTGGGAGGTGGCGCGGATGGCTAGCGCCCCGCCTGGCATCCGCCGCCGCGCCCGCCGCTCCGGAGGAGTCCGGTGGCAGGTGCGTTTCCAAGTCCGAGATGCCACCTCGTCAACCGGTTGGGTCGAGACGTCGAAGACTTTCTCAACCCTGTCGGCTGCTAAGGCCTTCAAAGCTGAACGCGACCACGAGGCTGCGATCGGCCAGAATCGGTTCGACCCTCGGGCGGGCCGAATTCCACTGTGCAAGGTCTGGGACCAGTTCGTCGCGCTGAAGAAGCCCGCTCTGTCGGCCAAGACGTGGTCGGGCTATCAGCAGGCCTGGAAGCTGCGTATCAACCCGGCTTTCGGGCATGTGCCCGTAGGGGAGATCACGCGTGACGCCATCGCGGCGTGGGTGAACGACTTCGAGGTCGGCCCTTGGGCGAAGAAGTCCACGCTGCGGCTCTTGCGGTCCATCCTGGCCATCGCTGTCGAGGATGGTCGAATCCGGGCCAACCCGGCCGCTTCGGTGTCGGCGCCACCGATCCCTCCCCGCGATCGTCACCGCTACCTCACTGCATGGGAGGTCGAGGCACTGGCCGCCGAGTGCGGTGATCAGGGCGACGTGGTGCTGATCCTGGCGTACACGGGTCTGCGGTGGTCTGAGCTGGTTGCGCTACGCGTTATGGATGTGGACCTCAACCGTGGGCGGATCCATGTGTGGCGGTCAGCACCGGAAGTCGAGGGCGTCATCGTCGTCGGCCCGGTGAAGACCAAGGCGTCCAAGCGTCCGGTCCCGATCCCGGCCAGGGCGGCGGCGGCGCTAAAGGCCCGGATCGACGGACGGCCCCCCGATGCGCCAGCGGTGGCAAGCCCGGAAGGCGCCATGCTGCGGGCCAATAACTGGCGCCGGCATACGCATTGGAAGAAGGCCTTGGAGAAGCTGGGCCTGGCGCCGCTGACAATCCACGATCTGCGCCACACGTATGCCTCGCTGGCTAGGTCGGGTGGCGCCGATCTGCGGTGGTTGCAGAAGACGATGGGGCATTCTTCGGTGACGGTTACTGCCGGCATCTACGCGGATCTGTACGACTACGAACTCGATGAGGTCGCCAATGTCCTCGATCGGGTCATTGAGACCGGACACGGACCGGACAAGAAAAATCCACCAGGGCCTGAAGCGAGCTGAAATGCAAGGTCAATCGTGGTGGTCCCGGCTGGGATCGAACCAGCGACCTTCCGCGTGTGAAGCGGACGCTCTCCCACTGAGCCACGGGACCGGCGGGCACACCCTGCAACGGCGACTTACCGAGGTCGAAGATTAACATGACCTG
>Ga0247833_1006499_pt1 | contig 12955 bp, 6 predicted proteins | sample LaCruzMarch2015__7_FD_187117 | JGI IMG/M metagenome (GOLD analysis project Ga0247833, IMG submission 187117) | Freshwater microbial communities from meromictic Lake La Cruz, Castile-La Mancha, Spain - LaCruzMarch2015_8m | ecosystem: Environmental > Aquatic > Freshwater > Lake | place: Spain...
CTGAACATTGTCAAACAGGAACTGAAGTTTTTGCGTAATGAGTGAAGGAGATAACTGAAAGTATAAAATAATGAGGATTACAGTAGACATGATGAGCACTGTCTAGTCACACATCTGAGAAAATTTTGTTTTGAATTGGCCTCTCGATCGATCGTACTACGAACCAAAAAATGATTACCCTTCTTTATCATCCTATCACTCTTGGCGGGAACAGGGGGGCGACACTGAACCCACCTAACGCACCCTCAACAGAGATCATGACGACGACCGGCAGCACATACGCAGGTCAATCTAGTTTACCTCGACTACCCATCCCAACGTTGGAGGAGACACTTGATCGTTTCCCCGCCATGGTCGCTGCTCTTTTGACCGAAAAAGAACTGATCCAATGTCACGAGGAGGTGCAAAAATTCCTTACGAATGAAGGACCCATATTGCAAAAGTTATTAATGGACTACGAGCAAAGTGGCAAGGTGGGTAGCTTCGTGGAAGAATTCTGGACCGATGCCTACCTAGCACCCGATAGCTGTGTGGTAATGAATCTAAATCCTTTCTTTGTACTCGAGGATGGTCCCGACACCAAGAAATCGAACTGTCAATCACGAAGAGCGGCAAGTCTTTGCTTCTCGGCAATCAAATTTGCATCCTCACTAAAGAATGAAGCCATCGTACCAGACTCATTTCGGGGTAAACCGTTGTGTATGGATCAATTTAGGGCATTGTTTGGGGCATGTCGCATCCCTGAACTGATCGAGAAGGATAAAGTTGTTGTCAATACTGAATCCTGTCACGTTGTTGTACTCGAGAATAATCAATTTTACTTCTTCCGGGCCTTATGGGAAGACGGATCCGTGGCCGTGAATGAAGATGATATATTAGAAATATTGACTGCGATTAAATTGGACGCGTCACATATATCGCCTGAGATATCAAGTAGGAATGCAATTGGTGTACTAACTACATTGTCAAGGAGTGAGTGGGCTGTTGCGAGGGATAGCATCGTGTCTCACTCTACAACAAATGAAACTGCACTTGAGATTGTAGATGGGGCACTATTTGTACTGGTGATTGATGATGTAATCCCAAAGAGTATTCATGAGGCCGCAGCAAACATGTTACATGGGACTTACAGTCTACGCAGTGATGCAAATTCGAGTGACTATCAAGCAGGCTCATGTTGCAATCGTTGGTATGACAAATTGCAAATAATTGTTTGTGAAGATGGTCGATCTGGTATCAATTTTGAGCATGCAGCCGTTGATGGTCATACAGCACTTAGATTGGTGTCGGATATATTCGCAGATAATGTAATTCAATTTGCCCAGACTATTACAAAAACAATATACTCGGACACTTTGTTCCCTTCGCTGATTCAGGCGAAGATCAGAAAAGCCACCGTGGAGGAGTCGAGTCTCATCCTGCCGAGGAAGCTCACATTTGAGCTCCCGAAAACTGTTCTGGATAGGATACATTTTGCAGAGACTGCAATGGGAGACGAAATTGTAGCAAGTGATACATTTGTGTTGGAATTCAATGGCTTCGGAAAGAACCTGATTGTTTGCAACAATTTGAGCCCTGACGCATTTGTGCAAATATCAATGCAGCTTGCTTATTTCAGATTGTACGGCAAAGTCGTTAGTCAATATGAGCCTGTACTTATGAAAGCATACTATCATGGTCGAACCGAGGCGGCGCGTACATCGACAGAGAAGGTGTCCAGCTTCTGCAACCTTTGGCTCAATCATGCAAGTACAAAAACGGCGAAGCTTGAGGCATTAAAGACGGCGACAGAAAACGTGTCAGTAGGAGTAAAAACTTCGGCCTCAGGGAAAGGTTTGGAGCGTCACTTATTTGCATTGATGAAAATTGCCGAGAAGAACAATATACCTACTCCAGACTTTTTCTCTTGTGCGGCGTACAATAAGTTGAATCACACCGTGCTATCTACGAGCAACTGTGGTAACCCTAGTCTCCGAATGTTTGGATTCGGTCCTGTCGTTCCTGATGGATTTGGAATCGGATATATTATACGTGACAATGGGATTCAGTACTCAATATCGAGTAAGCATAGACAAACTGAACGATTTGCAAACATGCTCAAGAAAACTCTTATTGACATGGGGGACCTACTCATTCCATTGAGCAGTGTGTCAGTTGCTCGTGATCATGGAAAGTCAAAGGCAAAAATGTCCCCGGCAGAAGAATATTGTGATGCGTACGGTGATTCCTTCGGAGAGAGTCAAACAGAAAGTTTTACGAATATCAAATCGACTACCCCCGTGGGTAGGCGAAATACTCTTGCAGGGGTGTTACAAAGGGAGCCGAGTGTTCGGGCGTTTGAACTTAGCCACTTCGGGCAGGTGTTGACCGCTGGTAGTACCTCGGGGGAAGAAGTTGAGAAAGACAAGCCTCAGCAGTTACATGTCCCTTACAATTGATTGGTACCGAAGTAATCTCCGTTCGCTCCGTCCACGAACTCACAATTTTCATGCAGAGCAGGACGACAGAGATAACATTATGCAAAGATTCAATCAGAAGAAGGTAAAAAGTCTACCTACCTAGTGAATATAATGTAAAAATCAATTACTTTACACCAAATCACCGCCAATCACTCTTCCAACACCTTCATTTTCATCCAGATATTTGTCTGTCATGCTTTTCGTAGATTTGCCTTTGAATACTTCTGTCAAGAAGGATCGGTAGCTATGCGTTTCCAATTGCTTAAACTGCTCAATTGGTGGTTGTTCTAGGGTAGCTGCTGTATCCGCTGTGGTTTCAACTGTTGCCTTGGTATTGGTATACAATGATTTTACCAATGCGCTTTCATCCACAGATTTGTCTGTCATGCTTTTCATTGATTTGCCTTTGAATACTTCTGTCAAGAAGGATCGGTAACTTTTTGTTTCCAATCTATCAAACTGATCAATTGGTGGTTGTGCTGCTGGTGTGGATGTTGTATCCACTGTGGTTTCTGCTGTCGTTGTGGCATTGGTATTCAATTCGACCAAAGACTGAGCGCTACTGCTCATCAAAAAATGCATGGTGCTTGTATCCGACCTATCAACCTGGACAATCTTGTTGAGAATACCATCTCCATTTTCCTCAATATCAGTATTCTCAGTTTCCTCAGTATCGTCAGTATCGTCACTCTTGTTTGAAATATGACGTTTGGTTAGGGTTAGGAAACACATTGTAACAGCAGCTGCTGCCCCTACAACTCCTGCTATAGTTTGGGTTAGGGTCAAGTCAATTGCTGGCTCCATAGTGGTCGGGGCTAGACTTGGCGGCTGTGATAATGTTGTACCCGATAATGGTATTGGTGGATTCACCATTCCACCTCCACCATTGTCGTTGGTGCACCACTTGCCACCTGTAGTTAAATTCCCTCCTCTATGCAATATATTTCGCAATTGATTTTGTTTGTATTGCACAGCTCTCCTCCTTGGGCATCAAGATTGCAGATGGATGTGGCGCCCGTGCCGTCTGGCCCCCTAAAGGTAGATATTTTCATCAAGTGATAAAAAATGTCAATTGGTGAAGTCATAAATAATGAACACATATTTTTTTTACTATCTCACCAATTGCAGTACCCACCAGAAGCTGTGGGGGCAAACATCATTACTGCACCAACGACTATGACTCGTATCATTGTTGCCTGTCGTTTTTGATGTTCAGCCAAAATTCTTGGTGTTAAAATACTTAATAATTATGAGCATCAGATCGTAGAGGGCCAAGAGACAGTCGTGGGAGTCCACGACTTCCACGAAAGCCGTGCATCCCCGCCAAATCTCGTCAGTTCGGTTATTGATGCATTTCAAGCTAGAACGCCTATTACCAAATGCACCAATCACCAAGGACCAACGACGATGGGATGGTAGACACTCATGCAGCAGATGATGATCGGACCACGACCAAGCTATCCCTGCCAAAAAAGAAGTCATCCATCCTGGGTGCATCCTCCAATCTAGTAAATTCCATCGTGGGTGCCGGCATTATTGGTATCCCGTATGCAATGCGTATGAGTGGACTATGGGCTGGCATTTTCTTGCTAATACTCGTATCTGCGCTAACTGATAAATCATTACGTATACTAATAGAACAGGCATCGTTTCATCCCAAACTATGTAATCTACCAGTATACACCTTTGAGGAATTGGCGAGTTACCCGTTCGGTAAATTTGGTTATCGTTTCATACTTGCCAACATGTTCATCATGGCCTACGGTGCCATGGTGGCCTACCTACTAATAATTAAGGATACGATACCCACGGCAATATTGGGCTATGATCATGGCACACACATGTTAGAACGGAATCTCATACTCGTCGTCACAAGCATGATCATTATGGTCCCATTATCGATGCAACGTGATATGGCATCATTATCACTAACATCAGCATTTAGTGTGAGTGCCGATATAGTACTAGTGATATTCATTGCAGCATTTGCACCCATTAGAGAAACTGTGTCAAATAATGCTGGAATTGGACAAGTATTGAAGAATGAAATTGGTATACATTCTACCTTATTTATTGGACTAGGGGTACTTAGTACTGCCATGGCATGTCAACACTCGGCATTCATTGTGGCGAATTCATTGGAAAATAAAACACGTCAACGTTGGCAACGTGTGACCAATCAATCTATTGCACTTAGTGCAATACTATGTTTAATATTGGGCGTATGTGGCTATTTAGGGTTTCTGGAACTGACCGAGGGTGACGTACTGAATAGCTTCCCGGCAGGTTCAGAGGTTGCCAATATTTCACGATTATTGTTGGCGTTCACTATGTTTCTGACTTATCCAATGGAATCATTCGTTGCAAGACACGTGTTAGTTATGCTAATATATGATGGTGATATGGACGCCGCAAGTGGATCAAATTCATCAGGTGTTGGGTCCACGTGGGAGGATAACGCGGTGGAATTTGACGGCAACGCTACTGCCTCGGGAGGCGTCGTTGTTGTTGAGGGCGGTGGGGTGCTGTGCTTGAATCGACGCCGAATATTAACGGCTCTCGTGTACTTGATGACAATCCTTCCTGCATTACTTGTGAATGACATTGGCCCAGTGCTATCGCTAACTGGCGCCATTGGTGGGAGTTGCATCTCTTACATTGGCCCTGGCTTAGTCTACCTCGGCGTGAATGGTGATGAGCTGCTTTGCTTCATTGGTAATTGGGTAGATCGTTGGCGAAGGGCAAAGAAGGGGCATACCACAACTACGAATGTCGATCTTCCTGTGGATGGCAATGCAACGCTTAGAATGTCAAACAGTTATGAAGTCAGTGCGGTTACATCCTACGAAAGCATAACTTCGGGGAGCAAGCCCATGCTATACTATCTTGGGCTATTCCCATTATGGACATACATTGCTCACAAAGGAGCAACCAACATGCGGATGAAGATTAGTGCTGCCAATACTAATGTCTCAGGAGGTATTGATGAAACAAAAATCTTACCTGGTGCCACCCGATGGGATTTTGCAGTTTGCTTCTTCTTCATCTTGTTTGGAGTAGTGGCCATGGTCGCCGGCGTGTATACCAACATGTACTTCCAATTGAATAACTTAAATAAGGTCTCTCCTTGAGCCTACATACTCTTGGCATACAGTCATGCCGTGAAGTATCTCATCTATGAAACAACATAAGAACAGACTTTGTGTAAGATAAATGTTAATATTAATTTAAAGTTCTACATATAAGAGGAGCTGTACATGTTCTATCTTCTCAGTATCTGTTATTTGTTTGGTATTGTCTCATATTGTCATATTGTATTGAACGTTATGATTTTTTGTTGGTGGGGCCTTGCAGTAAGTTCCTTATCCAGATATTATTTTCCTCTTCATTCACCAGCGACGGCCACCACCATAGTTAGGGCCCCCTCCTCTGCCATCTCTACTACCGCCATGATATCCGCCTCCTCGATCATCTCTGTATCCACCACCATATCCCCCCCTGTTGTCCCTGCAATCATGGCCATAATGATGAAGCATACTTTCATTGGGACCATATCCATTGTGAGATTGATATGGATGACTTGCATTGTGGCTTGAAGAGGAAGTATAGTACGCATGAGAAACCCCATAATGTTGTGGAGGCGGTACATACATAGCGTGGTTGTATGCAAGAGGAGGACCATACCCACTCTGCTGCGCAATTGCTTGTATTGATGGCATTCGCTTACGAGGTAATGATTCGATATGATGTGTTGAGTTCTCATATGAGGTAGATGTTTGGCTCAATGTATGATGACGATTTGAATCCATGCTTATGTTGGTAACTATCCTTGGTGTAGTGTTGGTCAGCCGGTAAGGATTTGAGGGCAATGCTTCACTTGGGGTATTCTGACGATCACAATCCAAACTTTGGGTGGCTATGCGAATGGCTTTCTTCACTCGGTAAGATACTGATGCGTCATTTCCGCTTGAACTTACTGAGTACATCGATGGTATTTGTGGTATTTGATCAGAGGTTGATTCGTTTCGCACATGACTGCTAGAGGATGAATTGTAAGTATTACCCCGAGACCAAGACTTGTTCTGAGATTTCTTCTTTAATGCTGCTTTCTTTTTCATCCGTATGATTTCCCTCTCAATCTCAGCTTTAATCTTAATAAAGAAATGCTGAATCACAATAGCTGCTCGTGTTTCTCGCTGCAGCTGGGTCTCGTTCTTCTTCTTGTAGACAGCTGGGTTGGTCTTGTTTCGCCACATGCCACTGCGAATCTTTCTATCCCTATCCTCTCGCTTCAGTTGTTTGAGTTGTTGTCGAGCTATATAGATCCTTGCTCGACTCTGTACTTTAATGATGAAGTATTGCGTTATGACATAACGTACAAAATTCCTGAAACCTCGAAAGCATGATTGCTGCAGTGAAGAGAAAGATTTAGGCGGAGATTTAGTAAAGACAGTAAACAATTTGAAAGGATGAACATGTGTTAGATTATACTTACAATATTGGTGGCTGCGGTAACCTCTAATGCTAGCTTGGATCGGGCAATGCGGCCTCGCATAAATGCCTGAGCACGGATTACGGCGAAGCTGATCATCAAGTACCTCACTGATTCTCGATGACCGCGGAAGCAAGATTGCTGCAATAAAATAGAAAGATTTGTGAGTATAAACAAGAAACCATGAAAGTGTGGCGTTTAGGCGATTACTCACAATTGCAATTGCTGCTGACTCTCGTTCCCTTTCTTTCGTGGCCTCAGATTTCAACATCTTTACGCGGCTCAACGTCATGTGCCTTCGCACGCAAGCTTGGATTTGAACAACGTAAAGTGAAAGTATGGCATATTGTAGGAAATCTCGATATCCACGGAAGCACGATTGCTGAAAAAACAAAACGAAGACAATGAGAATAGAACAAGACATACAATTGAAACAAGGCAAAAGATAATGAACTCACAATGACCGTAGCGGCAAAGTTCTCCAAGCTATTTCTCTCACATAGACGGTGTCTCCTGTGATCACGGACTGTTCTCCATCTTTCCTGTATAGTTAATACGCTCAAAGCATCTCTGGTTTGAATGTCGGCACCTCTAGATAACACTTGAAGTAACTTAGACTTACACCCCACCAAGTGACATCGAAATGTTGTTTGGATGAGTACTGCTGCCCAAATTTTAGTATCATACTCTACCTGTGTCTTGTATGAGCGCCAAAAAGATTGGATTCTCGTAGCTCCCCAAATGACGGTGCCATAATCTACCAGTGCCTTATATAAGCGCCAGCAAGTTTGTATTCTAATAGCGCTCCTCGACTTTGTGTATGCAATCATCGCACGACGCTGCCTAAACTTGGCTTGAAGACAAATGAAGCCATAAATCATACAGGCATAATCAGTCAGTGACTTGTAACTACGCCAACTGCTTTGAATAAGTGTAGCAGCCTTGGCATTACGCAAGTGCCTTGTCGTTGTGTATGCAATCATCGCAGAACGCTGCCTAAACTTGGCTTGAAGACAAATGAAGCCATAAATCATACAGGCATAATCAGTCAGCGACTTGTAACTACGCCAACTGCTTTGAATAAGTGTAGCAGCCATGGCATTACGCAAGTGCCTTGTCGTTGTGTATGCAATCATCGCAGAACGCTGCCTAAACTTGGCTTGAAGACAAATGAAGCCATAAATCATACATGTATAATCTATGTGTGCCTTGTAGCTGCGCCAAGAGCTCTGTATTCTTGTAGTGCTCCAAATGACAGCATTATAATCTGTCTGTGCCTTGGATAAACGCCAGAAGCACTGGATTGTAGTCACCGCCTTAACTTCACGCAACTTCAACTTCCGTTGGAACTCCTGAACGCGGAAGTACTTCGCCTTTCTCTTCGCTATCATTCGACGTACTTCACACTGCAGAGTGACCACACTTCTTATCACGAGATGGAAATTCTTCCTTGCAAGGAAACCTCGAAGCGTTGTTTGGATTGTGATGATATCTGCCACAGTAAAAATGTAATTCATCTTAGCGGTATAACCGAGGTAAGCAGCTCTAATTTTCGTCGCTGCACGATGCTCTCGAATTTTCCTGACATTTGCACGGGCAGCCAACACACGATACCCTGATTGGATCGTCGTAGCAGCAACCCTCGCAGTTAGCAGCTGTTTCCTTGCTCGCAAGGCCGCAGCGTAGCCAACGTGGGATGCTTGTATAGTTGACGCTGCAAAAGCTTCACTGTCCCTCAGGAATTCCATTTGACCCATTATCTTTTCATGCACAACTAATACAAAGTATTCAATCGCAATGTGCCTCCTATACGTAGCTTGAATTAAAGTTGCGGCATTCTTTTGCTGACGTCGAATGTACAGCTCCTTCTTCGCAAGTGCTACCCTTACGACCGACTGCAGAGTGATTGCACAATAGATTGACATGGAGTAATCACTTCTGGCAACAAATCCGCGGTAGGCAGTTTGAATAAGAGTCGCACCCTGCTTTTGATAACGTCGGATCTGCAGCTCCTTCTTCGCAAGAGTTGCTCTTACGACAGATTGCAGGGTGATTGCACAGTATATCAACATGGAGTAATCGCTTCGGGCAACATATCCACGGTAGGCATTTTGAATCAAAGTTGCTGCTCTTAGTTCATTCGCCTCTTTACGGAACCCTTGCAATTCTCTCTTTGCCATCATTCGACGTGCTGCACACTGACATGTTACAACGTAGTCCAATGTGATAAGGTACTCCATCCGAGTAATGTACCCACGGTATGTGGCTTGTAGCTTAGTGACGGCATGATTTTCGTGCCGAATCTGACGCAAAGCACATACTCCTTTCGTTGAGCTCCATCTCCTAACAATGGATTGTGTGGTGATGATTTTGGACACCAAAACGCGAAACGGAATACACTTGATGAATCCTCTGTATGTCTTTTGGATCGCGATTGCAGCCATCGACCTCTCAGCACGCATGGCTTTGTACTTCACCATTTCAATCCATCGACGGGCAACCGATTGGCAAGCAATGATATCCGTCAGAATGAAGATGAAGTACTCGGATGCAAGGAACCTCCTCCATGAAGCTTGGATACGAGTTGCACACTTATCTTGCCGCAATGAGTGAGTGTGCTTTAAGGCCAAGAATCGTCGTACGACAGATTGACAAATGATGACATCCACATACACTTGCAAAATATCTGACATCGCCCTATGCCGTCGATAGTTTGTTTGTATAATCAGTGCAGCTTCTTCCTCTACTTCAAGCTGCCTACGATCCTCGAGGTATGTAAGATATGTCTTCCGCTGATGAGCCATGCGCCACACACTCTGTAGAAGGATGATCTTGCTCAAGGTAGTAATGAATGTCAAATAACCTAGAGATTACAAAGAACGGTGAGTTGGCTGGAATGATGAGACAACATTCATATTGTACACACGTATTCTAAATCTTACACGAAAAGCCACGGAACGCTGATTGAACCCTAACAGAGCAATAGTGGAGAAAGTCCAATCGATCACGAGCAACCATACCATGATACACCCCCTGGAACTTCAAGGCAATTGTTTGCGCACTATGGAAGTACCTGATGCATGTCCAACGTCGAATTAATGATTGCATTACCAATATATTCTTCTTCCGCCTATCGATGGCAATCTTTGCAAGGAACGACCTTGCAAGTCGTTGAATAGGCACGACGACTTTACTTAGGATAGCTATCGATAGCGATGCGAGTCTAGATGGTTTGGATACTTTGTAGATGGCCATTCTAATTGGCGCGACGTCTCGAATTTGTGTGTCCTTGGCGACAACTGCCGCTATCGCTGAACGAGGGGCGGGGCTGCGCGATCGTAACTTGACACCATTTGGTGGGAGGTTTGGACCCCGCACAGAGTCATCCTTTGTGGCAATACCGCGCTTATCACATAATTCTACTCCAGTCTGTCGGTCTGCCTTTGTTGTCAGTGTAGTCCCAGCAGGAGCAGCCCTTGGTGATGAAGACGACCGTTGGGGAATGGAAGGCTGCGTTGTCATCCCTGGACTTCGAACAAGAGACCGACTCCTTCGCCGTCCAGCACGTGTCGATGATATGGAATGTGTCGATGATGTGGAATCATTTCGTACATCTTCGTCGTTTCTAGTATCCACTCTCAAATCGCACCTGTTACTCATTGCTGCAGCATTTAAAATAGCTCTCTTTGGAGTTGTCATTAATGGAGGTAGCTTCGTCCCTCTCTCATACGAAGCCATAGATGAATCGACTTCTGACGACTGCGACTGGCGTTGCGTTGGCGTGTTTGAGCGTCGTGTTAACTGACGTTCACGGAACGTGGCCTTTTTGGATACAGGCGTCTGAGGTACTGACCGAATATCGTGTTCCCCCTCGTGCTCACTCTTACTCGGCTCAGCTGAACCACCATCGGCTTCACCAAAACGACGTTGACCCCTCCACTTCTCTCCCTTATTTGTGTATTTTCCGGGGTGAATATGAGTCAATGTCTTAAGTCGATCCAATTCCCTCGTACGACTATTATTATTCGTCGATGATACACTGCCAATCGGAGAGATGTCCGTTTGTAGTACTTCAATTTTCTCTGACATGCCCACTGACGCAACACTCGTGGTGGTGCTACCCTTCTGAACACTCCCTATTGCAAGTCGTTTCAGACGATCGAGCTGTTTGCTCGCGACACTTTTGAAGCTCTTTGAGCTCGATGGAGAAAGAGAAGAGTCAGACCTTGATATGCCAGGATGATCTATACTTCTCGGTGGAGTATCGATGTCACCTCCATTAAAGGACTCTAGCAATGCTGTGACAGAGGTTTGCGACGTTTCAAAGGTCGGCACAATTCGTACACCATCACTAGAGCTAAGCTTATTCACAGCAGACTTGCTGTTTTCGCGCTTACTGGAAGAATCCGAATTGGAATCATTGCTAAGGTAGCGCATATGAGTAGGAGGAGACGTCTTATTATGCTCCGGCTGCCTCCCTATCGATGTCTTGCGACGAGACGCCGTGGCTTTACGTAACAATGGACTCGATGGGACCTTCGGTGCACATGAATTCGGTACTACCGGATTCGCTACCACAACTGTGAGCGCACGCTTCGCTACCACTGTCCGAAGACCTCGGGTGATGGTACTTTTTGCATTCACCTCTTTACCAGCGACGCCAGTTGATGCCTTTACGACCGCTGATACCCCTCCTTGGCTCGTGACAGTCGATGCCTTCGACACTACCACCGACCCTCCACTTTCCAACGAGTCGGAACTATCACCTGAGTCGGTACTATCAATACTATCAATTCCCTCGATGCTGTCATCACTCTCTTCTAGACGAAGACGAGCCAGGCTCGCTAGATATCTCTGCTTAGCCGCCGACATGGTCTCCGTCGTGTCAGAATGATTAGTCAAGACCAATGAACGCCAGATTGCGCAGCCATTGTGGTGAGGTGAAAACGTAAGGCAGTTCCCCCAAACCGTCGCCGAAAAATAATCTTGACTTTCGTGCCATGGATTTCAAAGAGAAGGTTTCTGACCAACACCAGAGTGGGGCGATAGAAGGGCAATAGTCGTACCCCGCGTTCTCGCGAAATTCTTGCGTTTCTTCTCCATTCTTGGCTTCTTGGGGAAACCACAAAAAGTACAATGTCGAATTATCTGTGAAATGAATCTTGATTTCTTACTTTGAAAGCAATCCAAAACTTTAGGATGACAGCCCGTATCGATATCTTCAATTTTCTCTTACCCCATGATCAGATAGATGATATTCTCAATTTAGATGTAGATGTAAACTAGAGATGCAACAAGGAACTGGAGCGGAGTGGAAGAGAACACAAAAGATAGCTTGTCATAGAATAAGCCATACCTTGTATAATCTTGTTATGTCGAATCCGAGACAGTCATGTGATAAAGTCATACCCACGATGCCTCCAGATAGCAGATTTGGCCTTTGTGGAAAAGGTATGACGAAATATGCCCGGTGGCAGGAGCTATGCCTATATTTCCAGCTATTGTGCCTTGGATATGACTTGAGGAAGGTATGGCACTAGGTATGGATGGATGAAAATGATCAAGGGTATGAGTTTGGCATAAATTGAGGTAAGCCTAGGTATGGCTGAACAGTATTACTTAAGCTAAACATTAAATTTAATATCCGTTACAGTTATTACAAAAGGTTCCTAATTGATTTTTATCTCTAAATTACCAGCTACTGCATCTACCTCTTTGTATTCAAAGCCCACACTCAAGATATTTGCGCATCTCCTGTCTTTCATGATATAAATAGACACTAGTATAGAATATCCAACCACTCATAGTAGATATTTGCGTGTCTCCTATCTTTCATGATAAAAATATAACACTAGTGTAGAATATCCAAAACGTATCACACCTATCATCAACAACAAAATCAATACATCCATTGTAAATGACTTAGCTCCACATGTCGCCGACATGTCGGCGACATGTCGGCGACATCGCCAAATGTCGCCAAATCTTGGCCGACATTGCGTGT
>Ga0247833_1006503_pt1 | contig 12950 bp, 10 predicted proteins | sample LaCruzMarch2015__7_FD_187117 | JGI IMG/M metagenome (GOLD analysis project Ga0247833, IMG submission 187117) | Freshwater microbial communities from meromictic Lake La Cruz, Castile-La Mancha, Spain - LaCruzMarch2015_8m | ecosystem: Environmental > Aquatic > Freshwater > Lake | place: Spain...
CACACGTACCACCGGCACCTCCAAAAGCCCGAGCGAAGCAGTTTTCATTGTTCCTCGCGTCCATCACAGAACAACACTGCCGCGCTGTTTCTGCGATGAATTTTAGTAGTATCGATGGCGGTGGTGGTGGTGGCGACAATAGTGACGCAGCAGCGCTCGCGGCAAGTGGATGGGAGAGTCTGCTGGGATGGGAGGGGTTCGTGAACGATTCGATTAATAATTCTTCTACCAACGTAGGTGGTGGTGCATATAATACAAACATCATCAATAATGGCATGAGGAGTGGTGGCGGAAGCAATAATCCCGATCCATATACGGCATATCTCATGGCGAATTATCCACAACACGCCACGACGGCGACTGCCATGAATGGCGGCGGCGGGGCCGGTAATCCCCCATATAATGGTGGTGGGGGCAGTAATAGTAATAATAATTCAGCATACACTGTTCACGTGCCTCAACAACACTATGCGGCAACGACAGCGGCAGCATCATTGGCAGGAGGTGGGGTTGGTGGAGAAGGAGGATTGGGGGGGAGTGCTGCTGCTGCGACTACTGCTAGTCATCATCTTCCACATTACTTTTCAACCAATGATCAATTATTACTGGCACAAGCAGAACGGGATAATCCACATAATTACTATAATAATCAACAACCACAATTAGATAATAATAATAATATCTTTGATGATAATGAATATTGTTCTGCTCTTGCCAATGCTGCTACTGCCGCTGGTAGTTTACTAAATGGTGGTTTTAGCAATACTACTACTACTGACAATTATAGTAATACTAATATTGATCCATATTCTACAAACGACTATAGGATGAATTATTCATCATATTACAATACTAATAATAATAATGCGAGTGGTAATAATGGTAATTCACCATCGCAAGGAATGCCGCCGCCACCATCACCACCAAATGGTACATTGGGAGAATTAGACTATTGTGATGCCATATTACGTACGTTAGATGATTCGTCTTCTTCGAATAACAACCTTGGTTGGCTTGCGGGAGCATTGAATGGGGGAGGAGGAGGAGTATCTGCCATCACCGCGGCAACCAATGGTCACAATAGTCATTCAGCAATGTCAAATAGGAATAATGGTGGTAGTGATAGTGGAGGGTATAATTCTATATATACGGGGGGTGCTACTACCGGCGGGGGGAATGAACAATATGGATATAGTGAAGCAGCAACACCGGCTTTCCCATTTGGTGGCGGAATCGATACTACGCAAAGGATGGCAAATTATCAACAATTGCATCAGCATTACATGGCAGCGGAAGCAGCGGCGACTGCGAATATTAATAATAAATACAATAAGGGACCTACGCTGTCGTCAACATTGGACGGACGACGGGTTGCAACGAGTGCTAATAGTGCTAGTACCTTGTGTGAATTAGATGATTTCATCGCCTCACAATTACAGCAACATCATCATCAACAACAACAACAACAACAACAACAACAACAACAACAACAACAACAGGCGCAGTCATATTTAAAGCAGCAGCATCGCCAACAACAATGCCCACAAAGACAATTTCATCGTCAACAATCTCCACCATTGTCCATGCCATCACGCCAACTTCCGACTAAGATATCACAACAACAGCAACAACGTAAAGCAGCAGCAATGGCTATAACGAGCATTGGTAGTAGTATGTCAGTATCTGATGCCAACATGTCAACATCGACACGATTGGCACCGAATCGTGCCGATCATTCCTCATTACCATCAGCACAGATCGATCCGATCCTCGAACGCATTTCATTAACAGTAACGGCGGTATCACTAACGCCATTATCCGGCAATGAGGTCGTACGGCATATACGCACGAAGACGGATGATGTAATAACGCGATTCTTACCCTGCGTGGACTTTTTAGTCAATTGTCAACAGGAATTACGGCAGGGGTTGGCGATGGCGCAGGCTACCGCGGCCTCCCAACAGAATCGTCGCAAGAGGGGAGGCGCGGGATCGCGATCGTCGATTGGGATGACGCCCCGTCAGTTCCATGCCACGTACGTGGCGCCATTGCCGCGACGATTCGTACGTCAGAATGAATCGCTCATGGCACGCGATTGTTTACGCATGGCGGGAGCAAGTTTGGAATCGTTAGTACGGGATGCTGCCGCGGCAATGCCGCAGGGGTGCGATCATGTCAAGAATGCATTTCTGGGGGGTATGCGCGAGAATGAAAGTTGGGGATTACGTAAATGGTTAAGTATGCACGGCGGTGCTGGTAGTATATGTAATGATATTGAAGAAGTTATGCGTCATGTTAAGGTATTGCCCAAGGGAGATGTAACAACACGTCGATTGGCAGAAATGCTCCGACCAATTGCACGACAGGCACATGATCGATTAAAGAAGGATGTACCCACGGCATATCAGGAACGTAGTTCAGCACACCCCTACCTACCATTCTTTCATAGATTAGAGGCATGCTTGAAGCAGATGGCAACATATGACCCCGAGGAGGATGATGTGATTTGTTTGGCTGATAGTAGTGACGACGACGAGGCGATTAAGGTAGTATCATCATCATCACCGGTTAAGAGTCATTCCATCCCACCAGTGGCTGCTAACACGGCACAAAGTTCACCCGTAAAAAATAGAGATGTGATGAAACGTAAATGCACCGAGGACATTAATACTGCCTTTGTTACAAAGTGGGCCGACAGTTACACGGCTAGGGGTGAGGGTGTTGATTTAGAAGATAATATTGGTAATACGAAACGGTCGAGACTGGATTCTGCGGACGAATATGCAGATCAATACTTTGGCAAGACATTTGAATCAAATGATGACGATTCCACTGAGAAAGCGGAGAAAAAAACTAAGTCACCTTTGAAGGAGCCAGAGATTATTTGTTTAGATGATTCAGACGACGATGATGATGAGGGGGGCATAGCTACGGCTACACATAAAAATGAACGGATGGTGTCTCACTCACCTCCCCCGAAGAAGATAAATGACATGCCGATAACACCGACGACAACAACAGCAGCAGCAGCAGCAGCGACGCAATGGAGATGTATACAATGTACGTTCCTAAATGAGTCCGTGTCTATGAAATGTGTAATGTGCAATGACGATGACTCTGGAGGAGGAGTGAATAGTACTACCGAGGCAGCATTTGCTACCGGTCAGAGTAACTTATCATTTTTGGATGAATATTTATAGCCACCTCATGTGCTGTATCTACTCCCCTAACAAAAGACCAACCAAAGATCAAAATAAAGATACTGTTACTGATAAATTCTCTCCACACAAAAAAAGAATAACTAATTTCGTGTAACAGTACTACAAATTTACAACTGTGTAGGAAATATGTTTCAGATGAAAGTCTCGTATCTACCTAAAAACACATTCTTCTTTGACGATTGGGTTACAGTTTCATAAATGTCGACTCTGCGGGATATTGGAGCCAATTTGTTTTTGACCAAGTAACACCGGCACCTTCGCCCTCGACACAATGTAGTTGGAATGTATGTCGTGCACCGTTCGATGTGTTGGGTAAGCTCAAATGATCCATGGTGCCCACAAACGCAACAAGATCACCCGCGGAACATGGTACTGGTATAAATCCTGCATCATACAATCCTTTACATTCCGGTGCGGAGAGTGAATTGTCTGGTAGTTTGCCTTCCCATGGTACACTGTCGTTTATGTTGACAGAATTAAATATCATTTGTGGTTCTGAACGATCTCCTACTCCAGCTGCCGTGTCATTATAATCATCATACGCCAATGCCGAACCAAAATGCTTCGGATTGCGAACAAATCTCCTCCGTAACTTCTCGTGATGACTCCCTGGTCGAACCCATAAACATCCATTGGTCAATGTAGCATCATCAAGTGCGAGCCACAGCCCGATACATGTCTGTCGTGGTTCGGTATGTAAAAATGTGGAGTCTTGATGCGATGTCACCTCTCCACCACCCTTGACCCCGCTTGCCTGTTTAAATATATACATCGATTGAGGTACTACTGGGTCTACCCAACCAAGTTCACGTAATAATGAGCCAACTTTAGAGGATGTAGTGTAGGATGCAAATGCTGATGAATTTTGCTGTAAATGTAATCCATGTCCTGCCTTATTTAGTGCACGTATCTTATTCTTTGTGTTGTTCTTGTTGCCGAGGTATTCTGGTTTGAGTGCACCAGTGGTTGGATCGACGGCATCCACTTCGGCAAAGTAATGTATACGATTGGCCGAGTCTAAAAAGTAATCGGAATGACCTTGCGCTTGAATTTGTTTATCATCGGTACGAAATACTGTAGTCGTTTCCTTGCCTCCTGGGAACCATTCATTTTGGACCAACCGTACCATCTCCATCTTCATGGACTGAACTTCCTCGCTAGTTGCAAATTGTGGTATTAGGAGATATCCTAATTCATCAAACGTACGACAACGATTAGTTGGATGCCATGAAGACGATGAGGGATTGAGGTTGATGTCTCCGCGTACCCACGAGCGGTAGGGGCGAACCTCCGGCTCCTCTACTGATTCGTCTGCCATATTTTCCCACAAGCTTTTAGCTTTTGTGTTATGATGCTGTCCTCGTGGAGGAGTTGAATGAACGGTGGAGGTGGAGGAGTCGGATTTCGGATACGGGAAATATTCTTGCTTGTGTATCATCCTCGTCAAAACAATGACGACGTCATTGATGACAGCATGGAAAGATTTACCCCGTCGACTCCTAACCGTTGGTCTTGGTGTTCCTTCCATAGTACTTATATTGCGTCATCCCATTACATCGTGGCTATTCTTCCAGGGAGCGCATCTAATCTGTTTGGTAGAATGGAGGGCCCTCCTTCCTTCTCCGCCATTGAAAATACTTCCCAACAATGACGACAATGATGACGTAGCAATAATACCTTCTAATTTACATCGACTTGCCAATGACATGTATTATGCATACTGTATCTTCTCCATACTAATAGCAATTATACCCACATCATTCCTTCCCATGTGTATAATGGTATTTACTATCATGCTACGATTATTACCCCATTGTATCAAATATCAATCATCACCACCACCTTCTACAACAGCACATAACAATAATGATAACAATACATATTTCATCATTTCTCTAATACAACATTATCAATTTGGTCTACTATACATATCCATTGGATTTCATTACCTGATACGGATATGTCAAGTCGGTGATGGTCCAATACATATTGGTAATCTATTATTTATAGTTTGGATGAGTGATACTGGTGCATTAATAATAGGTCGGACAATGTCTAGGTCTTCTAATAGGAGTACAACAAAGAAGTCTTCTACTTCTACTACTACTACATCTTTCTTAACTTCCATTAGTCCTGGAAAAACAATCGTTGGTTTACTAGGTGCTATTATTACTGGTCCAATCTCGGCAGTAATTTATTCTTCTATACTCCTACCTTCATCATCATCATCATCAATATTGAAGGAGGATTCTGACAAGCAGCAGCAGTGTGGTGGTGACGATGGAGTAATATCTTCTTTATCATCATCAAGTTGTTTCATGACCGTACATTCTTCAATTATACAACAATTAATCTTGGGGCTCATCCTCTCAATTGCAGGTATTGTAGGAGATCTTGCCGAAAGTTCCATAAAACGCTTATCCATGAAGAAGGATAGTGGTAAATTGTTACCAGGACATGGAGGGGTAGTAGATCGATTTGATTCATTATTTGTGTCCGCAGTTGTTTATTATTACTGGATGCTCGTTCAATAAGATGATGATGCTTTTAACGATTCGAACAAGAATGACTAAAGTGTTACAACTAACATTGAGAACAGAACGACTCTTTGTTAGATCCCTAAAAATAATCTACTCTTGACAACATGGGATAACAACTCAACGACAGTCAATGACGATCACTCCATCCTCCTCCTTTTCATCTTCGTCCGTTCCATTACTGCCTCGACTTACAACACTTTTAACAATTGTTGCAAACTTTTTTCCACCCGTGGAAGCAAACTCAACAATGCTTGTAATGAAGGTCGGTGTATGATCATCCTCATAGATTTCATGATATACACCACGGAGTTGTAAATATTGTTTTTTAATTGAACTCACATTACGGAAAAAATCAATTGATGCAGTCATGGATGTTGCCTTGTCATCCGTCCCATGGAGCAATAGTAGTGGACAAGATAATTCATGTCTCCGTTCCTTGACAATATCAAAAGTTTTATCAATTACAATAGCAGTCCGCGCCACAGTCTTACCCTTTTGTATTAGTGGATCATTAATGTAGGCCTTAACAGCGTCACTATTGCGTGATAAATCAATTGGACGTACAGCATCGACTATCCGTAGCTTGGGTGCCAGTGTATTAATAATGGGTGCAAACTTTTTCTGTATCGTTAATAGTAAATTCATATCCACACCGAGAGCTGGACTCGTTAGTATTAGACCATGAACTTTATCAGACCCAAGTGTAAGTGCTGCCATAACCGATACTAATCCACCCATAGATTGGCCCATCAATATTAGCGGTGGGGGAGTGGTACCACGGGCAATATACATTCCCTGACATTGACGAATATAGTCAAGTAGATCATCGACATAGTGTTCAAACTTTTCTGCGTAACCTCTTGGCATCCCTCCGCTACGACCGTGTCCGTGATGATCGTAGGCGTATACGTCAACACCAGCGTTAGATAGAGACTCGTATAAACTTACATCTGTTCCCCGATCAAGAAGAGAGAATGGATGATGAGGCGAATATATATTATATTTGAAATCATCCTCTGCAATTCTGGAAATACAATACGATACACACTTACATCGCGGACGACAACAATGCTCCGCAAGTCCGTGTGCCAAAACAAGCATGGCAGATGGTGACGATGACTCCTTCGTTGTGGATGGTAGGTGCAGTGTGAAGAGTGACTCTGATCGTGAGTTTTCAAACTTGCCAAGTTGGTAACGAGATGAGAGGTTGGGTTCAGGGGGAACGGGTGCATCAGCATCAGCCTTCTTAAGAAACATGGTGTTGGTGGCAGCGGTGATGACGAGTGCCGATGCTGCGAGAGTAATGAAAGCTGCTGCCGCCTTTGCGTTGGAGGTGTCAAGAGGCATTCTATCGTTTAGATTTTTGTGGGTGGGGGTGTGAAGGTGGTTGTAGTTGTTGAAGTTTGTAGTCATTCGCGTCACTACTGATTGAAAACGCTTGCATGTTTAAAGGTTGCTGTTGCTTGCGATGGTGGGTCGACTAAACCGTCTGACAAGTCGTTTGGCAAGTCGAATTCGACCAATCGCATTGCAACCCGCGGCTCGAAGATCAGCTGTCAATAATGATGCAACTTCTTCGACGTCACCACACCTCGTCTTGTACGAATACGAGGCTTCGCCATGGTGTCGACTAGTACGCGAATATGCAACAATATTGGGCTTGACGATACATATACGGCCCTGTCCTCGACAGACAATCTTCCTCGAGGGGGCATTCGACATTACTTCTAGATTTAGACCAGAGGCAATGAAATACCTTCAAAAATATTGTCATACTGATGAATTGACATTTCCACTATTGATCGATAAAACGGATCATCACGGCGGTGGCACGAATGAATGTATTGTTATACATCAGAGCCATGATATTCTGTTGCATTTGTGGGAAAGATATGGCCAGGATGTCATTCGGGACACGAGAAGGGTGGATCAAATCTGGAATTCTAACAGTATTCCATTCATGATTAAGTTTTTGTCCCTATCATCACCAATCTACCTGCGTGCGTGGCCAACCTGCGGACTCATGCAATCTCCATCATCATGGGTAACTGACTGTCGTTATGGTGGTGGCAATGATGATAGTAATGCTGAGCTCGTTTTACATCAGGTTGAGGGATGTCCAGAATCAAGGCTTGTTCGTGAGGCATTGTGCACGTTAGAAATTCCATATTTAAGCATACCAACACCCCACCCCTTAGAAGAAGGCGGAGAAAATGCGATGAAACAAATTCCTGTGTTGATTGATGGTGACAAAGTATTCCGTGGTGCCGATTCCTGCGTAGACTATTTGTGGACGAGGTATGCTGAACCGACACGTCCTTCACCAACGTGGTGGAGTGGCATGCCTTTAAAGGAGAACATTGGTAGGAAAGGATTATTTGTCATGGGTGCATATGAGGCGTTCCGTCGGGGGAGACGAGCATTTGTGCCGGAGCAGGCTTTACGCTTGATGTCTACCACCTCCAATAGTAACAATGCTGTAAGGTCCAGGAATATATTGGCTGAAAGCTGGTCATTAATAGCAAATGAATACGATGCCATCCTTGTCCCTCGCTTTAGACCGTGGACTCTTGATGCATTACTGGAACTTGATGAGTATACCAATACTAAAAAGGATGCAAGATTTGCAAGTATAAAATCTCCGATGGCTATTTGTCTCTGTTGTGGTCCAGGTCAGGAACTGCTGCCCATTGCAAAGATTCTTGGCCCATCATCAAAAGTATTGGGAACTGACCTAGCACAAGGCATGGTTGATGCCGCAAGACGACGCATCGAGCGAGAAATCAACCAGGAACACAATTATATATACAAGGAATGCGTTACAATCGAAGTTGGAGATGCAATGAAACCTCCGCCAGGTCCATACGATGTGATATTTTCAGCATTTGGACTGCAACAGCTCCCATGTCCCCTAACGGCGGTCAAATCCTGGTTAGAAACTTTGAAATCTGGTGGGTTGTGCGTCTTTATTTATTGGCCACCAGATCCTCCGAAATTACCGGGTCAAGAGTCGTGTCCATTTGAACTATGGAGAGACTTGGTGAAACATAAACTCGGGACACGGGACAAGGACCAGGAAGAACCATGGGATACAAACCTTGTCAACACAATATCTTCTGTTTCTGGCGTGTTCCTTGCCGATAGGTATATCACACACGACATTGAATGGAAGGATGGTGATGATATGTTTAATGGTATGTCTATGGCTGGACCATGGCATGCAATGCGTCTGAGACGTGGTGACGAATTTGTCGATCAACTTGGCGAGGAATTGATTGCTATGTATCCGACAGCGACGGCTCTTACTCATAAGTTCACTGCAAGATTAATAGTCGTACGGAAAGTATAAGTTCACTACAGTATCTTGCAGTCAGTAATGAGACACAAACGCAATTGAATTTATTCTGACATTAATTCACATTACAAAGTTAGATCTCGTTCAAAACATCTTGTCGAAAGCTTTCTTCCCCATTTCCACTCCTAGAAAGAGTGCAGCATTCGCAGGGAATGCCCTGGCGATAGTGGGGATCAACCCAGTATACAATGCCAACGGCCCACGTTCTCTAGTAATTCGAAATAATTCTGGAAAGTAGCTCCCCACGACCTTTGATTCCCAGCTTGCCTGAACATTTGTCTTTGGTACATCAAATGGCATTGCCGCGAACCACCCCATCATCCCTGCAAATCCGCCACTATATTTTTTTGGAATTCAGTAAGGGAAGAAAATGATCCATATGAATATGGACAAATTTAGACATGTGAAGAATAATATTTCACTGTGTCATTTTAAACACAGTGACAATACTCATATGCTGGCGACAAAATGTTAATTTAACACATCCATCTCACCTCATGAAAAATCTAAGCTCATCTGGCATAGAGGGAACATACTTGCGAAAGAGGTAGCAATTTAATTCATATGTTCCAAAGAAGAATGCATAGAAGGGCATATCTCTCATAATCTGTGCATCAAATCCAACGAATAGTGATCGTATTCCCTGTCGTTTTATCATTTGTTTATAAACCTCGCCTGATGATGATGAATTCACGCCTACCAATACCTGTGTCTTGGCTTTCACAATTTCACTTGGTATTAGTACAGTAGCCGAACAACAACCGGTAATAGCCCCCATGAGGAAAGGTCGAACTAAATCTGGTCGTTTGACTGTTGTATCATCATCCTCATTCGTCGATTGTTGTTCACCAGGGAACGCACGTTTTAATGCCTCATTAACACCAAATGCCATTGCATTCTCAAATACCATCCCCAATGCCGTGGGTACTGCACCCTTCCAGAACGCGCCGATGCCCTCATTCGTTAGTATCGATTTCGTTGTATGTATAACATTGGGATAGGATTGAGGTGAGAATTGCATCCGTACTTTAACGGTATCGAATGGCTGACCGGTATAGCAGCATGCCACAGACCCGATCGATGCGGAGAATATGTCACGCGATACTGATCGAGCGTCAAGGGCGGAAGTCTCAACCATCTATCGGCTATCGGCAGATATGAGACATGCAGAAGAGTTCGAAAATGGCGCGCCCGAGTGAAGCAAGGAAGAGAGAGGACGATCGAGTAGGCAATTCTGCCATTGTATGCCTTACTTATCAACACCTGTTCAGATTGGTTTAAGCCACGATCTTCTGATTGGAACAAAATGTTTAACTGTCTTTAAATTTCGATACTAACTATTCAGTAATCAAGTTCTGAGAGACTAACCTTCATCTTCCAGGCCAGAACATAATTACAAAGACGCCAGCTATGGCAATCCCACCACCCACAAGGTCACCAACATCTGGTTTTGATGCATTCCCCTCTAGCGCCCAGGCCAGGAGGAATGAGAGTACAATGAAGTATCCACCATAAGCAGCATAAATCCTACCAAACCCATCAGTCGAAGCACTTGGCTGTAAACACGGGATGAAGCCATATGCCACAAGTATTAATGATCCACAAAGAGCGTAATACCATGGTCTTTTATGTGTGATCCCCTCGGCATCACGAACTCCCTTAATCGTAGCCCAAACAAGCCATCCACCCAGTATCTCGGCGATACCCGCGATGATAAAAATCACGATCGATTGCACGATGGCAAGAGCGGTCCAGTGGAAGACGTCTTTTTCATCGTCGTCATTCGTCGGCTGCGAAGAGAAAGACGGATCTTCGGCAACAGCTTCCATCGTCGTTTAAGCAATGAAGCATCTGCAACAATCGTGGTGTGCCGTATCATCATTTTCACCTCATGTCCATTTGGCGGGAATCGTCATTTTTTCTTGGCGCACCTCTTCCTGCTGGTGCTGCCTTATCGACCGGACCGTATGGTGGAAGAATTGAACATAACAACGATTGTACATGACCATTTCTAACAACAAGCGTCTGCTTCGGGAGTGTTCTCCGCACTACCGTCCATTACGCTGGCTCATTCTCAATAGCATAATATTGACATGGTCGACAGGTATCTTGATCTATTACTTTATCTTCACAGAGGGTCCTCGAGAGGAGGAGACTGCACAGATTGACTACTTGGTTTATAATTTTATTACATGCACTGTATGGGTATTGGAAGTTATCTTTCACACTCTTGATTTTTTCCGATTCCTAGATGATGATGATGAAATAGCAGAAGATCTGTTGGAGGAGGAACAAGTGCATGCCAAAGGTTGTTGTTCATGGCTTGCCCTTTGGATAGAAGTGGTCATAGCAGTTATTTTCTTCTTCGATGCAATAAATGGCGCCATTCACTTGGAACGTCGAGATGTTGATAATTATACAGCAGATATGGTATATTGGATTATTCTAGATGTTGTAGCATATTCCTACATGGTTTGCCGTTCATTTAATGATTGGCGAATAGACACGAAGACTTCCTCCCAACCGCATTGGGAAATTACGGAACATATGGATGCGGGGCGAACAGGGAATGAGAATTCGAATTACTCTACGGAAAAAAATAGGGAACAGGTAGATGCGGGGCGAATAGGGAATACAGGTTACTCGACAGAAATGGTTTGATAGAGTGAATGGAGAATGTACAAAAAAATAGCCTTATAAATTCATAACAAACAATCAATATCTGGTGATAACGCGTTTCTTGCCTAGACGAAATAGCTTTAGCAGAACAGCTGCTCCACGACTATAGTGAGGATAACAATCACTGGGTTGGACAGTTAGAGGTTGGGATGACATTCGATTGATGTGGATTTAGTTATTTCATTTCCAAAATCGACTAGAAGAGAAGTTTTTTGTCTCCTCCCTCTTTCTCTCCTCATCACGCAGAATTTCTTGACTCCTATCATGAATTTTCTTAACATACTCTGGCGTCGTACCATTACCATCATCTTCGTTATTCGGGAGCATAAATCTATCTTGAGCGTCACTGGCATTACGTAAATTTTCTTGCCACGTTGATTTCTTGGCATTCTCAAGCATTGCTGCCAATTGAGCCTCTTCTAGACTCACATTAGTGTCATCAGAGGATGTTCTGCCTCCTTTTTTCATGTTGTCAATTCTATCTTTTAATTCGATAAACCCCACAATAGCTACTGTTTTTGTTCGAAGGGGTAAGTAAGACTTTGGTACCATCTAAATTGTCATTGAAATGAAAATATGCATCTTACCACACGACAAGGCTGTACCAAAGGTTAGAATTGCAGTAGAAGTCTTCGGATTGTGTTCGGCATAATACCTTAATTGATTGAGGTGACGATGCATTGTCATTGTTGGCATCTGTTGGTTCACTCTCTGCGCAAGGGATGATACAGGTATCTGAACTACGATAGCAGATGACAATCGATGAATAGAAGATGATGCCTTCGTATGAACAACAACCGCACTTATTATCCACTAGACAGTTGCACGGCGGAGCCCTTGGCGAACTGATGTCATTTTCATTCTCTTCAGTTTTGTTCCGATCGAGGAGAAGATTGCAGCAGTTGAAGCGACGGCACTCGCGAGGGGTAATACGCAACGACAACATGATACGCCATGGCCTTGCCACTAGACGCGTCCTTCTTCGTCGTCGTGGTGCGCGTGATGCTTTTGGGACGATAACAACGACGACGGATCCAATCTCTTCCTTGATGCACCATCGTCCTCTCTCTCGTAAGATATGCATTCAACATAAACCAGTACCGGCGGTAGCACACTACTACCGTGAATACGATGATGGAGATTGTGACGATGAGG
>Ga0247833_1006512_pt1 | contig 12942 bp, 13 predicted proteins | sample LaCruzMarch2015__7_FD_187117 | JGI IMG/M metagenome (GOLD analysis project Ga0247833, IMG submission 187117) | Freshwater microbial communities from meromictic Lake La Cruz, Castile-La Mancha, Spain - LaCruzMarch2015_8m | ecosystem: Environmental > Aquatic > Freshwater > Lake | place: Spain...
ACGGGACGAAGATGGGGACCATTCAACTCCCTGAGAGTCCGGCGAACCTGTGTTTTGGCGGAGCGGATGGGCGGACGTTGTACATGACGGCGCGAACGAGTGTGTATTCGCTGCCCCTGAAGCCGCTGGCCAAGTGAGAAAGAGGAGAGTGACAGGGGCAGCCTGCCCCTGTTTGTCGGACTAAAAGGGGCTGGCAGCCCCTTTCACCTTACAATTCCGCGTTTGCTGGCCTCGATAAATGCAATGAGCGCCTCGATTTGAGGGTCGGGAACGATCTGCTCCCGGATGGCATCGAGCGCTTGCCGGGTGTTAAGGTTCGAGCGCCAGAGGAGTCGGTAGGCCTCCCGGAGAGCGCGTAGCGTTTCCGGTGCGAACCCCCGCCGCTCCAGACCCACCTGATTAATCCCCCGTACCTCGGCCGGATTGCCGTCTGCAATCATAAACGGCGGCACGTCCTGCACAATCTTCGTGCATCCCCCGAGGATCGCATGCTGCCCGATGCGGCAAAACTGGTGCACCGCGCTCAGTCCGCCAATCACCGCATGATCCTCCACCACCACATGCCCGGCGAGGGTTCCGTTGTTGGAAAAAATGACATGATTTCCCACCACACAGTCGTGTGCCACGTGGGAGTACGCGAGAAAATGGTTGTCCCTCCCGATCCGGGTCACGGATTCGGGTGCGGTCCCTCGGTTAATCGTGCAGCTTTCCCGAAAAGTATTGCGGTCGCCAATCTCCAGGTGAGTCGGTTCGCCCACGTACTTCAAATCCTGCGAACGTCCGCCGATCGAGCAGAACGGATGGATGATGTTTTCCGAACCCAATTTTGTGGGACCGGTGATTGCGACATGACTTCTGAGGTCAGAGTTGTCTCCGATCTCCACGTCTGCGCCGACAAGGCAAAATGGGCCGATTTTCACGCCCTCACCGAGACGCGCGGATCCATCGACCACCGCACTGGGATGGATCGAGCTCATCGATCGACCAAACCAAACAGTAGCTGTGCCTCGGAGACGACTTCGCCGTTCACCCGACACTCCGCCACGGCCTTCCCCAGGCGCTTCTTTGTGCTCGTCATGCGGACGTGGATAAACAACGTATCGCCGGGCGTCACGGGCTTGCGAAACTTCACCTCGTCCGCGCTCATGAAGTACCCGATTTTGCCGACATTGTCGGTCTTCAACATCATCACCACGCTGGCCACCTGCGCCATGGCCTCGAGTTGAAGCACTCCGGGCATGACCGGGTGACCCGGGAAGTGACCCTGGAAATACGGCTCGTTGATCGAAACGGATTTGACCCCGATGCAGGTGAGGTCGTCGTTGAGCTCGATAATGCGGTCCACCATGAGGAACGGGAAACGGTGCGGGAGCACCTGCATGATCGCGTTGACGTCGAGCGCGCGGCTGTCTGCCGGGGAAACCCACGGGGCCGGTGCCATGGCGACCCGTTCGTTGTTCAGCTTGGCAAGCTGGCGGGCGAGTTCCGTATTGGGTCCGTGACCCGGACGAACCGCAATGACGTGGCCGTGGAGGCGTCGGCCGGCGAGGGTCAGATCGCCGATGATATCGAGAATCTTGTGTCGGGCAAACTCGTCTGGGAAGCGCAGGGGTTCCTTGCTGAGGACGGATTCGCCGCGGATGACGACTGCATTTTCCAGGCTTCCACCGCGGATGAGCCCTTTGTCGATGAGCGGCTTAACGTCCTCGTAAAAAACGAACGTTCGCGCCGGAGCGATTTCCTTTTCGTAAACCTCGGGTGTGATGTCGAGGCTCAGGAACTGGGTGAAGCGACCGTCGGGTCCGATTTGCGTGCAGGAGATCTTGAATCCGTTGTACGGAGCAACCGTTAGCAGGCTGCCTTCTTTGGTTTCCTGGAAAATGGGTTCGCGGACGTCGAAGTACCGGCGCGGAACGTCCTGGGTGACGATGCCGGCCTTTTTGACCAACTCCACGTAAAGTTGAGCGCTGCCGTCCCCGATCGGGGGTTCGTTGGCGTCCATTTCAATGAGCGCGTTGTCCACGCCCAAGCCGGACAAGGCGGAAAGGACGTGTTCGACCGTGTGAATCTTGACGCTGCCGTCCACGATCGTCGTGGCGCGTTCGACCGTTTTGACATGGCTGACGAGAGCGTCGACGACAGGTTGGTCCGGGAGGTCGGCCCGTTTGAATTTAAATCCGTGGTCCGGTGGGGCGGGATGGATCGTTAAGGTGACTCGCTCTCCGGTGTGGAGGGAAACTCCTGAGAGGCTGGCCGAATGGGAAAGTGTCTGCTGAAAATCCTGGGACATGAAAACGGAAAGGAGGGGTTCGAGGGACTACGCGCTTGCGTCGTCAGCGCAACCCAGCACCAGGTCGAAATACTTCTGATTGCCTTTTCGCAATCGGATCGCGAGTTCGCGACCGACCGCCACCAGCAGTTTTAGCGCAGCGCGCGGCGAGGTGCCGGCGAGGACGCCTACGGTGGTTTGCGCGACGACCAGGAACTCACAGTCGGTTTTGGCGACCACCGATGCCGACCGCGGAGCGGGGTCCACAAGCGCGAGTTCGCCGAAAAAATCTCCGACGCTCAGTGCAGCAAACTCCACGCTGCCGCGAACCACCTGCACGTTACCCTCGAGGATGATAAACATGCTGTCCCCGACGGATCCCTCCTCAAACACGGTAGCTCCCGCCGCAAAACGTGCGCGATCGGACAGCGCAGCGAGGGTTTCCACCTCGGACGGGTTGAAGTCGGCAAACGCTTTGAGTTTGCCAAGCGAATCTTTGTCGAATGTTTCCTCTATCGGTGACGTCATCGGATTACGAGCATTGGTCGGATTCCACCAATCCGTCCAGGAGCCGAATGCGGCGACGGGCCAGGCTGGCGACCTCCAAACTGTGCGTGACGACTATCAGCGTCGTTCGTTGTTGGGAAGCAATCTTTCCGAAGGTCTCCAGAACGAGCCCGGCATTTGCCGTGTCGAGGTTGCCCGTGGGTTCGTCTGCGAGGAGAAGCGCGGGTTCGTGAACGAGCGCCCGGGCGATCGCCGTGCGCTGCATCTCGCCACCGCTCACCTGGTGGGGAAAATGCGAGAGTCGATGGGAGAGGCCGACGACGTCCAGCATGTCGTGTGACTTCTGCCTGGCGATCGCCGGGCCAGAACCGCCCAACAGAAGTGGAAGCTCGACGTTTTCCGCAAGAGTCATTGTGGGCAGCAGGTTGAAAAACTGGAACACAATCCCGAGCCGCTTTCTGCGATAAGCCGTGAGTTCACGCTCGCCGGCCTCGTGGAGAGGGAGTTCGTCGATGAAGATTCGACCGGAGGTCGGTTGATCCATTCCTCCGAGGAGATGAAGCAGCGTGCTTTTGCCGCAGCCGCTGGGTCCGGTAATCGCGACGAAATCGCGATCTTCGATCGTAAGATCGATCCCCCGCACTGCGTGGACAGCGCCGAAATGGCGAACGACGTTTTCGATTCGAATCATGGATGAGGAACGTATGCGCGGAAAGGCGCGGACGCGAAGAAAAGGAGCACGGGCATTCTGCCCGTGTCGGGGAAAGGCAACGCACCGGAGGTACGTTCTCCCAAAAAGGAGCACGGGCATTCTGCCCGTGTCGGGGAAAGGCAACGCACCGGAGGTACGTTCTCCCAAAAAGGAGCACGGACATTCTGCCCGTGTCGGGGAAAGGCAACGCACCGGAGGTACGTTCTCCCAAAAAGGAGCACGGACATTCTGCCCGTGTCGGGGAAAGGCAACGCACCGGAGGTGCGTTCTCCCAAAAAGGAGCACGGGCATTCTGCCCGTGTCGGGGAAAGGCAACGCATCGGAGGTGCGTTCTCCCAAAAAGGAGCACGGGCATTCTGCCCGTGTCGGGGAAAGGCAACGCGCCGGAGGTACGTTCTCCCTTCAGTGCCCAGCCCTCTCGAGAAACTCTTTCAAATCCGCCGGAAGCGGGGCCTCCCAACGGAATGCCTCATTGCGAAAGGTGAGGCCGATCTCGGCAGAATGGAGCGCGTGCCGATCCAAGTGCAGGCGGGCGGCGAGTTCCGGGGTCCATCCGGTCTCGATAAACTGAAGGTAAAGGCGCTCGTCCGGGCCGTAGATTTTGTCTCCAACAATCGGAAATCCCGCGTGTGCGAGGTGAACCCGGATCTGATGGGTGCGTCCGGTCCGCGGGGTGGCGCGAACCAAACTCACCGGCCCCGCGGCGGGATGGACCCCACGAAAAAGAACCTTCGCCTCCGTCCGGGCAGGCGAACCGTCCGGATGAACGGCGCGCTTTAGCCAAATCTCCGATTCGCAGAACTCTCCGGCTCGCCGCAGAGGAGCATCGATGACGAAGCCGTCCGCATCTGGCCAGCCCATCACGATGGCGAGGTAGCTTTTTTGAATCTCGCCTCGTGTCATGGCTTCCACACACTCCCGCGCTGCGGCGGAGGATTTTGCGACCAGCACGGCGCCGCTCGTCTCGCGGTCGAGGCGATTAATGATCGAGATCCCCCCGCCGGTTGCGAGTTCGTAACTCAGGAGCTCGCGGAGTTCATCCCAGAGCGTGCGAGGTCCGCCTGGCTTCGTGGGATGAATCAACAGGTGCGCAGGTTTCCCCACCGCAATCAGCGCGTCGGTTTCGCCGAGGACGGCGACGGGATCAGTTCGACCGTCGCTCGTTGATGATGCCGCGAGCAATGCGTTCGGCCATTTCCTGTCGGTGGGAAGCGCTTTCATTCAGACCGGCCTCGTAGGGGTTGGACAAAAAGCCGCATTCGACGAGCACCGCGGGACGGCGGTTGTTTCGCAGAACGTGAAATCGCGCGAATTTCACGCCGCGATTGTTCGCCGGGTAAACGCGGAGGATTTCGCGTTGGATGTTTTGCGCCAGGCGTCGCGATCGCGCGGAGTAGTAGTACGTCTCCAAACCTTGAGCGGCCGAGCGGGAGGACCAGTTGAGGTGAACACTGACAAAAATGCTGTTCGGGATGCGGTTGGAGACCGCCACGCGGCTCGCCAACGGGACGAAGACGTCGCTGTTCCTCGTCATGACAACCCGAAAACCCGCTTGGCGAAGTTCGCGGGCAAGTCGCTGGGAGATATCCAAAGCCTTCATTTTTTCCGGAGAACCGGCTCGCGATCGAGCTCCGGAGTCGTGGGCGCCGTGCCCCGCATCCACCACGACCGTGTCAAATGCCCGAGCACCGCCGCCATACGATAAATTTTCGCAGCCCGTCAGCACGGTGACCGCAAAAACTCCCGCAAGAAGGAAAGCGAATCGGATCGTGCTTCTCCCCTTGCGCGAACCGAGAAAACTGAAAAAGGCGCGCATCGACTCCATGGAAACCGGACTGTAGGCCGAAACGGTAAAGGACGAGGACCGACGCGCAACCATTTATGTCTGGAAAATTCCCGCGTCCCGCGCAGCGTAGCGGGATGTTAACGAAACGAATCATCCCGTGCCTCGACGTCGCGAACGGCCGGGTGGTCAAAGGGACGCGGTTTTTAAACCTCCGGGACACGGGCGATCCGGTCGAATGCGCGACCGCCTACGACGCCCAGGGCGCGGACGAATTGGTGTTTCTTGACATCACCGCCTCGCACGAAAACCGCGGAATCATGGCCGACGTCGTCGCCCGAACCGCGGAGCAGTGTTTCATGCCGCTTACCGTCGGAGGCGGGATCCGCACGGTGGAAGATTTTCGCGCGATGTTGCTCGCAGGAGCGGACAAGGTGAGCGTCAACACGGCCGCCATCCAGCAGCCGAGTTTGATTTCCGAGGCGGCGCGCATGTTTGGGTCCCAGTGCGTTGTCGTCGCCATCGATGCACGCCGCGTCGCGCCGGGGCGGTGGAAGGTGTTCACCCACGGGGGTCGCAAAGAGACCGAACTCGATGCGGTGGAGTGGGCGAGGGAGGTGGAGCGACTCGGCGCGGGTGAGATTTTGCTGACGAGCATGGATGCGGATGGCGTGAAGGAGGGGTACGACCTTGAATTGACCGCAGCCGTCAGCACGGCGGTGGGTATTCCCGTGATTGCGAGTGGCGGGGCGGGGAACCTGGTTCACCTGGCGGAGGCGCTCGAGGCGGGGAAAGCGGACGCGGTTCTTGCTGCGAGCATCTTCCATTTCGGAGAATTCACCATTGGCGAGGCGCGGGAGTTCCTCCGCTCGCAGGGGATCGCGGTTCGCTGATCGCGTTGGGACGTCTTCGCGCGTACGCACGGAGGTCGGGTCGAAGCAGGATTTCCGCGCTGAACGAACCGATGCCCGCTTCTGTGATCAGCGTGCGGAGTAATACGAGGCTGGCGACCGCATCGCAGAGCGCATCGTGCCAGCGAAACTCCGGATGGATTCCGAGGATCGCGGACTCGATCCCGAAATGTCGCGCGAGATCGCCCAACGCGTAGGATTTCAACCCGGGATGGATGGCCCGGGCAACGAGTAGTGTATCCACCCATGGACCGAATCCGTGCAGGGGAAACGCCCGCAAGTAGCGGCGTTCCGTTCCCCCGCCATGCGCCACGACGGCGCGCCCGCGGAGGCGCTCTTCGACCTCGGGCCACAATAGATGCAGGCGCGGTGCGCCGTCGAGATGCGCGGAGTCAATTCCGTGCACCGCAGCGGCTCGAGGGTCGATCCTTCCGTCCACGGCGAGATAGCTGCGGAAGAACGACGATTCATTCAGTCGGCCCGCCTCCATGACGGCCATTCCGATCTGAACGGGCTCCCCGGAAGCCCCGGAGGATTCAAAATCGATCGCGGCGAACGCGGCGGCGTCGCAGGTCAGTCCCTGAAGAGCGCCGCCGTTTTTTCCCATGAGAGGCAGCCGTCGGTCAGTGAAACGCCGTAGCGCAGAGCCGCGGGGTTCTCGAGGGATTGCGAGCCCCCTTCGAGATTGCTCTCAATCATGGCTCCGAAGATTTTCGTCTGACCTGCCGCGCGTTGGGCGAGGATGCTCTCCCAAACAAGCGGCTGGCGTTCGGGATCCTTTCCGGAATTTGCGTGGCTGCAGTCGACCATCAGCGAGGGTGGTACCCCGGCCTTTTTCAACGCGGCGGCGGCAGCTTGGATATGCGCAGGCTCGTAGTTCGGCCCGTTGCGTCCCCCGCGAAGGACGACGTGAATGTCCGGATTACCGGCAGTTTTAACAATGCTCGTGGCCCCGTCCTGATCGATGCCCAGGAAACTGTGGGGTCGGCACGCGGATCGCATCGCATCCAAGGCAACCTGAACTCCGCCGTCGGTCCCGTTCTTAAAACCGACCGGCATCGAGAGCCCGCTTGCCATTTCGCGGTGCGTCTGGGATTCCGTTGTTCGCGCACCGATGGCGGCCCAACTGATCAGATCCGCGATGTATTGGGGAATGATGGGGTCTAGGAATTCCGTGGCGGTGGGGAGGCCGAGGGCGGTGATGTCGCGCAGGAGTTTGCGGGCGACGTAGAGCCCGTGGGCGATGTCGCACGAATCGTCGAGGTGTGGATCGTTGATCAGACCTTTCCAGCCGATCGTTGTGCGGGGTTTTTCAAAATAGACCCGCATGATGATCGCATAGCGGTCCTTGACCCGTTCGCTGAGTTCGGCGAGCCGGTGGGCGTACTCCAATGCGGCGTCGGTGTCGTGAATCGAGCAGGGACCCACAATCACGAGGAGACGGGGGTCGTGTCCCGCGAGGATGGCGCGGGCGGTTTCACGTCCCTGCATCGCGTAACGCAGGGAATCCGCTTCGACGGGAAGCTGTTCCTTGATTTGGAAGGGCGTGATGAGACGTCGGAGTTCGCGGACGCGGAGATTTTCCACCGGGACGTCTGATGGGAGCCCCTGTTCGGGCTGCTGCTGCACGGAGAGAGTCATCTGTCGACAGAGACCATGTACGACGAAGCCCGGAAGCGCAAGTGTGGGAACAGGAGCCGGGGCTTCCCAGCCCCGCACCGGCTTGGCGGGGCGACTTTCTGGATTTTAACGTTCAGGGTCCGGAGACCCCGGCTCCTGCTTTGCTAATCCGCTTTCGGGATGATACTCTGCCCGGATGACCCAATTTGTGCGCGCTGCCGTTAAAGCTGTGGCGCACCGTGCGGAACAGGGTCTGCTGGTCGCATCCCAGCTTCGACGCGTGGGAAATCGCGCGGTGCGCCGCATCCTACGCAAGCCGCGTACGGTGACCGAGGGGCCGAATTTGCTGCCGACCCTGATCCAAGTGCTGGCCGCCTTTGCGCGTGTGGACGGGGATCTGATCGAAGAGGAAATTGATTCGAGTCTTGGATTTCTCCGTTACGATTATCCCGAGGCGGTTTATTCCGAACTCCGCAAGCTCTTCCGCGAGGCCCTTCATGAGCAGCAGGATCTCAACGCGATCGCCCAAAAGCTTGCCACGCAGCTCTCCGATGACCGGAAAATTCTTCTCGGCGTTCAGTTGTACGATCTGATCGCGCGAGCCGGGCTGAAGCACGATCAGGTCATCACGTACTACTCGTTCATGTCGCAACTGGGGATGGCCGCCCAGGCGATCGACATCGTTTACCAACTTAACGCGAATGATTCGACTGACCCCGGCGTGTACCGCGATGGGGCGTCGCCGTTGGAGTCGGTGAGCTTCGGTGTTCGGGACGTCGCGGAGGTTGCGGTTCCCGAGTTGCAGCCCGACGAGCGGTTGATGGCCTATCGGTACCACGACCTCATCATTCTCAAAAATCTGTGCCGTCGCCCCGTCATCGTTCAGGGCCGGGCGCTGCGGCCGCCGGATTTTTGTCGAATTTACCCGGGTCAGCGCATCGTCATCGATGAGTTGGTACTCACGCATGCGGACCTGGTTTTTTACTTCAACGCGAAGAAGAACGTCTCGCTGCCGACGATCTTTGTGGCGGTGAACGACGAGGACGAGGTTCGGTTGGAGAAAAACCGTTCTCGCGAGAGTTGTCTGGAAGTCACGTTTGGATTGAAGGTGCGCGTGACGGCGCTTCGCAATGTGGATGCCGTGCTCGACGGGGAGCGGCTTGCCGAGGGGACGCAGGTCGAGGCAACGCTCGAGGACAAGATTGTCTTCCATAATGATAGCGAGCTCGAACTCAGCGATTTGCGGCGGCGGGCGCGCTCATTCGGCGGTCGCTTCCAGCTGAAGGCCTCGAAATCCGAGTACCTCGTGTCGAACAATCCGTCGCTTCTCGAAGAGGACGACATTCTTCTCTCGCCGGGTACGGGCGGCGACGTGTTGCTGAAGATTTTCTGCGACTACGACCGGCGCGAGGGGCGGGTGGAAGTGCTGCAGGCGGACCGTCCGATCCTTGTGAAAGGAGTTCCCGTGCGTAACAGCGCGCCGCTCGCCGATGGCGACATCATCCGGGTGGATTCCGGCCAGGTGCTCCGTTGCAACTTCGCGGAGCGGTTGATCGAGGAAGAACGAAACATCGTCCGCACGGTGGAACTCCGCGACGTGATCTGTCGCTTTGGGAGTGGCGACGTGGCCCTGGACGGTGTGTCGTTTTCCGTTCAACGCGGGGAAATGGTCTGCGTCATGGGAGCGAGCGGTGCGGGCAAAAGCACGCTGCTTCGGACGATCGCCGGGCGCTTTCCTCCCGTGCAGGGCGAGGTGCTCTTCAACGGACGCTCCCTCGTCTCAAACTACGAGTCCCTGCGGAAGTATGTGGCGTACGTCCCGCAAAGTGACGCTTTTGACGAGCACCTGACGATCGAGGAAAACCTCGACTTCGCGGCGGGCCTGCGGTCGCCGCATCTTTCCCGCAGGGAACGTGCGAGGCGAATCGACGGGAAACTGGTCGAACTCGGACTCAACGAACGCCGGTCTAATATCGTTGGCAGTCCTCATCAGAAGACGCTTAGCGGCGGAGAACGCAAGCGCCTCAACATCGGCCTGGACATGATTGGGTTGGCCGACGTGTACCTGTTCGACGAACCCACGAGCGGGTTGTCGTCGAAGGACTCCGAACACGTGGTCGACGTCATTCGCGGAATGTCCCACAACAAGATCGTCCTCGTAACGATCCATCAGCCGAGTTCGAAGATTTTCCAGATGTTCCACAAGGCGCTCCTTTTGGACAAAGGGGGGAAGTTGGTGTTCTTCGGGACGCCGTCCGAAATGCTGACGTACTTCGCGGAAGCCGAGCACCAGCAGCAATTCGGGACACCGCTTGGAACCTGCGCCGCGTGCGGGTCCTCAAGGCCGGAGTTTATCTTCGATGTACTCGAAACGCCGCTCCGCGATCTCAGCGGGGACATCATCTACGAAGAGAATCAACGGGGGCAACTTGTCCCGGCACGTCGTTATTCCCCGGACTACTGGCGAGACAAGTACGAGGCGTACCGACTTTTTCTTGATGTCCGAGCGACACCCACTCCGCGCGATGCCCCATCGCCACCCACTTCGCCCTCGCCGTCCTCGCGACGCAAAGAACCGTTCCGCTGGCGGGACGAAGCCAGCCAACTCTCGATCCTCCTCCAACGCGCGTTCCTCAGTAAGCTGCGCAACCGCGCCAATCTGCTCACAACGATCGTCGAAGCCCCCGTGCTCGCCCTGCTCATCGGCCTGGTGCTCCGCTACTCGGAAAATGAAACGTACGATTTCGCGTCGGCCTTCCACATCCCGACCTACCTATTCCTCTCGCTCGTGGTCGCGATGTTCCTCGGACTGACGAACAGCGTCGACGACATCATCCGGGACCGCCCGGTCCTGCTTCGCGAACGCAACCTCAACATCCGAATCGGTTACTACGTCTTCTCGAAGGCGTTCACGCTCGCCATTTTCGCCTTTCTGCAGTGCGTTCTGTTTATCCTGATCGGCAATCTCATGCTCGGGGTGCGCGGGATGTTTTGGATCATGCTGGCGTCGATGTTCCTCACGGCGGTGAGTGGGGTGGCGATCGGACTGGTGATCTCCTCGCTCGCCACGGAAGGCAAAACCGCGGTGAACATCATCCCGATTGTGCTCATTCCCCAGATCATTTTGGGCGGAGCGCTCATCAAATACGAGGAGATGAATCGCAACCTCGATTTCATCTACACCGTCAATCAGTGGTTCTCGAAGCACCCGGACAGCAACGAACCGCGGAGCGATCTTCAGGTTCCCTTTATCTGTGAATTCATGCCGATGCGATGGTCCTACGAGGCGATGGTCTATGCGCAGGCGAAATGGAATCCGTTCACGGCCCGTCAGCATCAGATCCAGGCGCAGATCGATCGCCTGGTCCGGATGCCGCAGTTGACCGAGGCGGAGGAGAACCGACTCGAGGATCTCAAAGAACTTCTCGCGTTGCTCTCGGGTCTGGACGGACCCTCGGCCGCGGATGTCGACGCCGCGTTGAAGCGCGTGGATGAGGTGATCGACTTCGGCGCTTACGATCCGGATCAGATTTTGCCGAAGGGGCATGGGGTGACGGCGGAGCAGCTCTATGTGAACCAAAAGGTCACCGACCTCGTGTCCAAGGCGGAGATCGAGCAGAACGACTACCGGGAGAACCGTGTGGTGAACGTGTTTTTTGGCCCGATGAAGTCGTATTTTGGCATTCGAACCAGCGTGTTGGTTTTCAACGCGTGGGTGTTGGGGATCACGACGGTGGGCTTGCTTGGATTACTGCAGTTTATTCTGCATCGACAACTTCGAACGCGGCAATAGATCGCCCCGATGGCTCTCCCGGGCCATTCCGCTGTGGACAAATCTGGTTCGAGCGGAGATTTTTTCCCCATGAAGATCCCGATCGAAGACACATACGCCGACATCCTTTCCAAAGCCCGCCGCGGACTCGGTCTGGAGCCATCCGCTGTGGCCACGCAGGCAGGGATTTCCCCGCAGCTCGCGTCAGGAATTTTTGGCGGAGATTTTGCTGCAGACGGCGTTCGTTCCATTTCGGTGGTTCTTGGACTCCATCCCGACCGCGTGGTGGATATCGCGACGAATGCCTACGAGCCTGCGGAAATCGAAACCCTCCCGGGCCTCGCGAGCTTCAACACGGTCTTTGACGACATGACCGTGAATTCCTATCTCGTTTGGGACGAGTCCACCAAGGAGGCAGCGGCCTTTGACACCGGGTCGGACTGCTCGGAGTGCCTGGAAGTCATTGAGCGGCACGGGTTGAAACTGACCGGGATTTACCTCACCCACACGCACGGCGACCATGTGTTCGATCTCGATCGTTTCAAATCGAAGACCGGTGCGCCCGCTTGGACGCCGGAAGGGGAGCCGCTCGACGGTGCGACGCCGTTTTCTCCGGGTAGGATCTTTGAGATTGGCTCATTGAAAATGGAGACTCGCTCGACCTGGGGACATTCTCCGTCCGGGGTCACCTACTTTGTGACGGGCCTTTCGCGCCCCGTGGCGATGGTGGGTGATGCCGTTTTTGCGGGTTCGATGGGGGGCGGTGGCGTTTCGTACGAGGCGGCGCTCCGCACCAACCGCGAGGAAATCCTGACGCTCCCCGAGGATACCGTTCTCTGCCCGGGACATGGACCCCTGACGACCGTCGGGGAGCAGAAGCGACACAACCCCTTTTTCGCCGAGCACTAATGTCGTCCGTCCGGGAGAGGTGATTGGAAATCCTGCCGTTCAAATCCGAGGAGCAGCGGATTTCACCATGAAGAGCAGGAAGGGCATGAAGGAAATGGGGATCATCCGGAAACTTCATGCTCTTGGATAACCGCGGATTAACAGGATTTGCGCAGATTTTCTCCCGGCTCAAAACCAGGCTCTTGTATGCCAACGAGGAGGTGGCAAAGTTCGCGATGCCCTTCCGTCGCGGCACCGAGCACGCGTAGGTTACGTCCTTTTTCACAGAATCTGCGAGCATCGGCGAAAATCTGCGCTCCCAGGCATAAACTTCTCCGAAGAACAGGGTTTAGCCCCAATACTGTTGACTTAAGAGTTGCGGGATTGATTTTCCCCTGCGATGCTTGGCTCTGCCATGGCAAGAACCCCAATGATGATGAGCACTGGGGGCCGGATCGCCGAGCACATGAGCATCGGCGT
>Ga0247833_1006520_pt1 | contig 12929 bp, 8 predicted proteins | sample LaCruzMarch2015__7_FD_187117 | JGI IMG/M metagenome (GOLD analysis project Ga0247833, IMG submission 187117) | Freshwater microbial communities from meromictic Lake La Cruz, Castile-La Mancha, Spain - LaCruzMarch2015_8m | ecosystem: Environmental > Aquatic > Freshwater > Lake | place: Spain...
CGAACCGCTTTCGATGCTGCGCCTCTGCCCAGTGGTGGCGATCGGGCAGATGACCATTCGTGCGCGCATTGACCCACCGAAGAACTGGGACAAGCCTGATCACAAGTGGTTCGTTGGGGCCATGGAACAACTTGGCGACGCTGCCATTGAGATGCTCGATACCGGACTGGAACTTGATCGACAGATTGATTTCCTGATGGCTGCGCTCGACTCCGTGCCAGACCATGAGAAGTTGCATCAAGCGCTTGAGGCGCTCTGCAAGCAAGCTGCCAAGGGATTCGTGCGCAGCAATCGGCCGCGCATGGATGAACTGGACGCTGATGTTGAGGCCGCCGGACCGGAACTCGAAGCCGAACTCGGGCTCACCCGGAAGAAGCCGCAGTCGTCCGACGAAGACTGACGCAGCGCGCGGTAGTTGTCATTCAGCACATTCAGCGCTGTCATTCAGCGCCGTCATTCAGCGCCAAGAAAGCCCCTCAAACAGGCTGTTGAGGTTGGTAGCGCCATCGACGCCAACAATCACCATGTCTTCCACGCGCACCCCGCCGTGAGCGCGTCCGTACAAGCCCGGCTCCACGGTGAGTGCATCGCCAGTCACTAGCACCGGCCCCTTGAAATCAAGGAGCGGCGGCTCATGAACATCAAGCCCGATGCCGTGACCAGTGCCGTGCGTCATGCCGCACCACGTGTCCGGCGCATCCGCTGGCGGCATACCACTGGCAAATCCGTGGGCATGAATCACGCTGAGTGTCGCGCGATGCACGTCCTCGCCGGTGACGCCCGTGCGCACTGCCGCAATCGCCGCACGCTTCGCCTCCAGGACGGTGCTGTGCATGCGTGCGACCTCTGGGTGCACTTCGCCATGCACCACCGTGCGTGTGCAATCGCCGTTGTAGAACGTCTTCTGGCAGCGCGGAAAGATGTCCACGATCACCGGTTGGCCGGTTCGTAGATCCCCGTGCCCGTGCTCGTGGCAATCCGCGCCCTGCGCGCCGCAAGCCACAATGGACGGCGGATTGCTGAACCCCAGCTTCAGGAGGTGCACATCAATCATGAAACGCAGGTGTTCCGCCGACAGTCGCTCGCCGTGGTGGTGCAAAACACCGTTCGCATCAGCATTGGCACGCGCCACTGTCTCGCACGCCATTCGCATGGCGTCTTCAGTGGCGCGCTGCGCACTGTGCAGCCACTCCACTTCCTGCGTGTCCTTGGCGCGGCGCGAGAGGACGCCCATACCGGCGTCGTATTCGAGCGCAATTCCAGCCTGCCGCAAGTGATCGGCAAAGATGAGTGGCAACGTGCGGTCAGCAATGACCAGCGTGATCTGCTGACGGCGCAGGCACTCCGCCACGGCTTGCGCGGTGGCCGTTTCGCGGTCGCCAGACAACCCACCCGCCGGCTCAAAGTCCCGTGGACATGACACCGCGTCGGCCCGGGCGTGCTGCCGCGCGCGACCCATCTCAATATCACGCACGATGAACACGCGATGCGCCGGCTGACCGTCCTTCAGAAAGTCAATGCATGCCGCCGGATCACCCACGGCAAAGCGAACCGCGTGAAACAGGCTCTTGTTCACTGCAGGAATGCCGGCGATCAGTCGGGCGGTAGACATGGCGAAATTTAGCGTGAAAGTGCGCGGTACTGCAGTCGGCGCGGCGGAGCATCAGCAGCCAACCCCATGCGACGATGCCGATCGGCTTCGTACGCCGAGTAATTACCGTTGTAGAAGTAGACCTTACTGTCGCCTTCGAACGCCAGAATGTGCGTGGCCACACGGTCAAGGAACCAGCGATCATGGCTGATCACCACCACGCAACCGACAAAGCTTTCCATGCCGTCTTCAAGCGCACGCATCGTATTGACGTCGATGTCATTGGTCGGCTCATCGAGCAGAATGACATTGGCGCCCTCCTTCAGCATGCGCGCCAGATGCACGCGATTACGCTCTCCGCCCGAAAGATTGCCAACAATCTTTGATTGATCAGTACCAGTGAAACCAAAGCGCGCGACATACGCACGGCTATTGGTTTCCACTCCGCCCAGCATCATCTTCTCTTCGCCACCAGAGATGGCTTCCCAGAGATTCTTGTCGTTCGGGAGCGTCTCGCGGCTCTGCTCAACATAGGCAAGCTTGACACTCTCGCCAACACGCATCTCGCCGGAGTCGGGCTGCTCGGTGCCGATGATCATGCGGAACAGCGTGGTCTTTCCTGCGCCGTTTGGCCCAATGATTCCCACGATGGCGCCAGCTGGAATGGTGAAATTGACATCATCCAAGAGCACCTTCTCACCGTACGCCTTGCACAGGCCCTTGGCTTCAACAACCAATGTGCCCAAGCGCGGACCCGCGGGGATGAAGATTTCCACTTCGGAAGCGCGTTCCTTCTGGTTCTGGCTCGCAAGCTGTTCGTATCGCTCAACACGCGCCTTGTTCTTTGCCATGCGCCCCTGAGGATTACGACCGATCCACTCCAGTTCGCGCGCCAACGCCTTCTGCCGAGTGGATGCGTGCTTCTCTTCCACTTCCAAGCGCTTCTTCTTCTGCTCAAGCCAGCCGGTGTAGTTGCCCTTGTAAGCAATGCACTGGCCGCGATCAAGTTCAAGAATCCATCCGGCAACGTTGTCCAAGAAGTATCGATCATGCGTCACGGCAATGATGGTTCCCTCAAAGCGCTGCAAATGTTGCTCAAGCCACGTGACACTTTCCGCATCCAAGTGGTTGGTTGGTTCGTCAAGCAACAGAATGTCGGGCTTGGTGAGTAGCAGCGTGCACAGCGCGACGCGACGGCGCTCACCACCAGAGAGCGTGTTGCACGCCTGATCCGGCGGCGGGCATCGCAATGCTTCCATGGCCATTTCCAACTGACTGTCGATGGTCCATGCTTCGCGGCGGTCCAACTCTTCTTGCACCGTTGCCTGCTTGGTCATCAACTTGTCCATCTGCTCCGGCGTCATGTCCTCGCCGAACTTGGCGTTGATCTCGTCGTACTGCCGGAGCAACTCAAAGGTGTCCTTGGCGCCATCGCGCACCACTTCCATCACGGTGCGCGTGTCGTCAATCAGCGGTTCCTGTTCGAGGTAACCGATCGTGTAGCCGTTGGCTGCCATGATCTTTCCCTCATAATTCTTGTCGAGCCCTGCCAGGATCTTCAGGAGCGTGCTCTTGCCGCTGCCGTTGAGACCCAAGACGCCGATCTTTGCTCCGTAGTAGTACGAAATCGAAACATCGGTCAGGATCTTCTTGCGATCGATCTCCTTCGATACATTGAGCATCGAGTAGATGATTTGCGTTTCGTTCTTCGGACCGGATTTCTGTGGTGCTGCCATGGGTTACTCCGCTCAATGGGGGAACGGGGCATTGTACGCAGCCCGTGCAAGTACCTTGTCACCATGGCAACCCTGGTTGAATGGCTGCGCGCAAACACCAACGGCAAGCTGCGGCGCATCCTGGTCGGCGGCGTTGGCGGCAGCATCACGCTGGCGGGGATTGCACTCTTGGTGCTTCCCGGTCCCGGAATTCCGCTGGTGCTTGGCGGCCTTGGCGTTCTCAGCCTGGAGTTTGCCATTGCACGCACCTGGGTGGAGGCGCTGAAGCGACACGCCGAGGGTGCAGGGGTACCAAAGCAGGCCCTGTGGATCCTGCCGATCGCGGGGATCATCATTTCGATTGCGTTCACGCTGACCCCTGCCTACGTTGGGGTGGTGCACGGCAACAACACGTGGGCGGTGGTCCGCAAGCCGAGCTTTAGTTGGGCATATTCCTATTCATCGATCGATGAATTACAGAAAGCCGCAGCAGACGACCCGGCGGCGGCGGAGATGCTGGCGCGCTCTGGTCTTGATGTAGCCAAGCGATAAGTGCTCAGCGAATCACTTGCTCGGCACTTCACTCTGTAGGTAGCGCTTCAGGAACTCCAATCGCTTGGCGGATCCATACGCCGTCTCCGCCGAGCCGTGCCCCGCTCCCGGGACCACCACCAATTCATGATCTTTACCGGCACGCACCAGCGCTGCCGAAACTTGCAGCGTGCTGGCCGGGTCCACATTCTCGTCAAGCTCACCAACGATCAACATGAGCTTGCCTTGCAACTTTGCGGCGTCCACCACATTGGAACTCCGTTGGTAACTCTCGTCGACCGGCCACCCCATCCACAGTTCGTTCCACCAAATCTTGTCCATGCGATTGTCATGACATCCGCAGTCGGCAACGGCCACTGAATAGACATCCGGAAAGTCCAGCAGTGCCCGCATGGCACTCTGACCACCAGCGCTGCCTCCATAAATTCCAACGCGCGAAAGATCCATCCACGGTCGTGTGGCCGCTGCGGCACGAAGCCACGCGACATGATCAGGCAAACCTGCGTCCTTGAGGTTTTTCCAGCAGACATCATGGAACGCTTTGCCACGCCAGTTGGTGCCCATGCCATCCACCTGCACCACCACAAAACCCGCTTGTGTGAGGTTGCGCTCGCTGTTCCAGACGGCAAATGCTTTGGGCACGAAGTAGTCGTGCGGACCGGCATAGATATCTTCCAACACGGCACGCGGCGATGAATCGTTGGCACTTCCACACGGGCGCCAAATGACGCCGTACACCTGTGTGGCACCGTCACGACCAACAGACGCGCATCGCTCCGGCCATGTCCACCCAGCGGCAACCATCGCCGAAGCATCCGCACGGCCAAGTTCCATCACCAAACTGCCATCCGCGCCACGGCGCAATTCATGGACGGGCGGCAAATCAACACGCGACCAAGTGTCTACATAGAACGCGCGATCCGGGCTCCATTCCAACACATGCGTCCCGTCTCCCTGCGTCAGGCGCACCACATCACCACTATCCATCGAGACTCGAACGAAGTGTTCGTAGTACGGATCTTGCTCCGGATCGATACCCATGACCCGCAACACCAACGTGCGTGTTGCTTCGTCAACTGAATCCACCGCGCGCACCATCCATGCACCGCGCGTCACCTGCCGCTTGACAGTGCCGCGCGCCACGTCAATCAGATAGATGTGATTGAAGCCATCACGCTCACTCATCCATAGCAATTCTTCATCGCCGATCCAGTGCGTCCAGATCTTGTTTGGGTAATCAATGAACGTCGGCGAAGTCTCTTCCGCCACGATCCGAACTTTTCCAGTGGCCGCATCAAGCGCTAACTGGCGAAACACCTGATGCCCGCGTTGGTTGTAAGTGAAGAAGAACGTCGCGCCGTCCGCCGACCATCGGCATTCCTCAATGGACCATGGGTTCTTGAAGAGTTCACGGGATACCTGCACCTCATGACCATCGCGCGCAAAGAGCCGCGGCCAGCGCTGTTCAATCTGATCGCCCGGTTTCAAGTACTGAATGGTGCGCATTCGTGGCTCCACCTGGTCAGTCGGTGAACTCTCAATCAAGTGCACTGGATGGTCCTGCGCCGCCACGCGCTCAAATACCACTGCATGACCGAAGCCCGGAGCCCAAAGTATGGGATCGCCATAGTTGGCTGCAGCCGCGGGCAGTGCGGGCATGGCTGGCGGCGCTGGTGGCAATGCGGGCTGCGCGAGCGGGCGTTCCGCGGACAATTGCGGTGCTGGCGCTCCAGCGGGTACTGATGAAACCGGCGCGGGCACCTTCTCCACCGCGGCACCAATATGAACGATGGTCGGCAGCACATCGCCACGTACGTATCCCAACGTGACGCCGGAAGCATCACGCACTTCCCACGCATGACCGGCAAACGTGTGTTGCTCACGAACCTCTGCAGCACCCAACGTGCCATATGAACGACGAACACCACCAGTATCCACCCAAAGTAGTTCCACCACTCCCGCACTCTCATTGCTGAATCGAATGCGTGACTGTCGCGTACCGCGTACTGAACGCAACTCTTCGTTCACAAGCGACCGTTCCGCGAGTCCCGTGGTGGCTGAACCGCGCTCCGTGCGCGCGCCAGTGCGTGGATCCACCTCAACCACAGTTCCGTCCCCGCCGCGCGGCAATAGCCACAGCGTTCCATCGGCGTTCCATCGCACATCAGCGGCCGGATCGCGAAGCAGCGATTCCCAGTCCGGCTGCGGCGACTGAGGTGCAGCAACCAACGCAACAACTATCAGTAATTCAGCAGTAATCCACAACATCCCCGCACGATACGCCCATTCCCGCTATACCTCTCCGCGTGACTTCCTTCCGCTCGACTGCCGCCCTTGCCGCCCTGTCTGCCCTGTCCGTCGCGACGGCCACGGGGCTCGAATCTGTGACACATGCGCAACCACACGGAGGTACCACATGAGACAAGTGAATACATCGTCCGCACCCTTGATGATGGTGCTCGCAGCGTGGTTAGCGGGGATGTTGCTTGCGCCCGGCTGCTCCGGACCAAGTCAGCGGCAGATGGAGCTTGACCGTCAGTACACCGAGGAGACACGCTTTCGAGTGCAACTCACTTCCGAGTTACTCGACGTTGCCGATACTGCCGCCGCTTTGTTTGAAACAGAAGTCATCAACGCGCGGCTGGAAGGTCGCCCCGAGCGTGAAATTGCGTATCTCGAAGTCACCCGCAACGGCGCCGTTGCCAACTATCGCTCCTTGGCACTTGGGCAAGATGCCTGGGGGGCGCTTGTGGACCTCTATGTGTTCTCCGAGTTGAGCGTTGTCGCATGCGAACATCGTGCACGTTCACGCCCCGACCTTGCCACGATTGACTGCGATGCCACGTACGCAGAAGTGCACCGTCGAATAGTGGAGATTGCATCGAAACCGGATCACATCACGCCTGAAAATCGAGCGATTCTGGACGCTGCGGTCACTGCCTACAAGACCAAGCACGCAGACCTCATCAGCGCCGGCATGATCCGCCTTGAAGATCTGGCCGCATATTCCGGTACTGCTTCCGCCGTCTTTGACGCGTCTGAACCAAACATGATGAGCCCCATCACCAATGCGGCCACGGAGCTTGAGCAAACCAGACTGCTTGGCGCGCAAGTGGTGTGGCTCGCAAGCCGACTGCCCACAGCTGCGGGATGGGAGGCGCAAGCCACCATTGATATGGCCATGTCGAGTCCGGCAGTACAAGACGGGCTGAAACGCGTGCAGAAACTCAGCGAGCAACTTGATAGCACTGGCGTAACGGTGACCGCACTCAGTGCCAACACATCATCACTGGCAACTGATATTCAAAGCCTTGCCGCGAATGTCAAAGAGCTGCGTGAAGAACTCGGGGATCTTGAAGGCGATCGGACCCTGGTGCGCGAAGCGATCGTTGCGGCAGCGGTCATGTCCGCACTTCTCTTGCTGGTACTTGCAGTGGGATTCGTTGCTATTGCACGAGCCGTGCGCGCGAGTCAGAGCACCAGTCACGCACCCGGCGCACGCGAAAGCGCGTAACGGATCATCACTGTCGATGGCATCGGTGGATACGGGACGACGGCGCGGAATCCAGAAAAGTCACGGCGATCCCACTCGGAGCGCGCAAACACGCTGTCCACTACTCGTTGCTGGTCCGGCAGCAAGTCGGTGGTAAATGAATCACGGGCTGGATCCATGCGAATGATCGGCTCATCGATCGGCAGGCGGTAGTTCTCACGCGTTTCTGGATCAAGTGCGGTGCCGCCGAACGGTCGCCCATACACCAGCAATTCCGGGGTGAAGCTATTGAGGAGGTCGCGATGAATCAGGATGTCAATATGCACAAACTCGGTTGGCATGGTGACCAGTGCGCCCATTTCGCCATGTTCACTCGCGCTCTGTGTGGGACTGCTGTAGCGAGGCACCGCAGCACGCTCTATCCCGCCAAACATGAATGTCACTGAACCGCGCTGGCCAACCGGTCCGTCCATGAGTTCGTGCGAAACACCAGTATCTGTCTTGATGCTCCGAACCTCTGCACCTACCGGGGAGCAGAATGAGCGCATCACTAAGTGCGGTTCACCGGGAGTGGCTGGGTTCTCGATGGCTTCAAGATTGCGACCGCCAGGTAGTTCGCCACCAACCGTGTCGTAACTGGTGAACCGAAAGAGCGGCCAGCCTTGCACGGGCCGAAGCCGACGAATGTCGTGTAGCCCGCCAACCAGCGCTATATCGAGAAGTTCCGGATGCTCAGCGCTCGGGGCAAGAAACTGCGTCATGGAACGAACGCGCGCCTGCACGCCCCAAATTCCTGAGTTACCGCGAAAGGCAAGTTTGCGGGAGACCTCAAGCGTCCTGCCACCGCGCGACATTCCATCCATCAGTAGTTCAAGCGTTGGTCGATCACCAACATGCGTGCGCACCATGCTTTCAAACGCTGCGAGCGTCGAACGCACAGCACTGACTGGCGACGCATGCGGTCCCGCAGCCTCCATGGCGCAGAGCAAGATCTCCATGCCTTCGCTGCCCGGAATCAACGGCACCGCTTCAATGGGATCGACCGATTGAATGACCTTGGCTACCTTCCAAGTCAGATTCTTATTCAATTTGAATTGACGTGACACTTCCTGCGGTCGCGCCGGGTCCGCCCCCACGGCGGCGTACAGAGCACGCAAAGCGTTCTGAAGGTCAAGCGCGCAGGTGCGACACTGCAAGTCAAAGTCTTGGGTGATGGGGGTCACGGGCGACACAGCGTAGTTGCGTGCCACGGGTCGCGGAAGGAAACTAAACGATACGAAGTGCCCTCGTCTTTCCTTAGGGAAGATGCAGCCCGCAATGTGTCCCTAGGATGACATCAATGAACAACAACGGACTCCTGTGGCGCGGTTCATGGATCGCCGTCCTCCACGCCACGGTGTGGGCGTCAGCCACCACAGCCGGATCTCCCCCGCTGCCCCCAACAACCGCCCCAATCTCGCCAGCGCAAACTCCGCCGCCCACCACCGCTACGGATGCTCCGATCGACGCCCCTGGCCTACTGAATGTGGTGGCGTACGGACCGTCGGTCTGGTCTGGCAGCGTCCCGGTCGGTGATGCCGGATTCGCAACGCTCAAAGCGTGGGGAGTGCAGACCGTGATCTCGGTCGATGGTGCAACGCCCGACCTCACACGCGCGAACGCCAACGGTATCCGCTACGTCCATCTGCCGATTGGTTACGACGGCTTTGATGACGCTCGCAAGTTGCAACTGGTGCGCGCCGTGCGCGACCTTCCGAAGCCGATCTACATTCACTGCCACCACGGAAAGCATCGCAGCGCAGGGGCAGCCGCAACCATCGCCGTATCGCTTGGCTGGCTCACCACCGAGGCCGCACTGGCGCGTATGAAGACTTCTGGCACAGCGCCCAACTACGCCGGCCTGTACACGTGCACTGCTTCCGCTTCGCTGCTGACTGCAGCAACCATCGATCAAGCATCCCCCGACTTCCCATCTGTCACCCGCCCCAATGGATTGGTGGAGGCCATGCTGGCGATTGATGACACCAACGATCGGCTGACCGCCATTGAACGCGCCGGCTGGAAGGTGCCCGCCGATCACAGCGACCTCGTTCCAGTCGCTGAGGCCGCCGCGCTTGCCGACCACCTGCGCCTGTTGGCGGCGTCGCCAGAGATCGCGGCTCGGCCAACATCGTTCCGAGACCTGCTCGCCAAGAGCCAATCCATTGCGCAACGACTCGAAGACCAACTGAGCACTGTGCCGAGCGGAGACCCCGCGCGACTCTCCGCCGACATGCAGGCGCTCCAAGCCACCTGCAAGGAGTGCCACGCCAGTGCGCGCAATCAGCGCTCCGCGCCGCGCGACGTGAGTGCCACTTCTGGAGCGGCGACTCCACCCCCAACGGCTCCATAAGTCTGATAACCGCAAGCGTGATGACGTGAATCCTGCCTTGAATTGAGAGTAATGATCGCCTCAGCGCCGTTCGCGGCTATGTTCCTTGGAGCGTTTCACCGAAAGCGCGTTCTTGTCCCCCACTTGAAGAGCCACACTTGAACATCCACCCCCGAACCGTCGGATTCGTTGTTGCAGCCAGTCTCACCGCGTGCGTCTTCGCTGACGTGGACACTGGTCCCAACGGTCACGGCCCCCTGCCTGCACCCGCTGTGCAGAAGCCAACGCCAGCCACGCTCTCCGAACGATTCGGAACATGGTTTGTGCCGGTGCCAATGATCACCCTCGATGCGATGGATCACGGCGCACTGATGGCCGAAGATCAAGCCACCGTGCAACCCGCGCCGTTCCGCTTCGGCGTTGAACGCGGCGTGAAAATCTCACTGAACGACGGACAATGGATGGACGTTGCCGGCGGACGCTTGTGGCGCGTCGGCATCGACGCCATCGGTGCACTCAACTCACGCCTCCATCTCAGCGGACTCAACTTGCCAGCGGGTCAGGAACTCGCCATCACCTGCCCGGACTTGGAGCAGAAGATGACTGGCATTCTTGAAGGCACCGGCGACTTTGGAACAGGCGAGGCCTACGGCCCCTTCTCACCAACAGCCCGCGGGGAAATCGAATGGTTCATTCCCGCGGGTCAATCCGCCAAGGAACTTCCCTTTGACGCGGTCGGCTACTCCTATGGGTACATCCCGGTCTTCAGCGATATTTCAAACGGCGGCACCTGCTCGCTCAATCCTGCGTGCTACGCAGCGTGGCTCAACGAATCGAACGCCGCTGCCCGCATGGCGTTCACAAGCGGTGGCGCTAGTTACACTTGTTCGGGACAGCTAGTGGCTACCACGGCCGCTGATGAGACCCCCTATCTCGCCACCGCCAACCACTGCATTAGCACAACCGCTGAAGCGAACAGTTGCGTGTTCTACTTCTTCAATCGATCACCCTGCACGGGCACAAACTCCCCGGGAACATTGGTCTCTGGTTCAGATTTGTCAGCAACGTATCTCGCAAGCGATTGCACGCTGCTTCTGGTGAGGGGCGCCCTTCCAGCCGGCTGCTACTGGGACGGTTGGTCGAACGCCAACCCAGCGGTGAACTCTGCCTGCACCGGCATTCACCACCCGAGCGGAACGCCGCAGGCAATCTCCTTCGGTGTGAAGAATTCCTCTGCCTACAACTGCGGATCACCCAGCGGGAACTGGAACTCGCTGTCTTGGAACCAAGGCATTACTGAGGGCGGTTCATCGGGCTCTGCCATCTTTACTAACAGCGACCACAAGATGTTCGGCGTGCTCACCTGCGGTGGTAGCGCGTGCTCAAACACCGGAGCCGATGACGGTTACGGCCGTTGGGACTTGGCGGTGAATACGGCGAGCAGCAACTTCGCCACCCGGCTTGCTGCAGGCACCGACGACACGCAAGAGCCCAACGACGCCTGCGCCAACGCCAAGGCTGTTGTGCCTGGTACCTACAACACCCTGGTGGTCAAGCGACTCGACGAAGACTGGTACGCATTGCCGATTGCTTCCGGCGCAACGCTGACCATGAACATGACCTTCACGCACGCAAACGGCGACGTGGATGTCGAGCTGTTCACCGAGTGCGGCGGCGCGATTGCACTGAGCCGCGCTGGCAACACCAACAACGAGTCATTCACCTTTGTGAATTCAAGCGCTTCCAGCACCGTGTACATGCGCGTGTTCCTGGCCACCGATACTCGCAACGAGTATTCGTTCACGTTCAGTACGTCGACGCCTGCACCGGCGAATGACGCCTGTGCCACCGCCACCGCGGTTGGGGCAGGAGCATTTCCATTCACCAACACGTTGGCAACCAATGCTGCTCCGGCACTTCCTGCATCATGCGATGAGGGCTCCGGCGTCACCATCACCAAGGACCTTTGGTACCGCTTCACGGCACCGATCACTGGCCGCATGACTGCCAGCACCTGCAACGCAGCATCGTTCGACACGCGCATTGCCGTCTATGCCGGCGACGCCTGCCCAGGATCGACCACCGCGGTGGTTGCCTGTAGCGACAACTCCGCAACGTGCGCCAGCGGCACCAGCAAGGCGGAATGGTCGGCGAGCGTTGGCAGCATCTGGTACGTGCGCGTTGGTAGCGGAGCAGCCGGAACCTCTGGCACCGCAACACTGACGCTGTCTTCCGCAGTGAACTGCCCAGCCGACATCACCGGCAACGGGGCTGTTGACGGTGGCGACTTGGCCATCGTCCTGGGTGGTTGGGGCGGAGCTGTCACCAGCGACCTCAACGGTGACGGCACCACGAATGGTGCTGATATTGCAGTCATCCTTGGCGCATGGGGCTCCTGCCCCTGACGGCCGAGTTGCACTGCTGATCGATTGACCTCCTGCCGCCCCGACGGGCTCACCCGTCGGGGCGGCTTTCTTGTCAGCGCGCGGCTACCCTGCGTCTCCAATGAATGCAACCAGTGTGCTCATGCCGTTGTCTGTGACGCTTGCCGATGAAGGCACGTCGATGAGTTTGTTTGAGTACGTGCGCGCGGGCGGCGCCCTGGGCTACGTGCTCATCGCGTTGTCAGTGTTGGCGCTGGCGCTCATTGTTCGCAACTTGCTTTCGCTGCGTCGTGGACAGCTGGCACCGCCGGCCGTAGTCACTGCTATTTCAACTGCGCTCCGTGCTGGTGATGTTGCCGGCGCCACGCGTGCGTGCACTAGCGATTCGTCCCATTCATTCGTTGCGGTCGTGATGGCGAGCGCCATTCGGCGCTGCACCGGAAATCCAATGGGCGCCTTCGAAGCTCGTTCAGCAGTGGAGGAAGCGGGCCAAGTTGCCACTGCGCAACTGCATCGCCTCAACAATGGTCTTGGTGTGTTAGCAGCAGTGGGTCCCATGCTTGGACTCCTGGGGACCGTGATCGGAATGATCGGCGCCTTCAATGCGATTGGATCATTGCAGGGTGCAGCACGCTCCACCGAGTTGGCGCGGTTCATGTCGCTCGCACTGGTGAATACCGCGCAGGGACTGGTGGTTGCGGTGCCGTGCACGGTGGCGTTTGCACTCTTTCGCCAACGCATCGATCGACTTGTTACTGACGTCGCGGCTGATGATCTTGAACCGATGGCTGAAGAATTGGCGGCTGCACTTTCAGCAGCGCGC
>Ga0247833_1006530_pt1 | contig 12897 bp, 17 predicted proteins | sample LaCruzMarch2015__7_FD_187117 | JGI IMG/M metagenome (GOLD analysis project Ga0247833, IMG submission 187117) | Freshwater microbial communities from meromictic Lake La Cruz, Castile-La Mancha, Spain - LaCruzMarch2015_8m | ecosystem: Environmental > Aquatic > Freshwater > Lake | place: Spain...
ATGCGAAATCGAATGGTTCTTGATTGTTCATAAAAAACTATGTTTAAAGTAAAATTAACAATTTTGTGAAATTATTACTTGACACAGTTTAGAAAACAGTCTCAGCTTTTTGGCTGAATAGCCTTTAAACCTTGCATTTTCATCAACGTTTGTGTTTGGTGGCGACCAATTTCAACCCCTCTTGCCTGCAATTCTTTACTAATTCTGATTGCTCCGAAACGACTGCGGTGTTCCTCAAAAACTCCTTTTACTTGAATAGATAATTCAGCCTTTGATTCACTTAAAACGTATGTTACTTTGCGTTTCCACGCATAAAATACGCTAAAACATACATTCAAAACTATGCAAAGCAGTCTAATTGGGTATTCTGATGATAGTAAATCAATAACTTTGTAAGTTTTTGTTATGTCCCCCGACCGAAAATGACCAAAGCTTTTTTTAAAATATCTCGCTCTGTTTCAACTTGTCGAAGTTGTTTACGGAGTTGTTCTATTTCGAGGTTAATAAGAGTTTCTGCTGGCGTTTCTTGTGATTTCTCTACAGATTTCCATTTATACAGTAGATTTTCTCCTATACCCATTGTACGTGAAACTTCGGCCACACTTCGACCTGTTTTAACCATTTTTAAAAGTTCCGTCTTGAAACTTTCATCGTATTTGCGACGTTTTTTGTTGATAATTGTCTTTTCCATTTGAACACAAAATTAAGAGAGTTTTGTGTGCGGAAAAATTAAATAATCTCACTTCCATATAGCCACTAAATTGTGAGCTAACTTCAGTGCCAGTAAAAAAAAGTTTATTATTCATATAACTTCCCAAAAATAAAGAATGCCCTTTATTAAAATGCGGGGTAAGAATAACATCATTATTAGGCTGAATATATTTATCATTCCAAATTTTATCGTTGTAGCTTTCAAAGTCTTGTGCTTCATTATCAAAATATTGTATCAATTTTTCAATAACTTTTTCTTTTCGCATTTTGAAAGTATAATGGTTAGCGGAATTTTTCAAAAATCCTTCAAGTGCAAAATTTTGTTTCTATAAAATTATTGTGGTCGTAAATTTCTGTGGCTAATCCTGATTGACTATAAACACTTCATGAAAAGCCATCTTTTTTCCAAAAAGGTTTTTTTGTATTCAACGGAAAACTTTGCAGCACCAATCATCCAAGTTTGTGTTTGCTCCATTATTTTATATAACGTCGGTGGCAAAGAAGGTGAAAAAATAATTATATCAATAAGTAATTTAGGAGCTTAAGCCAATATAAGCAATTTACACCTAAAGGAGTCCCCTACGTGCCTTATGGAGACGCTGAGGGAACTCAAATCTTAGGCTTTTTTTGTTGAAGTTTTAGAGTCAAACGTCATCTTTTTCTTAAGGCTACAAATCATAGCCAAAAAACTCTCCGCTTTAGGAATATTTTTATAGAAAACTAATGATTTAACCGAAAAAAACTCATACCTTTGCACCCTAATTCGAAATTAGTGTTTTTATACCATACATTTAAATACCTCATTACAAGAGACTTACAAAATCAAAAAATAATTTAAAACAAAAAAATGGCACGTGATTTAAAGTACACAAGAAATATTGGTATTGCTGCCCACATTGATGCGGGAAAGACTACCACTACTGAGCGTATCCTTTACTATGCTGGTGTAAGCCACAAAATTGGTGAGGTACACGATGGTGCAGCAACGATGGACTGGATGGAGCAAGAGCAGGAACGCGGTATCACGATTACTTCGGCAGCTACAACAGTTGATTGGGACTACCGTGGTGAAAAATACCATATCAACATTATCGATACACCCGGTCACGTTGACTTTACTGTTGAGGTAAATCGTTCGTTGCGTGTTTTAGACGGTCTTGTATTTTTATTTAGTGCGGTTGATGGTGTTGAGCCACAATCTGAAACTAACTGGCGTTTAGCTAACAACTATAATGTTGCTCGTTTGGGCTTCGTAAATAAAATGGACCGCTCTGGTGCTGACTTCTTGAACGTGTGTAAGCAAGTAAAAGAAATGTTGGGCAGCCATGCTGTAGCATTACAATTGCCAATTGGAGCAGAAGACCAATTTAAGGGTGTTGTTGATTTAGTAAACTTCCGTGGTATTGTTTGGAACGAAGATGATAAAGGTATGACTTTTACCGAAATTCCAATTCCTGATGATATGTTGGAAGAAGCAACTGAATATCGTGAAAAATTACTTGAAGCTGTTGCCGAATTTGACGACACTTTGATGGAAAAATATTTTGAAGACCCAACTTCAATCACTGAGGCTGAAATTTTAGCCGCTCTTCGTGCAGCAGTTGTTGCGATGAAAGTTGTTCCGATGCTTTGTGGTTCTTCATTTAAAAACAAAGGTGTTCAAACAATGCTTGACTACGTGATGGCTCTATTACCTTCACCGATGGACAAAGAAGGTGTTGTAGGAACAAACCCTGATACTGGTGCTGAAGAAAAACGTAAACCTTCTGAAAGTGAGCCATTTTCGGCTTTAGCGTTTAAAATTGCAACTGACCCTTACGTTGGCCGTTTGTGTTTTATCCGTGCTTATTCTGGTGGTTTGGATGCAGGTTCTTATGTTTTGAACAATCGTTCGGGTAACAAAGAGCGTATCTCACGTATCTTCCAAATGCACGCTAACAAGCAAAACTCAATCCCGAGATTAGGTGCTGGTGATATCGGTGCAGTAGTTGGTTTTAAAGACATCAAAACTGGTGATACTTTATCTGACGAAAAACACCCTATTGTTTTAGAATCGATGGTATTCCCTGATCCAGTTATCGGATATGCAATTGAGCCTAAGAAATCGGCTGACCAAGATAATTTCTCTAAAGCTATCACTAAGCTAATCGAAGAAGACCCTACGCTTACTGTTGAAACTAACGAAGAAACAGGTCAGACTATCATGCGTGGTATGGGTGAGCTTCACCTTGAAATTATCATCGACCGTATGCGTCGTGAGTTTAAAGTAGAAGTAAACCAAGGAGCTCCGCAAGTTGCTTACAAAGAAACAATCACAAAATCTTACGAACACCGTGAAGTCTACAAAAAGCAATCGGGAGGTCGTGGTAAATTTGCTGACATTTCGTTTGAAATCAGCCCTCGTGAAGATGGCAAGCCTGGTTTGGAATTTGTAAATAATATTGTAGGTGGTATTATTCCAAAAGAATTTATCCCATCTGTTCAAAAAGGATTTGAGTCTGCAATGGTAAACGGTCCATTGGCTGGTTTCCCAGTTGATTCAATGAAAGTTCGTTTGTTCCACGGTTCTTACCACGATGTCGATTCAGATTCAATCTCTTTTGAATTAGCTGGACGTTTGGGCTTCAAAGAAGCGGCTCGTAATGCTGGCCCAAAAATTCTTGAACCAATCATGGCAGTAGAAGTTTTGACTCCAGACGAATATACAGGCCCTATCACTGGTGACTTAAACCGTCGTCGTGGTATGATGAAAGGAATGGATACAAAAGCTGGTTCGCAAGTAATCAAGGCCGATGTGCCTTTGTCTGAATTATTCGGTTACGTAACTGACCTTCGAACTATGTCATCTGGTCGTGCAACTGCCAACTTGACTTTCTCTCATTACGAAATCGTTCCGCAAAACATTGCTGACAGCGTAATTAAGAAAACAAAAGAATAGTCTTTCGATTCCCTTTATAATAAAAAAGTCCCTCGTTGAAAATGAGGGACTTTTTTGTATTTCTTAACCAAAATAAAAACAATTATTATGAATTTAAGAAACATTCTCAATAATAACTACATATCCAATACCCATACCAACGCAAATGGCGGCTAAAGCATAACATTTGTTGGCTCTAACAAGTTGATTAACAGCCTATTGAATAATACGAGTTCCTGACATGCCCAATGGATGACTGAGAGCGATTGCCCCACCATTTGGATTTATTCTAGCATCATCATCGGCGAAGGGATTGATACTTTTTACGTGTGCGAAACAACCATTTTAAGAAATTTTAAATCCGTTACCTGAATGTCTTTTACGTGTTTGAGTTTACCTGTTACACTCAAAATCGGTGTAGTAAAGCCATCTTCGGCGGCTTTGCCGTTGGGATTGGCATCTATAGCCCCAGATACGCTAACTCTGGCCAATTCTTTCAAGAATTCGAGGTGAAAATAATCACGGCGAAACTCTCCATCGGTAATGGCTTTCATGCCCATTGCTTCCAATCTTATTAAGTTTTGGCAATCTCTGCATCTTCTGTTGCTCTTAGTTCTTCGGCAGAAATCTCGCCTTTTTCCCACTTTATACAATTCTATTTTACTTTGTTTGTAAGTAGTAAAACACCTACGAGATCGGCTCTTAAATCTGATATTCTATGTGACCTATTTCATGACTTGAAAACAATTATTTTTGGGCAAAAAACTTCATTAATTAATCCCTTCGGTATTTAGTTTGATAGTTTCTTTTTAAGATTATTACAATGGCTCAAATCCCGAAGGGATGAAATGATAATAGTAATCAACGGAGAAAGTTAACTTGAATCCCGTAAGAATGACATATTAACCTTCGCCATTGAAATTGTTTTCTTTAACTTATTTCTTTTGAATCTATTTTTGCAGTAATTAACCCCGATAAAAGTGCTGGAACGGCAAATATGAGAAAGTTGGTAGCAATACCTAAACCAGCTCCAATCAATAATCCACCAATCAATGGACCTACGATTCCGCCCAAACGCCCCGCTCCCATTGCCCAACCCACGCCAGTTGTGCGAAATTCGGTTGGATATAATCTGGCTGAAAGTGCATAAAGCCCAACGAAACCACCCTGAATACCAAAGCCCAATAGTGCCAAAACAAGAAGGATAACATCTGAACCAACAAAAAGTCCAAACGATGCCATCAAAACACCTGTCAGAACCAATATTAAGCCCAAAGTTTTCTTTAATCCATATTTGCTAGAAAAATATCCTTGCGTAATAATTCCAAAAAACGCCCCGATATTAAAGACTGCTAATGAATAAATCGCTAATTTTTCCGAAAGTCCTGCATCTTTTGTCAATTTTGGAATCCAACTCGTAAGGAAAAACAAAGCAGCAAATGCCATGAATAAGGCAGCCCAAAGCTGAAGTGTTGGTTTTCTGAAGTCGGTTTTGAGCAATTGGCCAACAGGTAATTTTGACTTGATTTTATCAATTATTGGTAAAGATTCTAAAGACTGAATATTCATTTTGGCCAGAATCTTATTTAGTTTTTCGAGGGCATTTTGGGGCTGAGTCCGTAAATAAAAATCAATTGATTCCGAAAGAAAAAACAGAATCAATGGCACAGAAAACATAGAAGCAATGCCCGCAATAAGAAACATCTGATGCCAACCTTCAGTCGGAATTACTTTGGCAGCCACTAAACCCGCTATTACAGCCCCAATTGGATAACCCGAAACAACAAAACTTACCCAAAAATCACGGGTTTTGTTGGGAGTGTACTCAGAAGTAAGTGAAGCCGTACTTGCCAACATACTTCCAATGCCAAGTCCACTTAAAAAACGATAAATCAACAACTCAGTAATAGAAGCAGCATAAGACGTAAGATAAATACAAACTCCCATAATGATTCCGCTGATGAGAATGATGGATTTTCGACCGATTTTATCGGCAAAAGGAGCTAAAAAAAGTGCCCCGATAGTCATTCCGAATAGCCCAGCACTAAAAACTGTACCCAAAGCCTGTGGAGAAATATCCCACGCTTTGGCAATGGCGGGAGCAGTGTAAGAAATCACGGATACGTCAATACCATCGAGCAGATTCATCAGAAAACAAATGAAAATGGTAGAATACTGTAGGCCTGTCATCGGATTTTTATCGATAAGAGCTTTAGGGTTGAAAGTCATTATTCTTGTATTAGAGGTTGAATATATTAAAGTTCGAAAAGGTTTGCTTAGTTTACTTTCCAAACTTGAATTGAGACATTGTTTGGATTTCTGATGCCTTTACAAATAAAAATGGTATTATTCATCTATTCGTATTTGCCTTGTGGTGCTTAAAATTTTTATATGGCACGAAAATAGCACTTAGTTGGTGAAACAACTTTTACCTCAATACAACCAGCAAAACGACCGCGTGATTCTGTCCAAAATTGTTGACAAAATTTATTAAAATAGACAAAATCACTAGTTTCGATTGCATTATGAGCGATTTTTTCTAGTTAATCCAAATTTGTTAATACACGAACACAATGCGGAAGTGTGTTGATACTGACGCCCAAAGGTTTAATTTGTTTGACCGATTCAAATACTTTAAACTCGAATCCAACTTTATGAAGGCTTAATGTGGAAGTCAATCCAACAATTCCACCACCGATAATAATAATCTTCATTAAATATACAATTATAACTTTCAGACAAAATTCTGAATTAAAACATGATTAGAATATGCAAAATAAAATAATAATTAGACAAAAACAATCAGAAACTAAGGGATTAACTACTTATTCTAAAATTTTACTTTAATCCCAACATTCTAATCGCATTTTGTTTCAAAATTAGCAGTATTACTTCTTCTTTGAAACCAACTTATTCAAAAATTTTCATCCATCTTTCGGGAGTAATAAGTGGAAAATCAGTACCGAAAAGAATCCTGTTTTTAAGCATTGTATTGGCATATTGAAAAAGCTGCTTCGGAAAATATTTGGGCAAACAGCCTCTCAAAACTATATAAACTTGAAACTTTGGGTTTCCAATTTCCAAAAAGATATTCATCAAACTGCGAAGGGTTAAGTTTTGGTATTTCTTTCAAACGAGTCATTTTTTCAACCATAGATTCATTTTTTGATGCAATATATAAAACCTTGCCAAGCGATTCGGCGTAATTGCACTAAAACAACTTAAAACCAGCTTTTTGAATAGGAAAACAAGGTATTTTTGCCGAACTTTACAAAAAATCAAATAAATAAATCTCCTTCTTAATAGAGAGGGGCTGGGGCGAATGTAGCTCGGAGGGACTATGAAAACAAAAGGAATAGTAAAAAATAAAATCAATATCGTTACACTCGGTTGCTCGAAAAACATTGTCGATTCGGAAGTGCTCTATACCCAACTCAAAGGCAATGGCATTAAGGTTGAACACGAATCGAAAAAAGACGATGCCAATATTGTTATTATTAATACTTGTGGTTTTATTGATAATGCCAAGCAAGAATCTATCGATACAATTTTGCGTTATGTTGATGCAAAAGATGCAGGAATTATTGATAAAGTTTATGTAACTGGCTGTTTATCACATCGTTATAAAGACGAACTTTCGGTCGAAATACCGACAGTCGATGCGTGGTTTGGCACTAATGAGCTACCAAGAATGCTCAAAACACTAAAAGCCGACTATAAACATGAGTTAGTTGGCGAACGCCTTTTGACTACTCCCGCTCACTATGCTTACCTAAAAATTGCTGAAGGTTGTAACCGCCCATGTAGCTTCTGTGCGATTCCGCTAATGCGTGGCGGACACATAAGCCGCCCAATGGACGAGATGGTTTTGCAAGCACAAAATTTAGCAAAAAAAGGCACAAAAGAACTAATTCTAATTGCTCAAGACCTTACTTATTATGGTCTTGATATTTATAAGAAAAGAAATTTGGCTGAATTGCTTGATAAATTATCAGACGTTGAAGGCATTGACTGGATTCGTCTGCAATATGCTTATCCTTCAGGTTTTCCGATGGATATTTTAGATGTGATTAAGAATCGCTCGAACGTTTGTAAATACCTCGATATGCCGCTGCAACATGGTTCGTCAGAGATATTGAAAATCATGCGTCGTGGCATTGACCGACCAAAAACTGAGGCCTTGATAAATACCATTCGTGAAAAAATACCAGAGATTGCTATTCGAACGACCTTAATTGCGGGGCATCCAGGCGAAACCGAAGAGCATTTTGAAGAAATGTATCATTTTGTAGAAAAAATGCGTTTCGATAGATTGGGTGTTTTCCAATATTCGCACGAAGACGATACGCATTCGTTTACATTGCCTGACGATATTCCTGCTGAAGTAAAACAAGAACGTACCGATATTATTATGGAGCTTCAACAAGGCATTTCGGCCGAACTAAATCAAGCTAAAATTGGTAATACTTACAAAGTTTTATTTGATAGAAAAGAAGGAGGTTATTTTATTGGAAGAACAGAATTTGACTCGCCAGAAGTTGATAATGAGGTACTTGTACCAGCTTCTCAGTACGTAAGAATGGGAGATTTTGCCAATGTAAAAATCAATAATGCTGAAGAATTTGATTTGTATGGCGATTTGGTTTGATTTAGTGCTCCTACACAATCTTTACATACTGCTAACAATAAGCCCATACGGTCACACATGGATTGAGTTTCCAGTTTTAAATGGCAATATCCATCAGCCAGCCTTCAGGAATAAGGCCATCAAAAAACGGAAAGAGAATATTACTATTTAATGGCTTGTTTTGTAGTGGTATTGTTAAACTTATGGCTTGTGCATTTGCCATATTTAGATATTGGGCATCATATTGAAAATGATAACCATCTTCATCTTCTGAAATAATTCCAGCAAAGTCTGTTTGATAAAAGACTTTTCCAATCCTACTCATCGGCTACCTACTTTCTGATTACGCCCAATTAACTACCAAATAAATCAAGCACTTGGTTCACTTTATCAAGTTTAAGAGTAGTCTTACATTGTTCTAATTCACGCACAAAACGAAGCCCAACCCCTGCTAAAAGCAAGTTCTTCTTGCGTAATTTTCAAATTCTTACGGTTTTCTTTAATGAATTGAGCAATTGATGATGTATTTTTCATACCTTATTTGTTATAATTGCTTCAGGCATTCTAATTTTCATGAACAACCCACTTACCATTTTAACATTCAAGTTTGCCTCCCATTGGCTCCATATAATAAATGCTTCCATTTGGTCTTTGCCAGATACATACATCTTGATTTCCATCCTTGTAACCCATAAGGAATTTGTCAGCACCTCCAGTAATTGATTTTGTGTTTGAAATCACACGTCCTTCAAACTTGCTAAAAGCTGAACTTGTTATTCTTTCCATCGTTTTAGTGTTGCCAAAGGGTTTAACAAAAATTGCACCATGCAATTTTGTGTTTTGGCTTCACTAAGGTGCAGGGTCAAATTATCAATTCCTATGCAAAAACGCATAATCGTTATGCAATTTTGCATAATTTTTCGTAGTTCAACATAAATGCCTTTTTATGCTTTTTGATTTTGATTAAATTGTTTTAGTTTATGCTTTAAAGATCAAAAACCGACAAATCTATCATTTATGACTTACGGTACTAAACTCCGCAATATCCGATTACAAAAAGGTTTATCACAAGCTGAAGTAGCCAATGCTATTGGTCTTGACCAAAGTAGTTATTCTCGCATCGAAAGCGAACCAAAAGCTGATATATTATTAAAGCTCGCAAAATTTTATCAAGTGGATATTTCTACACTTTACCCCCCTAAACATTTAGGGATTAATTCCTAATCTTTAACGCTCCCGTTAGTCCTCGAGTTAGTCCGCATCTGTGATGCTGGACTTATAGAGATAGGAGCATTTGCACTGCGACCATTCCAAACATGAACGAGCAGCCAATAGGTTTTAAGGTTAGTTTGGATAGTTGCAAACCAACAGCTCAGAAAGTCCAGCATTGCAAATGCGGACTATCGGGTAGCTCACAATTTAGTGGCTATACGGAAGGAGCAATTATTGCTTCAATTGCAACTCACACAAGCATTTTGAGAATAATTAAAAAAATAATAGAACTTTTTTGCATCTTTTTTTAGGTGTGTCGTCTTAGGTACGTAACAGTTTAAAAGACTAAGAAAATGGAAAATCTATTGAAAAAATCTTGTAAGGATTCGACAGTAAGAGTAGGAAGACCAGAAGACATTGCCAAAACTATTTCATTTTTATTACCGAATGAAAACCTATAGTTAATGGGAGCTTATATGTGACATTGATGGATCAGTAATGGCAGTAATAAATAAATCAACAATTATTAACAATCAAAATTAAAAAAAATGAAAATTTATCAAAGACAGTAACAAATGCTTCTTACAAAGTAAATAAGCAAAAAAGAGTTCTTATAGTAATGTCATCTTATGACGATAAAGGGATCAGTGGTAAGCAAACTGGAACATAGTTCACTGAATTGGCTGCACCATATTAAATCTTAACAGAGGTAGGACATGAAGTAGTATTTTCACCAGACGGAAGAGACTCTGCTGTGGATTTATTGAGTATGAAAATACCTTTACGACACAATGCACTGATAAGTTTCTGATAGACCCTGTAGCTTTATTTGCGGCAAAACATATAAGAAAATGGAGGAATGTTGACCATAATACCTTTGATGCAGTATTTATAACTGGTGGATATGGTTTGCTGACAGATTTAGCTTAAGACCAATATTTAATCAAATTAATTCGTGATTATTTTGAATCAGGTCGTCCGATAGCAATGGTTTGTCATGCACCAGCAATTTTGAGAGATGGAAAATTAATCAATGGCAAATATTTAGTGGAAGGATTAAATCATACAGGATTTAAAGATGCAGAAATTGAATTAGACGTTCATTTACCATTTTTGTTAGAGCAAGATTTACAATTAAGAGGTACAAATCATAGAAGTGTTGAAAACTTGGCACCAAACGTAGTAGTAGATGGATTTATAATGACAGGTAAAAGTCCAGCATCTGAAGCACTATTAGCCGAAGCTTTAAGAGATGTTTTAAAAAAAATTAAGTATCAAAAATCAAAAAAAGGTAAGCCTGAAAACTTACCCATTTAATAAAAATTAAACCTAAAAATCATGACATTACAATTAAATAACTCAAATTTTCAAGAAACCATCAATACAAATGATGTTGTACTTGTAGATTTTTATGCCGATTGGTGTGGACCATGTGTATCATTTAGTCCTACACTAGATACTTTGTCGGCTGAATTTAGCAATAAAGCAGTGATAGCCAAAGTCAATGTGGATAAAAGTCCCGAGTTGTCTCAAAGTTTTAATATCAGAAGTATTCCTTCTTTATTCTATTTCAAAAAAGGACAATTAGTTGAAAAACAAAATGGAGCTCAAACAAAAGCTTTTTTAACAGAAAAATTAAACAATCTTATTAACAATTAAAATTTATCAAAATGAAAAATTTATTAAAAACAGTAGCATTAGCTTTATTAGTAACCATTGGTTTTTTGGCCAATGCACAAAATACCTCTTATAAAATAAACAAACAAAAAAGAGTATTACTCGTAATGACATCTTATGATGATATGGGTATAAGTGGTAAACAAACAGGAACTTGGTTTACGGAATTGGCAGCACCATATTATATCTTAACCGAGGCAGGATATGAGGTAGTATTAGCTTCACCAAACGGAGGAGACGCTCCTGTGGATTTATTCAGTATGAAAATACCTTTCACTACGCAATACACTGATAAGTTTCTGAAAGACCCTGTAGCTTTATTTGCCGCAAAACATACAAGAAAATTAAGAAATGTAGATTATAACTCATTTGATGCAGTATTTATACCAGGTGGTTACGGATTGCTAACAGATTTGGCATCAGACCAATATTTAATCAAATTAATCCGTGATTATTTTGAATCAGGTCGCCCAATAGCAATGGTTTGTCATGCACCCGCCATTTTGAGAGACGTAAAATTAACCAATGGAAAATATTTAGTAGAGGGTTTAAATCTTACGGGATTTAAAGATTCTGAAGATGCAGAAATAGAATTAGACCGTCATTTATTGTTTTCATTAGAACAAGAACTAAAAAGAAGAGGAGCTAATTACAAAAGTGTAACCAACTGGGCACCAAATGTAGTAGTAGATGGAGCATTAATGACAGGTCAAAGCCCTGCATCTGCAGCACCATTAGCAGAAGCTTTGAGAGATAGATTGAAAAAATAAGTGATTTAATAGAGTGGAATTTTTTGTATGTATTCCACTCTATTTTTTTAGACTTTAAAAATATGAAATCATTATTGATCATTATTATTTTTCTTTTATGCAGTAATTTATTGTTTTCGCAAAAGACTAAAGTGAGTGCACTTATATCTAATGGAACTATTGTAGTCGGATACGTGGACAAAGGAGCTTATTTAAATTTTACAGGTCCAGCAATAAAACTACAAAGGGGCTCATCAGATTTGATGATTGGCGTTTTACCATCTCTTCGATTTAAAGAAGATAATGGAATTACGAAGAACTCATTAGTAACTCCGAGTCTAGGAATTGGATTTACTTATAACTATAAATCATTTGCATTACAGCTGCCTCTATACTATAAAACTAAGACAAATACTCAAAATGGAAGTTGGCAGTTAGGATTTGGAGTAGGCTACAAATTAAAGAAATAAAGAAACACTTAAAAAAATATAAAATGTTAAACGGAATAAATTTAGATGGATTAGCTCAATACATTGAGCTGATCACGAAACAAAAAAAAGAAGCTATTTCTGCTTATGGAATTACAGCAGAATGGCTTGGAGGCACTAAAACACGAGTATCAACCCATAACCAACAAATAGGATCTACTGAAGTTGTCAAAAATTTCGACTTCACTATAGACGAACCGAATGAGTTGCTCGGAAGAAATAGTTTCCCAACCCCACAAGACTATTTGCTAGGAGGTATGGCAGGATGTATGATGGTCGGTTTTGTGGTAGCGGCTTCTACCAAAGATATTAAGTTAGACAGTGTAAAATTAACCATTAAAGGAGCCTTGAATTTAAGAGGTTTTTTAAATGTAGATGCAGCTGCTCCTATTGGATTTGATAAAATTGAATTTAATTTTGATGTGCAGGGAAGCGGAACTAAAGAACAATACAATGAAATTATTAAAAATGTTCAGCATTTTTCACCAAATTATCGTACCATTACTGACAGTATAA
>Ga0247833_1006537_pt1 | contig 12885 bp, 12 predicted proteins | sample LaCruzMarch2015__7_FD_187117 | JGI IMG/M metagenome (GOLD analysis project Ga0247833, IMG submission 187117) | Freshwater microbial communities from meromictic Lake La Cruz, Castile-La Mancha, Spain - LaCruzMarch2015_8m | ecosystem: Environmental > Aquatic > Freshwater > Lake | place: Spain...
GTTTGGCCAGCACCGCTAGCAAGCGGTGCATCACGCTCAGGTCAGCGTTATCCACCGCTGCGGCCAGGGCTTCCTCTACCTTGTGATTGCGTGGGATGTAGGCTGGGTTGTGGCGCTGCATGTGGGCGATGACAAAGCTGGGTGTCTGCGGCTGGCGAGCCCGTCGCTCCTGCCAGCGCTCATGCCAGTCATGGTAGCTGGTGTCTGACGAGAGTGCAGCGGACTCAGGCCGGCTCAAGGCGGCAAAGGTGTTCGTGAAGTCCGCCTTGGCTTGCTGCATCCAGTCGAGCAACGCTTTCACCAGCAGTGCATCGTTGTCTTCCGCAGCGAAGAGGCCCAGCTTCGCTCTCATGCCTGTGAGCCAGTGATGCTTGAAGTGCGCTTCAAAGCGTTCGATCGCCTCGTTGGCCAGCACAATCGCCGTCGCTTCGTCATCGTGAAGCAATGGCAGCAAGGCTTCTGCCAGCCGTGCTAGGTTCCACTGCGCGATGTGCGGCTGCTGCCCGTAGGCATAGCGGCCGTTGCGGTCGATGGAGCTGAACACCGTGGCAGGATGATAGGAGTCCATGAAAGCGCAGGGGCCGTAGTCGATGGTCTCGCCCGAGAGCGCCATGTTGTCCGTGTTCATCACACCGTGAATGAACCCCACGAGTTGCCACTGGCTGATCAACTTCGCCTGTCGTTCGACCATCGCTTCCAGCAAGGCGACATAGGGCGCTTCGGCCTGAGCAAGCTCAGGGTAGTGGCGTTGCCAAGTGTGGTCGGCCAGGGCTTGCAGCGCGGGCTTTTCATCGCGTGCCGCGGCGTATTCAAAGGTGCCCACGCGTAGGTGGCTGGCGGCCACACGAGTGAGCACAGCCCCAGGCAAAGCCTCGGGACGAAACACAGGTTCGCCGGTCGTTGTGACTGCCAAGCTGCGCGTGGTGGGAATGCCAAGGGCGTGCATGGCCTCGCTGATGATGTATTCCCGCAGCATTGGGCCGAGCGCTGCGCGCCCATCGCCACGGCGGGAGAACGGGGTGGGGCCCGAGCCCTTGAGCTGAATGTCGAAGCGTCCACCGCTGGGGGTGAGTTGCTCGCCGAGCAGGATCGCGCGCCCGTCACCGAGCATGGTGAAATGCGCATACTGATGCCCGGCATACGCTTGGGCCAGCGGCTGCGCCCCCGGCGGCAGCGTATTGCCGGTGAACAGAGCTGCGTCAGTCAAGGCATCCGCCTCTAGCCCCAAGGTCTGGGCGAGCGAGGCATTGATGATGACCAACTGCGGCTCGCGCACCGGCGTGGGGTCCACCCGAGTGTGAAAGGCGGAGGGCAAGCGTGCATACGAATGATCAAGACGCCAGCCCGCAGGCGAGGCAGCAGAGGGTAGAGAGTCGGGCATGAGGTCAGAGAGAGGCGGGGCGCAAGCGCAGCATGGTTCACAAGCTCGTGGGCCGCCACCAGTATGCACGATTCACGATGGATCGCGCTGGGCGTCGCATTTCGCCCATTCTTTGTCGTGACGGCTGCGCGAGTTTGCTTCATCGTTTAGCTCCATGAAATCCGCTGCTGTCGTCAACTACGCGCCTGAAAAAGGCTCTGTCGAAATCCGTGAAATCGAGAAACCCACCATCGGTGCCGAGGACGTGCTGCTGGAGGTCGCCAATGTGGGCGTGTGCGGCTCGGACTTGCACCAGTGGACGGCGGATCATTCCTGGCCGGTGAGTTATCCGGTCGTGCTTGGTCACGAATTCGGCGGCCACATCATCGAAGTCGGCAAGGACGTGGAAGGCTGGAAGGAAGGCGACCGCGTTGTCTCCGAGACCGCCGCGATCATTTCCAAGGACAACCCGATGACGCGTCGCGGTCTCTACAACCTCGACAACACGCGCAAGGGTTTTGGCTACGGCGTGAATGGCGCGATGACGAAGTATGTGCGGGTGCCGAGTCGCATTCTGCATCATGTGCCCGACCAGCTTCCCTTTGAGCAAGCCTGCCTCACTGAGCCCTGCTGCGTGGCTTACAATGCGGTGGTGAAGAATGCGCGCATCGAACCCGGTGACCGCGTGGTCGTGCTTGGGCCTGGCACCATCGGCATTCTCTGCGCGGCGATGGCCAAGCAATGCGGAGCACAGGTCGCCATCGTGGGCTTGGAACAGGATGCTCATCGTCTCGAACTCGCGCGCAAGCACTACGGCTGCGAGGTCATCATCGGCGACGCCAAGCCCTGGGCGATGGAGCGCGATGGTCTCGGCTGCGATGGTGTCATCGACGCCGCCGGTGCCAGCGTCACGCTCAAGATCGCACTCGACATCGTGCGCCCTGCGGGCTGGATTTCCAAGGTCGGCTGGGGCCCGCAACCGCTGGGCTTCAACATCGACCCGCTGGTGCAGAAGAACATCACGCTGCAAGGCAGCTTCAGTCACAACTGGCCGATCTGGGAACGCGTGATCGCGCTGCTATCAAGCGGTCAGTTCGATGTGAAGCCCATCATCGGCGGCGTCTGGCCCGTGACGGAATGGCACGAAGCCTTCGAGAAGATGCACAAGGGCGAGGTGGTGAAGAGCGTGCTGCGACCCGTGTGAGTTGGCTGAAGGTTTGAGTCTTGGTGGTGCGTTCACCACGGCCCATGAAAATCCTCCTGCCTCTTCTCTTGCTCGCTGCTTCGACTTTCGCCGCCGACTATCCACGCGTCATCTTCTCCGATGACTTCACTGCCGATGGCTTTGGCAAGGCTTGGGGACACTACAAGAGCGCCAGCGTGGTCAAAGGTGGTGTGCTGGTGGGCATCACGGCACCGGCATCCGACCATTCGGCGGTCGATCACATTCGGCTGGAGGGGGAGCGCGATCTGGAGGTCTCGGTGAAGTTTCGCTTCGCCAGCGATAAGGCGAAGAGTTTCAACGTGTGGTTCGATGACAAGAACTACAAGGGCTCCCATGCGGGTCACATTTGTCAGGCGTCGATCAGCCCGAAGAGCGTGAACTTGTCCGACGCGAAGACCGGTGGTTTCAATCTGGAAGGCGGCTTCTACGACCGGAAGAAAGCCAATCAGCTCACGCCCGAGGAGAAGAAGATGCTGGCCGCGAAGGCCAAGTCGTTCCCGGTGAAGCTCGCTTTGCAGGACTGGCACACCCTGGTCGTGCAGACCAAGGGCGACGCCTTGACGGTCCTCATTGATGGCACGGCGGTGGGTAGCTTCCAGTCCGCAGGTATTGCCCACGACACCAAGTCATTGGTGAGCCTGACGACGAATGCCGTGGATGTCGAATACGACGACTTCCGTCTCAGTGGCATCGCCAAGTAAACCGCGCGGGCCGCTCATCTCGCTAGAGTCACACGCGGCTTGGAGAGAGGTCGAGAGGTGAGGCGATAGCCTCGCTCCACCTTTCGACTTCTCCAATGCCGCGCCGAGTCCCACGGGGGCCTACGCGCTTGGCGCAGATTGGGAGCGCAGCTGCCGGAGATGGCTCCAGCCCACGAGCTTGCGCTGCTGCTCGTCCCATAAACGGAGCGATGCCAGTTTCAAGCTGGACCACAGAGTGATCGGCTTCACTTGTTGAAACAGTTCATTGGCCCGGTGGCAGCGCTCCAGGTTGTAGTTGGGAATGCGCGGGCTGAGGTGATGAATGTGATGGAATCCGATGTTGCCCGAGAACCACTGCAACACACGCGGCAGCTTGTAGAATGAGCTGCCCTGGAGAGCTGCTTGTGTGTAATCCCAGCTGTCGTTGTTCTCCCAATACACGTCGTCGAACTGGTGCTGCACATAGAACATCCATATGCCCACGCCGCCGCCCACGGTGACGATGGTGAGGTGGATCAGCAAATAGTTGGTGATGCCCAAGGGCCAGCTCAGCAAGGCCGCCATGGCGAGGATTGCTGCATTCATCAGCCAAACGGACCGCTTTTCGCGGGCGCTTGCTTTGGCCACGGCGAAGCGCTGCCAGAAAACAAACAGCACCACCGGGGAGATCAAGAACAGCATCACCGGGTGACGTGCCACGCGGTAGCACAGGCGCTTCCACGGCGGGGAAGATAGATACTCCTGCACCGTCATGGTCCAGATATCGCCCGTGCCGCGACGGTCGAGATCTCCGCAGCTAGCATGGTGAATGGAGTGTTCCCAGCGCCAGTGGTGATAAGGCGTCAGTGTCAGCAGGCCGGTGATGAAACCAACGATGTCGTTGGCCAACGATGACTTGAAGAACGAGCCGTGCCCGCAGTCATGGAAAATGATAAAGATGCGCACCAGGAACAAGCCATTGAGCACGGCCATACCAAAGGTGATCCAGGCCGACCACGACAGGCTCAGATACATCAGATACCAGATCACCGCATAGGGCACCAGGGTGTTGCACAGCTGCCAGACCGCGCGCGGCAGCGACGGCTTCTGATAGGGAAGGACGAGCGATTTCCAGACAGCGGTATTGGTCCGGGTGGGGCGTTGCGGGGTTGAGACGGCGGTACCAGTTGAATTCATCGCTCTTTGGATGGCATAGACTGTGCACAAAAGCTAATTACTGTTTTCGTCGAATGAACTGAGTTTTGCCAATCGCAGCTAAGCATCAGCGCCTGTGCTCATACCGCCTCTGGGTATTATGCATAGGTCGATTAGGTTTCGCCTAATTCACGGATCTACTGCCGGAAAGGTCCTGACGAAACACCCAAGAAGCTAGCCAAGTTCGGCTGTGCGGCGTATATCAGCGCTCATCATGCGTGCCTTGCTTTTGCCACTGCTCCTCCTTCCTTCCTTGCTGAGGGCTGAAGTCATCGAGACCGATCTCCTCGTTGTTGGTGGCGATGAATCGGGTTGCGCCGCAGCGGTGCAGGCGGCGCGACTCGGTGTGAAACGCATCGTGCTAGTGAATGACATCGACTGGCTCGGTGGTCAGTTTTGCACGCAGGGCATCGGCCCCATTGACGAATGGACGATCGTGAATGGCAAACGCACCGAATATCCGGCCAGCGGTGCCTTCGCGGAGATTCTGGAGCGCATTCACCAGCACAATCGCGACACCTATGGCATGGCGAAGCCCGGCAATGGATGGTGCGGTAGCAACACCATCGAACCAAAAGCGGCGGCAGCTATCTTTGAAACATGGTTAGCGCCGTATGTGGCACAGATCACGGTTCTCAGAGGCTGGCAGCCAGTGCAGGTGCTCATGCACGAGGGGCGTGTAGGGGGTGCGGAATTTGCGCAAGCAGGTAAAGAACGGCTGACGGTGAAAGCCAAGCTCACCGCCGACTCCACGGACTGGGGAGACATCATTCGGCTCAGCGGAGCGGGCTACATGGCAGGACCGGATTTGAAGAGCCGCTTCAATGAACCCAGTGCTCCTGAGTCGCTTGATCCAGGTGGCGATTTGGAAATGAATCCCATCTCGTGGTGCCCGCTGCTCCGTGAAGCAGGCAAGGACAGCACGATCCCGAAACCCGCCCGCTACGACGACTACTCCTTTGCCGACTGGCAGAAAGCACCGCCGTGGGTGGACTGGGACGGCAGCGGTGGCATCTACAACATGGCGGGCTGGTGCATCTACACCCATCGGCGCATGGTGGACCGCTACCATCACACCCTCGCCCCCGGCACCGAGGCCGTGATTCTCAACTGGCCAGCACACGATTACCCGCTGAGCACACTGCCCCCGCATGTAGTCGAGGCTTTGGAGAAGCATGAAGTTGGCGCATCAAAAAAGAACATCGTCGCCATGTCGCCCGCGCAGCGACGCATCGTGTTTGAGGATGCGAAGCAGCGGGCGCTGGAGTTCGTCTATTGGCTGCAAACGACGGCGCATGATCGCGTGGGCGACTTCCCGCAGTCCTTCCGCTACATGAAGCTGGCCGACGATTACGGCACCGCTGATCAACTACCGCCGAAGCCCTACATCCGCGAAGGTCTGCGCCTGGAGGCGCTCTACATTCTGCGTGAGCAAGATGTGCGCACCGAGGTGGAGAAGCCGCTGTGGGCGAAGTCGATGCCCTTTGACGGCGTGTTTGGTTACCAGTTCAACATGGACTTCCACCCCACGCGCCGGAAGTATCGCGATGACGATGCCACACAGCCTTGGCAGCCCAAGTTCTTCGGCACACGCAATTGGAACGCGCACAGCGACCGAGCGATGTTCCCGCTGCGCGGACTTGTGCCAGTAAAGATGGATGGCTTGCTCGGCTGCTCGAAGAACATCGGTGTCACCAGCATGGTGCAGTCGTCACTCCGACTGCATGGCCAGATGATGCACGTCGGCAGTGCTGTGGGCACCGTGGCCGCTCTGTCACTGAAGGAGGGCATTCAGCCGCGCGAGATCGCGACATCGCCCAAACGCATCCGCGAAGTGCAGCGCACGCTCATTCGTCACGGCACGCTCATCTGGCCCTGGCATGATGTGAAGACCGACGAGCCGCACTTTGAAGCCGCCAACCTGCTCACGCTCTCCGGCATCTGGCGTGCGGATAATGACAATGTCTTCTTCAGGCCTGATCAGGCCGTCACACGGCGCGAGTTGGCGGGTGCCTTGGTGCGGCTCATACGCTCTCTACCGGACGCCAAGGAATGGCCTGCCTTGGCCGCTCAAGCACGGTTCACGGATGTGCCAGCAGACCTCGAAGATCGTGTCTCCATCGAGACGATGATTGCCTGGGGCGATTTCAGCGCGCAGCCGCTCACCTTTCAGCCAGAGTCCACGGTGACCTGGGGCACCCTTGACCGCTGGCTGGCTGCCCTGAAGCTGCCCAGCTTCAAAACACTCTCCCACGCCAAGGCGAAGGACTATCCGCTGACTCGCAGCGAGTGCGTCGATTACCTTTATCGCGTGCAGCAAAAGCTCGGCGAACATTTCGCAGCCAGTTACGAGATCACGCCCGACGACGCGATGCCCTTGGATAACGACAATGACAAGGTGCCAGATCGTTTGCAGCCAGCGCACTGATTCCTTCTGCAAGTGGGCACGCCTGCGGTGGTCCGCATAGGCCCCATGCGGCTTTCCCTGAACCGCACCGGGCCGGTGCGGACCACACCTTTTACCGCCTTAGCGCCAGGATCAGTTCGGTTGAGTGGGATCAAACATCGACTCGGCGGACTTGGCGAGAGCCAGACCGGGAGAGCAGCTGCACCCTGAGGCCCCGAGGGTCTCCGGCGCAGCCGCCTCCCGCTAGGCTCAGCCTGCAAAGGTCACGCTCACAATGTCGCTCGCGATCCCGATCTCCTCGTCATCAATGATGCCACGCGCCAGATACTCGCGCGTTTCGGGCACCCCCGCCACCGCCAGCGGCCGCCCATCAATGTAGGGCGACGAGGTATCCACGCCCAGCTTCACCCAGCCGCCCATCGAAGTCCACCCAGCCGCCATGAACGGGAATCCGGGCCCATTCCCGGGAATCTGGCCAAATTCCCAGGATTTCCGCCGCCGTTCCAGGAATGCAGGCACAAATCTCTCCAGGCAAGTTCACCTCCCCCTGCCTGCGCATCTCCCGCCACGCGGCGGGAAAAATGGCGACAGCGCTAGGGATGTGCTTCAACATGCGGGATGCCCGAAGCAAGTGACCAGCAATTTCTAAGCGACCTCGACAAGAAGATCTGGACTGCTGCCGACCGCCTGCGGGCGAACCTGGATGCCGCTGTCTATAAGCACGTCGTGCTGGAACGTGGATCAGATCATCACCTCCAACGGCTTCCCGCTGCTCACGCACGTGGACTCCATCAGTCATGAGCAAATGGAAGAGCGCACGGGCGAGCTTTATCTCCAGTTCGACCAGAATCGCCAAAAGTATGAAGCCGCCGAAGCAGACCAACAGGACGAGGCCGACCTCAAGGCCCTCGAAACCAAAATCAAACGACGCCCAAAGAAATAACCGACACCAACCAAAAGAAGCTGGGCTCCACCCTCTGGCCATCGCTACGACCCTTGACCCGCTAAGCATTTTCGCATAAAAATGTTTTTATGAGAACCACTCTCGACCTGCCCGACCCGCTCTTTCGCGAACTCAAAGCTCGGTCCGCCCTGCGCGGCGTGCTGCTCAAGGACTACGTTGCCGAAATCCTCCAGACCGGCCTCGCCCAGACCGCCGCCGCCCAGGCCGAAGCCCGCCCGCGCAGCCCCCTGCCCGTAATCCGCAAGGCCACTGGCGTCGCCCACCCCGCCCTTTCCAACCGCGAAATCGACGCCCTGCTCGTCGCCGAGGATGCCCATGGCGGCAATTGACGTCCCCGACCTCAACCTCTGGCTCGCGCTCATCGACCCGGACCACACGCACCACCCCCGCGCCCGCCGCTACTGGGAACACGAGGCCGCCGCCGAAATCGCCTTTTGCCGCGTGACCATGCTGGGCCTGCTCCGCCTGCTCACCAACTCGCGCGTGATGCATGGAGCGCCCTTCACCTCCGCCGAGGCCTGGGAGACCTACCGCGCCTTCGCCGTATTACCCGAGGTCTGCTTTGTCGAAGATTCCCTCGCCGCCGAAAAACGCTTCGAACTCTGGAGCCGCGTCCCGGATTTTCCCGCCCACCGCTGGACCGACGCCTGGATCGCCGCCCTCGCCGCATCCGCCGGAGCCCGCGTCGTCTCCTTCGACTCGGATTTCACCACCTTCCCCGAACTCGATTTTCTCCACCTGCGCCCATGACCGACACCAACCAACGCCAACTGGGCAACACCCGTCGGAGAATTGGGAAGGGTGAATTTTGAATTGAGAAAACATGAGTGATAAACCGCAGGAGATATCGGAACGGGCATTTGAGTTTGCGGTGCGGGTGGTAAGGCTGTGCCAGGTGTTGGACGAGAAACCGGGAGTGTCGCGCACGCTGGCAAATCAGCTGTTGCGCTCAGGCACTTCGGTCGGTGCCAATCTCGCAGAATCCAAGGGCGGCCAAAGTCGGGCCGATTTTCTCTCCAAAGTTTCCATTTCACTCAAAGAAGCCCGCGAAACCCACTATTGGCTGCGCCTACTTAACGCCGCCGATATTCTCTCAGAACGACAACTCGCCCCGCTTCTCGACGAAGCCAATCAACTCGTGGCCATCCTCACAACCATCGTGAAGAACACCAAGGCCCAATAGTTTTCTAACTTCTCACTTCAAAATTCTCAATTAACGACACAACTGGGCAACACCCTCTGGAGCATCGCCGACCAACTGCGCGGGGCCATGGATGCGGACGACTTCCGCGACTACATGCTGTCCTTCCTCTTCCTGCGCTATCTCTCCGACAACTACGAGACGGCGGCAAAGAAGGAACTGGGGCGGGATTACCCCGATGTGGGCGGAGACGCGCGCAAGGTGCCGTTGGCCCTGTGGTATGCGAACAACGTGGACGACATCCCAGAGTTCGAGAAGCAGATGCGGCGCAAGGTGCATTACGTCATTCAGCCCGCACACCTCTGGAACAGCATCGCCAACCTGGCCCGCACTCAGAATGCGGAGCTGCTGAACACGCTGCAAGCGGGCTTCAAATACATCGAGACGGAATCCTTCGAGAGCACCTTCCAGGGCCTGTTCTCAGAGATTGACCTGAGTTCCCCCAAGCTGGGCAAGAAGTATGAGAACCGGAACGGCAAGCTCTGCACCATCATTCAAAAGATCGCCGAGGGTTTGATGAATTTCTCCACGGACATCGACGCGCTGGGCGATGCCTATGAATACCTGATCGGCCAGTTTGCCGCCGGGTCCGGCAAGAAGGCGGGCGAGTTCTACACCCCGCAGCAGATTTCCGACATCCTCTCCGCCATCGTGACGCTGGACAGCCAGGAACCGAAGACAGGCACGAAGAAGCGTCTCGAGAGCGTGATGGACTTCGCCTGCGGCTCCGGCTCCCTGCTGCTCAACGTCCGCAAGAAGGTGAACAAGGCGGGCGGCACCATCGGCAAGATTTTCGGACAGGAGAAGAACATCATCACCTACAACCTCGCCCGCATGAACATGCTGCTGCACGGGGTGAAGGACACGGAGTTCGACATCTTCCACGGCGACACGCTGCTCAACGAGTGGGACATGATGCGGGAGCAGAACCCGGCCAAGAAGCCGAGCTTCGACGCCATTGTCGCCAATCCTCCCTTCAGCTACCGTTGGGAACCGACCGAGGCGCTGGCCGACGACGTGCGCTTCAAAAGCCACGGCCTCGCCCCCAAGTCCGCCGCTGACTTCGCCTTCCTGCTGCACGGCTGCCATGCATCGCCTCTTGGTGCATCCGTCGCAGCATCCGACTCGACACTTTTTTGCAAAACCCTGCGCCATGGCCTTGTATCCGCGCCTCGGCTATCGCCGCACCGGCACGGCGATGATGCGCAAAGGCGAGTTTGCCGTGTTTGAAAAACTTCAATGAACCCCATCGACCTCAGCCACACTTTCCGGCGCGAAAGCCGTGGGCCTCGATGCGTGGGCAATGTCTATCTCGCCGACACCAAGCCGCATTCCATCCGTTACCTCGATGTGATAATGGGCACCCTCGAAGTCCTCGTCGGCAATGTCAAGAAAGGCGACGGCCCCGATGGCAACGACCCGATGAACTGCTAAATTGCCCGGCCCCATGGTGTCTTCGTGGATAAGGACGACTCCGTCTTCATCGGCGACAGCAAGACGCATCGTGTGCGTGTGTGGCGAAAGTGAATCAGCACATTTGCTAATGCTGATGAGTCGTAACAAAAAACTTTTTGACATAGATCGGGCATTTCATTATTTAGCTAGCGTATCTGAATTTCTGAATCAACGACCCCACAGCCGATGGGGAGTTTAAGACCTTGGACTAGCACTGATGTTGCTTCTCTATGGACCCGACGCATTCCAGCACGTTTGATTGATTCCCACGTCTTCGTTTGAAACTCAATGATCGATAACCATGAACACCTTTCGCCAACTGGCTCGCGCAACGGACCGCACATTTGACCTTCGTGCCACACTCTTTCTTTTCGTCGGGTTGCTGTCATTCTCTGTGGCAGACAACTCGCGTGCCGCCCCGGTTTATCGTCTCCAGTCCGCACTCTCGTCGGTTCTCAAAGTGGGCGAAGAAATCTCGTCATGGGAGAGCCTGATTATTGTTTTGCGCCCGAGTCCGGGCGACAATTTCTGGTATCGCCTGCCACACACAGTTCAGGTGACGGGGGATCTCCCGCCGGGCATTCGACTGGAGCAAAAAGGCGCGGGGTTCCATGACCTCGCGCGTTTCGCGGGCACGCCGACCCAGGCTGGGCAGTTTACGGTGCAGTTGCAGGCCACGATGGCCGATGGGCTCATAACCGCGCCGGAGAGTGTCACTTTTGTTATCACTGATCCGCGCGAGGAGAGCTACACTGTGCGGACTTGGGGATTGAGTCGATTCCGCCAGGGCTTGCAGGTGGGCAATGCGGGTGCGTTTCTCGTCGGCCAATGGCAATTGTTGTTAAAGGCTCCGGTGCAAGTGCAGGCCACTGGACTACCCGCAGGTGTGACTGTAGCGGCGAGTGGTTCCCCTGGTTACTACTCGATCCAGGGCGCGCCTGAGGTGGTTGGGAAGTTCGCCGTGAAGCTCGCTTTTTCGTGGCCCGATGGCGCACCCATCGCCGAGACCACAGTGGACTTGGAAGTGTTCCCAGCTGACTACCAGCCACAGCAAACGCTCTCCGTGGTAGTGCCCGGAACGATCCGTAAAAATGTGGCTTACGCTCCACATGGCTACCGGGCACCCTTCCTTTACGTGGAGGATGAGTTCGGGGCTCGTTCATCTGAGCAGCTGAACATCACCACCACAGGGCTCCCAAAGGGTCTTTCGATTGACTCGCAAGCACCGGGCAGTGGGTTCGTCGTCGGTCGTCCGACCGAGACGGGCACCTTTGCCGTGACCTTCCGCGCCACCCTTCCCGACGGCAGTACCACGAACGAGGTGGAAGCCTCGATTGAGGTGTTGCCTGCTATCCCGTTTGCCGACGCCGCTGGCACTTACGACAGTGTCGTCCAGCGCTCCGAATCGTTGAACGGCAAAAACGGCGGACGCCTCCGCTTCACCCTGACGGGCGGTGGGCAGACCACGGGATTCCTTATCCACAACCTCGCGCGCTATCCCTTTTCCAGCGCGGCAGTGACGCTCGATCCAGACACGGGCGATGTCGCCATCACGCCGCCCGGCGCAGGCGTGACAGTGAGCGGCAGCATCACCCTCAGTGATGAATTTTCTTCCGGTAGCCCCCAGCCTTACTTCACCTTTAACGGTGAAGTTGCCAACGCCAGCAGTTCCGCTGCTGTGGATGGCGCACGCGCCACAGTCCGTAGCGCTGCCGATCCAAGCCCCTATGCAAGCGACAAGAAGATCAACCTCGTCTTCGTCAGCGACAGCAACGCACCCGCTGGTCAGCCCTCGGGTGCTGGTTTCCTCGCAGCCAGCATTTCACCCGTCGGCAATGTGACGCTCACGGTCTGGGCTCCTGATGGCAGTGCGCCAGTGAGCCTCGCGACCACGCTTTCTGAAACGTCCTATGGCGCGACGTTCCCCGTCTATTTCATCCTTCCCAACTCGAGCGGTTCCAGCACGCTCGCCGGGCAAATTTTCGTCAATGCCAATGGCGACGCCGCAGGCGAACTCAGTTGGTATCAGTCCGCGACCAATCGCGGTGCCTTCCCCGATGGCGTCTCGCTTGTGGAATATGCGGGTGTAATCGGCTCGCGCCACACACCCGAGCCTGCGGGGCTTAATTTGCTCGGCCTCGAGGAAAGCATCAAGACAGCGCAACTTGATCTCATCGGTGAGGACGTGCCCGCCGAGCCTGAAGTCGCACTTATCGTGCAAAGCGCTGCCCTGAAGGCTGCACCCAGCGCGAAGGTGAGCGGAGTAAAGCTGCAATATGACAAGAAGACAGGCCTCCTCACCGGCAGCCTGACTCTGCCCGCGACGAAAACCAGCCGCGCTCGCGCCGTCACCTTCCGTGGTGTTCGCACGCCGAAAG
>Ga0247833_1006541_pt1 | contig 12883 bp, 6 predicted proteins | sample LaCruzMarch2015__7_FD_187117 | JGI IMG/M metagenome (GOLD analysis project Ga0247833, IMG submission 187117) | Freshwater microbial communities from meromictic Lake La Cruz, Castile-La Mancha, Spain - LaCruzMarch2015_8m | ecosystem: Environmental > Aquatic > Freshwater > Lake | place: Spain...
GAATATTTCTATCTCCTTCATAAGCAACAACACCCAATTCAAAACTTACAGGTCCTAATTGTGGGGTAACAAATCCAGAGATTGGTAAATCAACACTATTGCTACTACTTACATAAGCCATTCCATCGAAAACAGTCAAATTTCGCATGGATTGAAAAACATTTTTATATACAACGACGAGCGACCATGCACCAAAAAGATTGTTAACTCCTGTTTGAGCAACAACGTTTGCAATGGTATAACGAGCTTTATTTCCTCCTGCCTGAACTATTCCCGTTACATCTTTATAACAAAAATAACTAGGCATTTGAAAACCTGGATTAGTTGATATACTAGGAACATCTAATGTTTGATCAGCTGTTAGTGTTTGGTAACTATCATTATTTGTTCTGATTCTTACTGTATTTCTGGAAACATAATTAGTTGTGCTTGTTGTAATTCGAGCACTCCAATACAATCCTGCCCATAAAATTTCACTGCAATTATTTAAATCTAAACTATCACTCGAAGAATTGTACGTGCTAGTTACAGCGTCCACATCTACGAATCCCATCACAATATTTCCATCTTGGTTATGATTTCCTGCAGGTGGTACTTGTTGTTGGTAGGTTCCACAATTTGCATTATTACTGTTACAAGTGAGCGAAACGTTTGATAGAATTACGATTCCACCTTTTTGATTAGTTTGATAGCGAATATTAAATGGAGAAACAACTTGCGCACTGATAAAACCTCCAAAAAGAGAAAAGAGAAAACACAAAGACAATGTTAGCCTTAGGAGCATTTTTTAAGGAGAGTTAAGAGTTTACGTTTAGTTAGACGCTAAGTTAAAAAAAAAATTGCTTTTGAGTTGATAACTAACATTTAAAACCAACCTTTATTTAAAATGTTCAGATTTTTAAACTTTTGAAACGTCTAACTTTTAATTCTAAAATTAGTTTATCTCCCTTTCAACTATCTCCCAAACATTTTCAGCCGAATAATCCCAACTAAACTCTTGGCTTCTTTTCAACCCATTTTGCGTTAATTCTTCTCGAAGATTTTTATTTCTATAAAGTTCAATCATTCCATTGCAAATAGAATTTACATCAAATGGATCACAATAAATCGCACTGTTTCCAGCCACTTCTGGCAAACAAGTGGCATTAGCGGCTAAAATGGGCACACCACATTTCATCGCTTCAACTAGTGGGATTCCAAAACCCTCAAAATAAGGGACATAAGTTAAAGCGAATGCACTTGCAGTTACTTTCGATAGATTTTCAAGCGAAAGATGACCTAAAAAAACAACATCTTTTTCAATTTCTTTAGGAATATTTAAAAATTTATCCTTCCACATCGCGCTTCCAACAATCACTAATTTCAAATCATTCAAATCTTTTTTGGCTAGGGCAAAACCTTCGATTAAACGCTGAATGTTTTTCCTCGGATGAATTGAACCAACGAATAAAAAGTAATCCGAATAAAAAGTAAATTCTTTTTTTACTGCTGATTTTTCTTGTTCACTTATAGGTTTATACAAACTATTCGGTGCATTGTAAACGACGCTAATTTTTTGTTCAGAGATTGAATAAGTTTTAGAAATATCTTCTTTTGAATAATTTGAAACTGTTAAAATATGCTTTGCTTTTCTTGCGAATTTTGGAAAGAAAAATCGAAAATAAGTCTGAACCAGCCAAGGCATATCTTTTGGATAATGCTCAAAATTAATGTCGTGAATCGTGATTATTTGTGGAATTGAAGTAAACAAAGAACAAAATCCATCTGGCGACCAAAACAAATCTATTTTGTGTTTTCTTAAAGAAATTGGAAGAACAAAATCAAACCAAAGTACCCACAAAAACGGATGGCGTGTAGGAGGAAACACAACAACCGATTTGACATTTGATGGAAATTTTAACGAGGTATCTACAGCACGATCAAAAAATAAAACAAACTCATGTTCAGGATGAGATTCACAAAGTCGCTTGGTAATTTCATACGAATAATGACCAAAGCCTTCCATTTTTTTTGGAAGGATATTACGCGCATTAATTCCTATTCTTGCCACAATTAAAACTGTAAAATATAATTCGTTTTTTTCTCTACACCAATTGTCGTTTTTGGTCCGTGACCGCAATAAACAATAGTTTCTTCAGGAAGTTTGAACATAATATTAAAAATCGACGCTTTTAATGTTTCCAAATTTCCTCCGGGCAAATCCACTCTTCCAAAACTTCCTCTAAATAAAACATCACCATTCACAACAAAGTTATCTTTTTCAAAATAGAAAACTACATGACCCGGTGAATGACCTGGAGTATTTAAAACAGTCATTTCTAAATCGCCAAGCACTAATTTTTGATTGTGAACGAAAGATTTTGTTGGTTGAGGAGAAACTTGATAGCCTTCAAAACCATATAAATGAGCATACGATTCAACCGATTGAAGCACTTTTAAATCATCGGGATGAAGGTAATAATCAACCTCAAAATTCTTCAAAATGAATTGATTTCCAAGAACATGATCGATGTGTGCATGTGTATTTAAAAGTGCAACGATTTTCAAATCATTCTCTTTAATAAAGGAGATTAATTCCATTTGTTCATCTCGAGAATAGCATCCTGGGTCAATAATCACTGCGTTTTTTTGCTGATCCCAAACTAAATAAGTGTTTTCCTGAAAAGCGTTAAATTGGAAGGATTGAATAGAAATTGGCATTTATAAATTTATTGGCAAAGTTAATATCTCTATCTCAATAAATTCACATGTCCAGTTAATTGATGTTTTATACCAAGAAAATCGACATAGATTAATTTCCAAGTGTAGGTGCCATCTTGACATTTTTTTCCACGATAAGTTCCATCCCAAGATTCATTGATAGAATGGAGGGTTTTAACTAATTCTCCCCAACGGTTGAAAATGGTGCACTCCATCTCCTTTAAGTTTCCGCCATAAATTCTAAAATAGTCATTTATATTATCCCCGTTTGGAATAAATGTGTTTGGAACATAGATGGTTGCATCATAAATAATATCGACAAAACTAGAGTTCTCACAACCATTAATATCTTCAAAATAGACGTAATACGTTACATTTTGATTGGGGGAAGTTATCGGATTTGAACAATTTACACACGAAAGTCCTTCCGTTGGAAACCAAGTGTAAGTTCCTGGAACATGGCTAAAAGCTTCTAACTGAATCACATCGTCGTAAAATGCATAAACCGTTGGACTTACTTGCAAACTAGGATAGGGGTGAATTACAACTTCGACATAAGCCGTATCGTAGCAACCATTATTATCTTCACCGACAACCATGTAATTTGTACTTCCAGGAGGTTTTACTTCTACAAAATTTCCAAATTGTCCAACAACCGTATTGAATGGATGCCAAAAATAATTTTCAGCACCAGTAGCCCATAAAAAAGCAGATTCTCTAGGGCAAACTGTCGTATCGTTACCAGCAATTACATTTATTATTACAATCTTTATAAAAACAGAATCTCTTATGGTTCCACACGCGTTTGTTATATCAACGTAATACCATTTATCAATTGGTGGATTTACTTCGACTAAAGGTCCGTTGACATTGACAATATACTCATTTGGACTCCATGAATAAGCATTTCCACCTGAAGCTAGAATTCCAATTTGACTACCAGAACACATATTCATGGTATCAGGTAAATTAGCAATCGGAAGTGAAAAATAAACGGATATTTTTACTGAATCACTTAAAGTACAACCATTGGGAGAGGTCACACTTGCAACGTAAGTAATGGTTGTGTCTGGGGTTGATGAAGTATTAAAAGTGTTTGTACTACTCAAAAATTCAGGTGGACTCCAACTAATAGAACCTGAACCTTGAACTTGAAGCGGCACAGTTGTCCCGAGGCAAATACTAGTATCTGGTGTAATACTCATTGAATTTTCGAAAACTGGAAGGGTAACATTTAAAGTAACCGAACCACAACTATCTGAAATAACAACTGTAAATGCTGTTGTAGTCTGAACCGTTGCTGTTGGGTTTGAAACGAATGGATTATCTAATAAATTTGAAGGACTCCAACTATAATTCGCTCCTCCATAAGCATCAAATTGATAACTTCCACCAGGACAAACGGGACTTGTAGGTTGAACAACTCCACCGTCAAAAGCACCAACAATTACTTGAATGGTGAGCGAATCCGAACTGAAACAACCACTTGTATCATAAACAACCAGTTTTACATCGTAAACACCAGGAGTTGTATAATTGTAAATTGGTTCAAATTCAGTTGAGGTGTTTCCATCTCCAAAATCCCAAAAATAAGCATTTCCATTTGCACTATTATTTTGAAAATTTACTGATTGAGGAATACAAATTATTGGCTCAGGTTGGGCTGCAATTGCTTCAATAGAACTTAATTGAAATTTGAAAGTGGACATATTACAATTGTTACTTTCATTAGTGGGCGACCAACTTCCAGGTGTGCTTGTAAAACCATTTGGATTTCCACCGCAAGCTCCACAAACAGCGTGATAAATTCTGCCCGCTTTATCAAAACGACTTGTTCCGCCATCAACATGGTTGGAACTGCTGTTTGTTCCTCCCATAAAGGTAGCATATTTTAAATTAATCGCATCCTGACCAAGTACGGCCAGATAAAAATTACTGCCATTGGTATTTAATTGAAAAGCGTTTGGTGTAACTTGAAATCCATTTGTTGTTGAACCTGTGGCTTGTCCACTTGAATTTAGATTCCCACCCCAACCAGCGATGTAAATATCATAACAATTTGATATTAAAAACGCAGTTGGAGAAATTTCAACTTTTCCTGTACTTGCTCCAATCATTGTTGTCCAATTGATGTTGATGAGGTTGGTTGAATACTTACGAATGAACTGTCCAGAATTTGGATTTCCATAACATCCTGGACTTATTTGCCACGGTGATTCCGTTTGACCATAAACGTAAACGGAGTTGTCAATGTCGGTTTGCACAAAATAAGTTTGGTCATATTCGTTCATTCCCATATAAGTTCCAGACAGTAAAGTTCCAGTTCCACCATTTAAACGAATGACATAACCGTCTGATAATCCACCGTTAAAAGTTAAATCGTTTCCAGAAGAAATTGGTAAACTGGAAGAACTTGTGCCACCTGCCACAAACGCTGAACCATCGGTTCCAATCGTAATTGAGTTACCTGTTTCTAAACCTGAACCTCCAAAATAAGTACTCCAAGTCAAATTACTTAAGTTCGGTGTCAATTTAAAAATAACGGCGTCTTGTGTTCCGTTTAAACTTCCCTGACTTGCCGAAACAGTTGGGAAATTACTCGAAGCTGTTGTACTTGAAATATATACATTTTGACTAGCATCTAAGGTAATCTCTCCTCTAAATTGGTCTCCATAATTATAATGTAAAGAATTTGTATTTAGACCATCCGTTCCAGAACCACCGACAAATGTTGCAGCAATTAGTGAATTACCATTCGCACTTAACCTCGCTACATAAATATCCGCACCATTGAAATTTAATGAGTTTTCTGTAACATTCGGACCGCCATTAAATGAGTTATCATAAGGCGTTCCAGGCATTGGAAAATTATTGGAGGAAGTTACACCATAAATGTATAATTCGCCGTTGGGTGCCGCCACAATACTGTGAGGAGTCTCGTTTCCTGAACCTCCGATGTAAGTAGAATAGAGCAAAGAATTTCCATTTGCATTGTATTTTGTAATCCCAACATCCAATGGAAATGATCCGGAGCCACCGTTATACGTGTTATCAAATGAACCTGAAGTTGTTGGATAACCAACACCAAAAACAATTCCGCCTCCAAACAAATTTGAGTTGACATCAGGAGTTGCAGTAAATCCCCAATTGTCAGCTGTTGAACCTGTGAACGTGGCGAAAGTTAAACTTGGGTCAATTATTAATTGTTGTGTTTCATCGTAACCATTTGGAAATTGAAAAGAAACAATATTTCCCTGTTTTTTGAATTTACATTTCACTTTCGATTTTGAACCGTCTGCCGAAATGTTCCAAGCTATTGGTGCGGATTGTGTAATTTGACCAAAGCGATGTTTTAAAATCAATTGCCCTGATTCTGAGATTTCTAGTTGATCTGCTCCTTCGATTTCAAATTGAATTAAGTTTGGATTAGCTCCAGCAGAAATGTCAAAATTGTAACTTAGCTGTTCATCTTTTCCGTCGTAAAAAACGTTGATACCTTCATAAACTTCGCTAAAAGTTACATAATCAAAACTGTAAACGTTCGATTTCCATTTAGATGGATTGTTTCCAATAAAATAATTAGCGTAATGCTTCGAGGGATTTTTTTCAGTTTTTGATGGATTTGGATTTGAACCTATCAGTTGTTGTTTAATTGCGTGGTAGTGTATAATTCCCTCTTCTGAATGATCGTGGTCATGTTCACCCTCCGAATGATTGTGTGCGAGCGCATCTGTTAAAAAGAAGGTCATTCCTTGATTTTCAAGGTACATTTTCCCTTGATTCAAGTCGATTGAATACTGTATTTTTTCATCCCATTGTCCACGATTAGGAGTTATCCAAACCGATTGTGAAAAAAGGCTGGAGACTGTAAAAAGCGAGAAAAGAAGAAAAATGTTTTTCACGGATAGCTAAAGTACAATATAAATCAATTTATATCAACTGTTTATACTAAATTTAACGATTCAGGTTGCCTAAATGGTTGAGAAATGTTATTTAAACTTTTTTCTTTTTTTGGCTCAAATGATTAATCACTTTAATGAAAAAATCATTTTTCAATTTAAATTACTAGTTTATTCTTTCATTTTATTTGCCTTTCTTTTTGCATGATCAAAAAGAAACAAAAAATCTAGGCTCTGAATTTCTCTTTGTTCGCAAATCATTGTCCAGTTAATATTTACAATTCGTGGCGAACAATTTTAACTCCTTTCTGAAACTCAAATTTTTAAGAATGTTCTTACAGAAATTCTAAAAATTAAAAGTTTCAGTTCAGTAGCTAAAACCAAGAAATTCAAGGCCTTTGATGCTCGCTAACGTTTGTCTATGGTTTCAGATCTATTATTGGTTTTATTTTACAATTTTGGTTACTAATTTTACAATTGCGCTGAATTGATTCTTATTCATTTTTATTTCGTCAAAGTAGTTTTAATTATCAAATCTATTCTCACTCTAAATACAACACCACTCCGCTTTGATAATCCACTGAATAATCAAAAGTCAAAGTTTGTGTGCCGATTATACCTGATTTGAACGACCAAGTGATGATTTTAGTATTTTCGTCAAGTTTGCCATTGCTGTAATTTCCTTCTTTCACTTTGATATCTTCATTATTAGAAATCGGGAATTGATCTTTTATAATAAATGGAATTTTTGCTCCACCATTATTTTTGATTTTTAACTCCCAAGTCACTTCAAATTTCTGACGTGAACCAATCGTTTTTGTTTTTGATTTTTCTTTGATTCTTGTTCTGTCTACACTGATTTTGTTGTCTTTTCCGAAAGAAAAAGAAAGTGTGTCTTTGGTAGAATTTACATCTAAATACGATTTCCCCATAAAAGTTCCATCGAAATAAATATTTGATTCTCCGCTCATTAAATTCAATTTTTCCCAACCGATTACCTGAGCTGATAAATAAACACTCGGATCTAATTTTGGTATCACGTGGTATTCATAATTCGCTGTCAAATCATAACTTGAAATACTCACTCTGTGATCCATTCCATCAGTTGGAATTGACATTTTTGATGCAATTGCGTATTCAACACGCAAATCTTTTTTCTGAACAATAGTTGAAACTGTTGGTGAATAATTTTGACCAGATATAACTGACTTTTCTCTATTTTGATTGTTTCTAGTTTTTCCATTGGATACTTCTAGTTTATCACTTTCTTTATAATATTGTTCATCTAGTGCACTTGGTTCTTCTTCAACACTTTGCATAATATCGGAAGAATAAGCGATTCCTTCTCCCATCAAAGTTTGATTATCCCATTGGTAATTTTCTCCGCTTGCATATTGTTCAGTCACTTTCAATAAAGACAAATCCAAGCCATTTGGAATAAGGAAGAACTTTAAATAAGGGGAAGTGATTTGCATTAATTTATCGGAATATCCAACAAACGAAGCATTTAAATACGTTTCTCCTTTTGGAACAGTAATTTCAAATTTTCCTTCAAAATCAGAAACAGTACTTATGTTTGGTTTACCATAAAACGCCACTTTTGCAAAAGGCATCGGTTCACCTGTCGAAGCATCAATCACTTCTCCACGCAATTTTTCACCTGAAAAATCAACTGCAGGAATGGAACGAGAACTTTTTTGTCGCTGTTGCGGATAATTGTTGTAAGAAATATACCACGGATTCAAAGTTGGTTCCTGTGCATTTTGATAAGGGTCATTTGTTGAAAGCACCAAATCCACATTTTTCCATTCAATTCCTGTCGTTTGACTCACGTTTGCTTTTGCCTCTAAACGAACGGGTTTTCCGATTCCATCGCTGCGCATATCGTAGTAAGGTTTCCACGTTGCACGAGGAGAAATGTAGTTGAAAACAAAGGAAGCGTTAGTCGTCTTTTCCACATCCACTTCCACTACGATTTCTGAATAATTGATAACAGGTTTACTTCTTTGCGATATAATTTCTTGTTCCAACTGATTCATTTTTTTCTGTAAATCCTCTAATTCCGTGGTGATTTCAGAAAGACGATTCGTTATTTCAGTTAATTTGGTGTGCATAAAAGTGTATGCTTCCTTCAATTCAGCGATTTTAAGTCCTTCGTTATTTCCTTTCAAATCTCTGTTTCGCATCAACAAACTTTTGTCTAATTCTAAAATCGTATATTCATCGCGCAGACTTAAATCTTTCGTTGCTAATGCTTTGCGTTTTAAATTGAGATTTTTCATTTCTTCATTGCTGATTTTCAAATCCTCATAGTTTTTCTTTGTGCGAACAGAAAGAATAGTCAAATCGCCAATCGCTTTCACTTGAACCGTATTAGGATCAATGAAGTCTGTCAATTTTTGAAAAATAATTTCTTGCTTCCCTGGATTCAAAGTCAGCTTGTCTTCATGTTGAATTTGAGCACCTGTGAAAAACACGGTTACTTTTTTCATTTCTGCTGTTGCAGTTACTTCTTTTTGCGCGAAAAGAACTGTTGTAAAAAAAAGAAAAGGAAAAATAAGAGAATGTTTATACATGATTGAAAGATTTGTTTGGTTTACAGTTTAAAATAGTATTGGTTCAAATTAAAAAATTAGAAATTAAATCGCTTCAGATTTTTCGATGATTTCGAGTAGCACTTTATCAATTCTTCGACCGTCAATATCCATAATTTCAAATTTATAATTGTCATAATTAAAAGAATCTCCAGCTTTTGGCATCGCTTTTAATTGATCCATCATAAAACCAGCAATTGTGGTGTATTGACTGTGATTTAACTCAATGATTTCTTTATTAAAATACTTATTAAATTCAAAAAGAGGCGTTCTTCCATCGATTAAAAAGGTACCGTTATCGCGTTCAACAATTTTTTCATCTTCATCGTCTTCTTCATCAGGTAAATCACCAACAATTGCTTCAATCAAATCATGCAAGGTAATGATTCCAAGCAGCCCGCCATACTCATCTATCACAAAACCAAAATGTTGTTTCGTTTGTCTGAAAGAGTTGATGATTTTAAAGGAAGGCGTATTTTGAACTATGAACAAGGGATCTTCAATAATTTCTTCCAATAAAAAAGAGTCATTATTGTATTTTTCTAAAAAATCTTTTACGCGGAAATATCCTTTTACATGCTCCAAAGCCCCATCGCTGACAATTATTTTCGAGTGGCTAAATTCTGAAATTCTACTAAAAATTTCTTCCTTTGAACTATTCGCATTTACCCATTCTACCTCAGAACTATGTTTCATTAATGATTTCGCAGTTTGATCTGAAAAGCTGAAAATATTTTGATGAACTTCACTTTCTTCTGTTTCCAAAACACCTGATTTACCAGCGTTTAACAAAAGGAATTTCAATTCTTCTTCACTTACATGATCACTATTTGACTCTTTTGTTCCAAGCAGTTTCAAAATTGTTTTAGTAGAAATTGAGAGCAATTTTACAAATGGAAAAGAAGCGAACGTAAAGTATTTGATAATTGGAACACAAACCAAAGCAATTTTTTCTGAATTATTCATTGCAATCGTTTTTGGAACCAATTCACCAATAACAATCGTGAAATAAGTGATGCTCCCAATCACAGCAATCAATGAAACAGTATGCACGTAATTTCCCAAAAAGGTAAAATTAACAAGCACTTTTTCTAAGTCGTCAGTTAGTGTTGCACCACCATAAGCACCAGAAATAATTCCAATCAACGTAATACCAACTTGAACAGAGGAAAGGAAATTCTCTGGATTTTCAAGTAATTTAAGAACCGTTAAAGCGCGTGTATTTCCTTGTGCAGCTAAGTGTTCCATTCGGCTTTTCTTAACGGAGACTAAAGCAATTTCAGATAAAGAAAAAAAACCGTTTAATAAGGTTAAGAATAGAATAATAAGTACCTCCATGATTTGGTAAAGGTACAAACTTTGAATAGTTCACAACGAGACCATTTTAGAGAATGTATATCTGAATTAAAAAAAGTAATCTACTTTTTGGAACTTTTTTAAATTCAAAGACATAAAATTTCATTCAAAAAATCTTCCCTGGATTCAAAATTCCTTTAGGGTCAAAAACAGTTTTTATCGAACGCATCAGATTTAATGAAACTTCGGGAAACGCAATATCCATGTAGTTTTTCTGAACCAATCCAATTCCGTGTTCACCTGAGATTGTACCGCCGAGTTTCACCACTTCAGTAAATAGTTCTCGTATAGCTTTTGGCAATTCTGTGTCCCATTGCTCGTCGGATAAATTTCCTTTTATGATATTCACGTGCAAATTCCCATCGCCCGCATGTCCATAACACACCGAATGAAAACCGTATTTTTTGCCAATTTTCTTTACGTGAAATAACAATTGTGGCAACTCAAATCTCGGTACAACTGTATCTTCTTCTTTGTAAATAGATTGGGATTTAACAGCTTCTCCTACTTTTCTTCTTAAACTCCAAAGTGTGTTTTTCTGTGCTTCCGATTCCGCGAAAAGAATTTCATCCGTTTCAAATTTTTCTAATACCGATAGGATTTTTTCACATTCTTGCATCAATACTTCCGCATCAAATCCATCCACTTCAATTAACAAATGTGCTTGGTGATTAGCTGCAACTTTTATGGAATAATCCTTGGTAAAATCTTGTGTCCACAACAAGGCATCACGTTCCATAAATTCCAATCCACTTGGCGTAATCCCTGCTTGAAAAATGGCTGCAACCGCTTCACACGCCTTTTGCGCATCGAAAAAAGGAACGAGCATCAACATATCAGTTGTTGGATGAGGAATTAAGCGCAAAACGATTTTTGTAATAATTCCGAGAGTCCCTTCTGAGCCCACCAAAAGTTGCGTTAAATTATAACCAGTGGCATTTTTCAAGACATTTGCGCCTGTCCAAATTATTTCACCAGTTGGCAAGACTACTTCTAGATTTAACACATAATCTTTGGTGACGCCATATTTAACGGCCTTTGGTCCTCCTGAATTTTCAGAAACATTTCCACCAATAAAACAAGAACCTTTACTCGCAGGATCGGGTGGATAAAACAATCCTTTTTCTCTCACTGCATTTTGTAAAACTTGCGTAATAACACCTGGCTCTGTTGTAACTTGGTGGTTTTTTTCGTCGATTTCTAAAATACGGTTAAACTTCTCCATCGAAAGCAGCACCCCACCGTGAATTGGTAATGCACCACCACTCAAACCTGTTCTTGCTCCAGCAGGCGTCACAGAAATTTCATGCTCGTTACAATAACGCATAATCGATGCAATTTCCTCTACTGTTGTTGGCTTCAAAACAATTGCTGGAAGAAAATTCAAATCTTCTGTTTCATCATGACCGTATTCAAAGAGAATATCTGGAGAAACAACAGCATTTTGAAGCAGTAGATTTTGGAAAAATTCAAGGTTTTCTGAATTTAAATTCATAAGCAATTATTTTTTTACACTTGGAAAATTTTTAATAAACAACTCACTGAAACCGAATGGAAATCTACCTAAGTTTGCATCTGTAGTCATTATAACAATCACTTCATTCTCAGCAATTTCTTTCTTGAAATCAATATCAGCTGCATATGTTGGCTTTTTATTATGGTCTGGATAAACTTCATTATTGTAAAACCAAAATTTACCATTATTAAAAATACTTGATGAGAATCCTTTATTAAAAGAACCCCAATAATAACTATCGGCAATAAACGTTGTTTTATGCGTATTTCTTTCTGGATAATTAATTTCATATTTGGGATAAGCCATCGGAAAAGTAGCGGTCTGAAACATCAAATTCAAACCTTCACCAATGTCATAATCTCCATCTTTGTTTTCTGTGGAAACTTCAACTGATTTAATTTTTATTCTTGGATACTGAATGGAAGCTTTCCGCTCAATGAATTTAACAATTGAATCCATTGCTATCAATTCTCCATATTTACTCCAGTGAATACCTGACTGCGGGAAAAGTGGATATTTAGTTGTTTTTTTCATTCTCAAAAACCACGATTTTAAGTCCACAAAATTTAAATTGTTTGCCCTCATGGAACGCAGCATTTCTACATAATTTGTTTTTCCAACATTTGATTTACACGAATCTGGAAAATATTCTGGAAAATAAGAGCCTTTTCCTGGAGCCAAAACTATTATCAGCATTTTATTCATTGATTTCAAGGTTTTTTGAACATATTTCAAGCGTTTAACAGTGTTGTTAATACTGTCTTTCCCAACGTAATCTGTTCCATAATAAGCTTTTATGTAACCATATTCGTATAAAT
>Ga0247833_1006548_pt1 | contig 12875 bp, 9 predicted proteins | sample LaCruzMarch2015__7_FD_187117 | JGI IMG/M metagenome (GOLD analysis project Ga0247833, IMG submission 187117) | Freshwater microbial communities from meromictic Lake La Cruz, Castile-La Mancha, Spain - LaCruzMarch2015_8m | ecosystem: Environmental > Aquatic > Freshwater > Lake | place: Spain...
CCAGCCACAAATACTTCATATTCAGTTAGTTGTACGTCAGTTCAATGTGGTTTTAATGTTACATCAGCACCTTACGCAGTTTTAGTAAATCAAACACCTCAACCCGAAATCATAACTTATGATGTAGTCACGCCAGCTACATTGACTTTTGCCGCTCGTACAACCATTCCGAATGCAACTTTAATGTGGTATAATCAAACTTCGGGAGGAACTGCTACTACAGCAGCTCCATCGTTTTCGGCAGTTGGAACATATTCATATTGGGTTACACAAACTGACCCAGTCACTGGTTGCGAAAGTGCCAGATTGCCAATTATTGCAAAGGTTTTAGACTTTTTCCGAATTACGCTACAACCAACAAATCAAGTTGATTGTGAAGGAAATTCGGTGTTTTTGAGTGTTGTAGCGGTTGGGCCAAATCCTGCATTTACTTATCAATGGCAACGAAAACGCCCAAATGAGCCTGACTTTTTTAATTTAGTTGAAGACGGGAATGGAATTAGAGGGTGGGCTGCTCGTACGATGTCTGTTTCAAATGTGGGGAATATCAATAATCCCAATCAAACTCAGTATCGTTGTATTATTAGTAATAATGGACAGGTTTTAATTTCTGAAATCTCAATATTAACCGTCAATTCATTAAAAGGTTTACTGCCAAATTTGGGTATTTGTGTTGGAGGAAACAATGAGTTTAACTTACAAAATTATTTTACAATTAAAGGAAATGTAGTAAACTATCTGTGGCAAACTCGACCCGGAACATTAGGTGTATGGACAAACTTAATTGATGGAAATGGTATTTCGGGAAGCGATAAAAGTGCCTTGAAATTTACAAACGCAACTTACGAGCAAGGTGTTTATTATCGTTGTTTGGTAAAATTTAATACTCAAGGATTTGAGTGTACCGAATCAACCGATGCTGCCAAACTTATTGTTAGTGGTTTTCCACCAAAACCATCTGTTTCGAGTGTATTTAATTGTCAAAATACAAATGCTGTAAGATTGAAAGTTGATAGTCCAATTCAGAATCTTGTATGGTATTCGCAAGAAATAGGCGGAATAGGAAATACAGTTGCTCCAACACCAAATACAAACATTGCGGGAGTTTTCAAATATTATGTGGCTGACCGAACCGATGAAGGTTGTGAAAGCCCACGAGCTTTAGTAAATGTTGAGATAGGGGAAGTCCCGCCATTACCGAAAAATACTACTTTTAGCTCTGTCAATGAAGGAGATATATTGACTTTCTCAGCTGAAGGAACCCCTGCCAAGAACCAAGTTTTACGTTGGTATACTTCGCCAACAATCACAACATTTTCGATAACTGCACCGACTTTTACTGCCGCAGGAACTTATACACGTTTTGTGGCTCAGGTATCTGCTTTTGGTTGTGTAGGACCTCGCACACCTATTACAGGCACCATCATTCCAAGTCTGAAGTTTACCAAACAACCACTTTCTCAAGTCGATTGTGAAGGTAATTCGGTTACATTTACGGTTTCGACCATCGCTGCAAGCACAGTTACTTACCAATGGCAACGTCTAAAGCCGAACGAAACAATTTTTATGGATTTGCCAAACGCTAACTCTAATTCGCTCAAAATTAGCGATATCGGGAATGTTGAAAATCCAAATCTAACAAAATATCGCTGTATAATAAAGGATGATAAAAATTCAAAGATTTCAGAAGAAGCAATTTTGACAGTAAATCAGATTGTAGGAAAATTGGCCACCATAAATCTATGCGATGGCAAAGCAGGTAAATTAACATTTAGCAGTCTAACTATAACAGGCAATGTAGCCGAATATCAATGGCAGAAAAAAGTAGGAAGCACATATATCAATATTCCTACGAATACTGACGGTATGGCAAGTATCAATGAAATTGGTACTTATCGGGGAAAAATTATTTTTTTTATTGATAAAAATACGACTTGTAGTCGAACGACTAATGATTTGAAAGTAGAAATAAAACTTACGCCAATTGCTCCGCAAGTAGTCAATCAAAATACTTGTTTAAATACTCCATTTGATGTTTTAAAAGAAACTAAAGCCATCAATTCTTTGCTTTGGTATGAATCAGCAACTGATTCTACAGCTGATAAAATCACTCCTAAAATTGATATTACTAAACTTGGCAAAACCACTTTTTTTGTAAGTCAAATAAATACTTTTGGTTGTGAAAGTGAGCGAAAGTATTTTGATATTATGGTTTCTGCAAATCCTGATAAACCAATCGTAAGCGATTTGACTTATTGCCGAAATGCTCCAAGACTTGCACTAGTGGCCACTACTTCACCGCAAAATAAAGTACTTTGGTATGCTTCACTAAGTGCAAAGGACGCTTTCGGACAAACACCAACACCAAGTACGAGAATTGATGGCGAAACCCTCTATTTTGCTACTAGTAAAGATTCCGTAGGTTGCGAAAGTGAACGAGTGCCTTTAAATGTTTCGGTTGCTCCTTGCATTGCCACGTTTGAAAGTAATTTAAATAATTGTATGCAAGTTTCTGCCGATAGCGTAAAGGGCAATCAATGGTTTGATTTATATGATAAAACTGGGCGTTTATATGCTTCCGTCAATCCTAATGGTCTAAATTTAGGAAAGGTTTCAATTTCAATTCGCCATTACGGACGAGGAAGCACAGTCATTCCAACTACCCAAAACGATACTAAATTGATGGCTCGTTATGTCGATTTTCAAAGTTCTTTATTAAATGAGTTCGATTCGCCGGTATCATTGCGAATTTATTACTTAAATGATGAGTTGAACGATTATAAAACCGCAACAAATCTGCCAAATCTGACTATTAATGATTTCAATATTGTGCATTATGATGGAATAAGGGAAGACTGTGGGTTCGAGAACAACGATAATTTTGTAGAAGGAGAAAGCTACGTGATTTATAAAAACATAATTGGAAATCACGTTGCTAAGGATTTCTTTTATCTCGAATTTGATGTAAACGAGTTTTCGGAAACTGGTGCAACTGCCAATGATTTTACCGAAATCATATTCAGCGGTAAGGAAACCGAAAACCAAACAGTAGCACTTAATTGGCAAAGTAAATTTGAAATTAATGCCGAAAAGTATATTTTAGAACGCGGCGAAGATTGTAAAAATTTTACTAAAATAGGCGAAATAAAAGCTAACGGTACAAGTAGCGTTTACGAAAACATTGATTTTCAACCACTGGCAGGCAAAAGTTGCTATCGTTTAGTTTATGTCGACAAAGATGGAACAAAGAAATATCTTGATACAATTGAGGTAAATTTCACAGAAAAAGACAGAGTTTGTTCAGTATTCCCGAATCCGTGGGTAAAAGGGGACGAGATAAATCTATATCTAAGAAATATCAAAGAAAAAGAAATCAAACTCTATGATATGCTTGGACAGGAATTTTCATTTAATAGAATTAAAAACGAAGCTCAAATCATTAAGATTCGTCCTGATGTACATTTAAGCAAAGGCATTTATTTTGTGGTTATAATTGGGGAAGATGGTAGAAAATGCGTGCAGAAAGTAGTTATAAATCCTTGATTATCAGTTTAAGAGAAAATAGTAAAAACTTTTCAGGGTGTCGGTTTTTTCATTTGTTGAAAAAAGGTTTAAATGCAAATTTATATTAATTTTGCAAGTCGAAATCAAAGAATTGAAGAATGAACCATTTTAATTTGAAAGCATATCATGTACGAGGTATGAATGCTGCCACCGAAGCTGAAAAACTGGTAATCAATCAAGAACTAAAGGAATTATATGATAGTCTTTCGGCAGAAGATCAAAAAGATTTTAATGAACAATTACAAACTTTTCTGGTAAAAGAGATGGCTGCCATAAAATCAGTTTATGATGCTACAAAAACGGATGATTTGAATTGAAAAAACGGCGAAGAAAATTTAATTCTTAGCCGTTTTGTATTTACAAGCTAAAATAATCTATCTTCTAACTCACCCAGACTTAATTCAAGGTGTAATGCTATATTCTTTAGAATTTGCCTAAGCGTTCCTGCTTTCAATGGATTATGGTTAGGGATAGTTTCAGAAAGTCTGCCTTTTTTATTGGTTTGGAATTCTTACGTGACTTCCATTTTGACGCACGACTTCATAGCCAAATTGTCTTAAAAGTTTGATTAGTTCTTTGCCTGTTAAATCTTTTGGTATCATATTCAAAAAGCGAAAACTTCTTGCCTAATAAATTGCATAATTACTTTATGTGGCATCCATTGTGAATCATCGAAATGACATTCTAAAGCATTTTTAATCATATATTTTAGTTCATCAATTGTTTCACCTTGAGTTATAATATGCTCATTATCAGAAGTATAAGCCTCTGCAACATATCCACCATCTTCGGTGTCTTCTTCGACTTTAAAAACTATCTCTTTCATAAGCTTTGATTTGATTAAGTGAATATAATCATAAAAATTATCTTAGCAAACTCAAATCGCTTCTAAAATTCTCTCCATGCTCACAGCATAACCTATTTTTTCTTTTAATTCTGAAATCGATACACGCTCTTGGGTCATTGAATCACGGTGGCGAATTGTTACAGTATCATCTTCCATTGTTTGGTAATCAACCGCAATACAAAATGGAGTCCCGATTAAATCTTGGCGAGTATAACGCTTACCAATTGCACCACTATCGTCATAAACTGTACGGAAAGAGGATTTCAATAAATTGGCAATGGCTTCACCTTTTTCAGCCAAACCATCTTTTTTTACTAATGGCAATACTGCAGCCTTGATAGGTGATAATGCTGGGTGAAGTTTCAAATAAGTTCTTTCTTTGTCTTCTTTGCCTTCTTCGTTACTCGGAATCGTTTCTTTTGTAAAAGCATTGCAGAAAGTAGCCAAAAATAAACGGTCAGCACCTACCGAAGTTTCTACAACATAGGGAATATAATTTCCGTAAGGTTTACCGTTTTGGTCGAGGTCAGCGTCAAAATATTGTTGCTTTTTCTTCGATAATTCTTGATGGTTTTTTAAATCGAAATCCCCACGGGCGTGAATACCTTCCATTTCTCTAAATCCGAAAGGAAATTCATACTCAATATCAACGGCAGCACTGGCGTAGTGTGCCAATTTTTCGTGGTCGTGGTATTTTAGTTTTTCTGCAGGAAGTCCAATTGCTTTATGGAATTTCAAACGAGTTTCTTTCCAATTATTATACCATTGCGTTGAAGTGTCAGGACGAATGAAAAATTGCATTTCCATTTGTTCAAACTCACGCATACGGAAAATAAACTGACGAGCCACAATCTCATTTCTGAATGCCTTTCCAATCTGAGCAATACCAAAAGGCACTTTCATTCGGCCACTTTTTTGTACATTCAAGAAATTTACAAAAATCCCCTGTGCAGTTTCTGGACGTAAATAAATTAGGCTTGAATCTTCGGCAACTGAACCAACTTGGGTCGAAAACATGAGGTTAAACTGACGAACTTCTGTCCAATTCAATGTTTTAGAGATTGGACAAACGATATTTTCTGCAATGATTAAGTTTCTTACGCCATCTAAATCTTCAGCACCCAGTAATCTACCCATTTCATTGAGTAAATTTTGTGCTTTTTCAGCGTCACCCGCTTTTGCATATTCTTCGGCCTTTCCTTCCAAAAGTTGGTCGGCACGGTAGCGTTTTTTACTATCTTTATTATCAATCATTGGGTCGTTGAAACCATCTATGTGACCCGACGCTTTCCAGGTAAGCGGGTGCATAAAAATAGCGGCATCAATCCCCACGATATTATCATGAAGTTGAGTCATGGCTTTCCACCATGCTGCTTTGAGGTTATTTTTTAGTTCAACACCATTCTGACCGTAGTCATAAACGGCTTGAAGTCCATCATAAATTTCGGACGAAGGAAACACGAAGCCATATTCTTTTGCATGGCTAATAATGTCTTGAAGACTTGTGGCGGGCGTTCCCGTTGCAGGACCTGCGGTTGTTTGACTCATTATTGTTATATCAATTATTGTAATTTTAATTTTGAAATTGGCACTAATCCTTTTTGGGCGAGTTCTCTACTTTGTGATGATTTGGGCAAAATATGATTTCCTTTCGACTGAATCCAAGTGAATGCTTTACTTTTTGCTTTTAGTTTCTCAAGTTCAGGGGATTTACTATTTAACCAATTTTTTAGCCATTGAAGTTTTTTGAGAACTACTTTTACTTCGCTTGTGTCAGCAGAATGTACTTCAACAAAATAAACTTCTCCTTTGTACGAAAAAGCATAATCCCAACGATTCTCTTGTAAGTAGATTGGTCTAACACACTCATCAATTTCTACACTTCCTTCGCATTTCGTTGTATCTGATAATTCGATTTTATTACTATATTTTCCTAAAGCTTTTAAACCATTTTGATAACAGTTTTTAATTTCAGGAGTATCTTCAACGGCTTGTTTAAATGTTTTTATTTTATTCTTCATTTGCGACAGATTTTGAAACTATTTCTGATGCTTTTGATGCAAACGAAGAAAGTCCTCCCCATTCTGAAATAGCTAAATCATCACTTCCCGCATCTAAAGAAGAAATATTTTTTATAGAAACGCTATTTTCAGTTCTATCAAAATAATAAGTATTTAGACTTTTTTGCTCTAATAGTGTTTTAAATAATGGGCTTAGAGATGAGTTGTTTTTTTTGTTTATATTAAATAATTCAAATAGTGCATCAATACCAACATTTGATTTTTTTAGGAAATTAAAAGCCCACGCAAACTCCAATAAGACAGGAGAATGAGTAGATACGATTACTTTATAATCACGTGAGAGTAAATCAATAATCTGTAAAATTACAGACTCAATTGCCTGTGGGTGTAAACCCATTTCAGGTTCTTCAATGATTACATATTTTATAGAGTTTTTTCTTGTAGCTTTTGATGGAGGGCATAAATAATAAAAACTTAATAGTAATGGCATAAATTCTTTTTGCCCTGCACTCCAAGCCATAAAAGGTATACTCGATGTGCCAATATCTAACTTGAAGCGTTTCTTTCCCGTTTTGTCTAATATGATTTTACCATCATGAAATATGCTTGCATTAAATGAATCTCTAAGTGGTTCTTTTAAACGCTGAGGTCGAGGAAAAATGGTGTCGTTTTTTGTATTGATAAGTCCATTTTCTAAGAGTTGTCTTAATGTTTCACTAAAATATCGGAGTACGTAGGGAACAGAATCTTCATAATCTGTAAAAAAACGAGGCCAGCCATTTTGTAAACATATAACACGTTGAGCTGGAATATAAAAAAGCGTTTCTTCTTCATTTATATCTTTTTCTTTACGCCCTCTTTTTGATATGATACTATTTTTTGTAATAGTTTTATTTCCAAATTCTATTGATGTTTCATCTCGCCATATTTCTGCCATACCCTCTCCAAAAAATCTATCTAAGATTTTATCAATTTCAGTACCCCATACATAACCATATTGCTCTAATGTTTTTTGAATTTGTACTTTATCTGAGAGTAATTTAATAAGTTGTAATAAAATACTTTTGCCACTTGCTTGTGGACCTACAAATAAAGTTAAATCACCAAAGTTGATATTTGCTTCTTTGATTGGACCTAACGACTTTATTTTGATATTGTCCATATTTTTTTTATTTTTCACAAAATTAACGAAATCCTTGCAAATCCTTTACCTATATCTTATATTTTACTAATAATTCAAATTTTGCTGATGTATCAATGAAAAAACTCAAGGTTTTCGTTCGTAATCTCCTATCAATGTCGCCTGCCGAAGCAAGAGGAGTAATCGTAATCTTCGGAATCATTATTTTCATAATTATATTGATGTTTGGTGCTGATTGGTTTTTTAGTCAGAAATCACAAAATTTGGTCATTTTCTCGCCAAAAATGTTGGATAGCCTGACTGTTTCTTTGGATAGTCGAAAACCGAATTATGGAAATCAATCGAATTATGGACAAAAATATGAAAATTACGCTTCGAATAAAAAAGCCTATAAAAACTTCAATTTTGATCCAAATACCACTTCGGTTGCTCAATTTGAGGCATTGGGTTTACCCAAATTTATAGCCGAACGTATTGAAAAATATCGTAGTAAAGGTGGGAAGTTTAGAAAGAAAGAAGATTTTGCCAAAATCTATGGGATTCTGCCCGATACCTTCGAGCGTTTAGAACCTTATATTACTCTTCCATCGGCCGATGATGAATCGTCACGCACACCGCAAGCCGAAGCCACCAATGTTGAGCGAAACGTAACGAAGGTCGTTCCTAATTCGCCAAGTGAAGATAAAACAATAGAAAACAAACCAATTATTGCCAAAACAAATGCGAAACAACCCATTCGTTTCGATTTGAATACAGGTGATACTACTGATTTTATGAAATTTAAAGGTATTGGTTCGGGCTATGCAAAACGAATAATTAAGTTTAGAGAAATGTTGGGCGGTTTTTCTAATGCCGAACAAATAAGAGAAACTTTTGGGCTTCCACCCGAAACAGTTGAAGAAATATTAAAATATGGTTTTGTGAAAGATGGTCTTAAAAAGCTAAAAATCAATCAATTAAGCCTTTCTGAACTTCGACATCCTTATTTGAAATACTTTCAAGCGAAAGCAATAATTGCGTATCGTGACCAGCACGGGGCCTTTAAAAATTCAGAAGATTTGAAGCAAATTAAGATTTTAGACGAAGCCACAATATTGAAAATATTACCCTACGTTGAGTTTTAATAAAAGTAGGGGCTTATATCACAAGCCCCTACTTTTATCAGAATTTAAAATTATAAGACAAAGACGGAATCGGCGAACCAAATACTACTAATTTATAAGTGCTAATGGCAGTTCCTGTGCTACGTACAAAAATCGAATAAGCATTTTTCTTGCCATAAATATTAAATATCGTAAATGTAAAATGACTCTTAAAACGTTTGTCTTTCATGCCTGGTTGGTAGATATTCCACGCAAAATCAAGCCGATGATAGTCAGGTAGGCGAGCATTATTTCGCACACCATAATAGGGATAACTTCGTGCCTGATATACAATAAATCCTTCGGGTAAAGTATATGGGCGACCAGTACTATATGAAAAATTAAATGAAAAATCGTGGTGTGTGCCTTGGTTGATAATCAATGAAGCATTGAAAGAGTGTGGACGGTCATAATTTGCCGAATACCAATTTCCAAAGTTTATTTGTTCGCCAAAACCACTTCCTTCACTAACTTTATTCATTGAGCGAGAATACGTATAATTAATCCAACCCGTAGTCTCACCCTTTTTCTTAGAAAACATCAATTCAAGTCCATAAGAGCGATTTTTCCCTTGTAAAAGTTGCGTTTCTGGATGTCTATCTAACAAGAAATCGGCACCAGGTTTGTAGTCAATAATATTATTTGTAAGTCGATAATAGGCCTCTAACGATAATTCATAAATATTTCCTCTTAGGTTATGAAAAAGCCCTCCCGAAATCAATGTACTGACTTGCGGTTTAATGTGCAAGTCCGAACTTTTCCAGCGTGAAGTAGGTAGCGGGGTAGTTGTATTGGTTACAACCTGCATATACTGACGCATCAAATTATATCCTAATTTTACTGAAGTACGCTCACTCAAAGAATATTTGATACCCAATCGTGGTTCTACACCACCATAAGATTTCATTATTTGTCCTTTTCCATAAATAAGCGTATTCCTTGCTGAAAAAGTATCTCTTGGTTCACCCTCTGCGTATGTTTGCACAGTTCCTGCTCCTAAAGCAAAAAACTGAGAATATCTAGCTCCAATCGAAATAGTTGCTTTGGATGATAATATAATCTCGTCTTCAGCATGGATGGCCGTTTCGAGAGCATGTTCTTTAGGAGTCATCACTGATAAAACACTTTTGCTTGTTCCCGGAATCAACTGACCTGGGTCAATATCGTAGCGAGTACCACTGACACCAACTTCTATTCGATGTTTATCAGATGAATAGTTTAGATTGCTCTTGAGTTGTTTATATTTGATTCCTGAACGCAATTCTACTTTATTAGAAGTATTGAGTTCGGGAAGTAAAGTTTTGGGAACATAATCAGCTGATACGACGGTTGTCTGTAAATTAAATTTATTATTAATTGCGTAAAACCATCTTGCAGAGAAACTTTGACTACGATAATCATATTGCGTAGAAGTTGCGTTAATAGCTCCAATTGCTCCAAGAAGTTTAGTTTGAAAAAAATCTTGGCTATAATATCCAGATGCTGTTACTGTATTTTTGTTATTTACTCGCCAAAAGATTTTTGTAACCAAATCCGTAAAATTCGCTTTTATATCTTTAAGTTTGGGCGAAATTAGTGGCAGCAGGAAATCATTATACGAAGCACGCCCCGAAATCATAATACCAAGTTTATCCTTAATAATTGGGGCATCAAGCGTAAGGCGATTTGAAACAAAACTAATTCCACCGCTCATCTTGAACTTATCAAGTGAAGGCTGTTGTAGCGAAACATCCATTACTGATGCTGCACGGCCACCGAATCTTGCTGGCGTATTTCCTTTATAAACCTCCACACTTGAAGCGGCTTCCGACGGAAAAGCCGTAAAAAGTCCAAACATGTGGGTTGGATTAAAAATTGGAATGTCATCGAGCAATAATAGATTTTGATCGGTAGTTCCACCACGAATATTTACACCATTTGATGCCTCGCCGACACTCGTTACTCCTGGTAGCATTTGTAAACCTCTTAAAATGTCAATTTCACCAACGGCAGCAGGAAGTTTGCGTAGTGTCTTAATGCTCAATTGATTAACACCCAATAGTGGACGTTGTATATTTGATTCCGCACCTTTGCTCGATACAATAACCTCTTCTAACTCATTTTCGACAAAGCGTAAAGAATAGTTTTTATCAGTATCTCCTCGTAAATAAATAACCTCTCGTAAAGGCCGATAGCCCACAAATTTTATTGAGATGGCGTGTTCACCCGAAGGTAATAATAAATCAAAATGCCCTTTATCATCAGTCAATCCACCAAATTTCCCAAAGTCAATATTGATAGATGCTTTTGGTAGCGGTTTCCCGTCGATGGTGTCTCGTACATAACCACTAAAATGGTAATTGACTTGAGCCGTCAACGAAAAACTAACGAAAAGGGTAAGTAATAAGTAAATCTTTTTCATATTTTGAGAATAACATAAGAGGCTGAATAGAAAAATCAATGATAATGTTTAGTTAAGCCAACCATTTGGTCTGCTTGCTGTACGTGTCTGACTTGATACACATTGTGCAAAAGGCGGACGAGTGAGGTCATTTCCCGTTGGTTCAGGGCTTACCGGATGGTCAAGTAAACCAATTGGATTAACGTTTTTGCCTTCAGCTGCTTTTCTATCTATCCAGTATCTTACGGTACGCACACTCGCAACCATAAAAAATCCCGCAATTGCTTCGTTCGGATTAGTCAGATTTTTAATGTTTCCGATAAGAGCCGCAGGAGGCGTGTCTACTAAACTACCGTTGTTTTGAACTTGGTCAGCGAGTAGTTTAAAATAGCGGTATGCCGCAGGAGAAATCGACTGTTGTTTGATTTCTATTAATGCCCCTCTCACGTTATAGTAAGGAATTTTGGCAATCAATCGGTTAGTAATAGGTTGGCCATTTGAATAAATATCAGTAAAAACGTTTAAGTCTTTGCTGGCTAAGATATCCCAACAATCGCTTGGGCAAAAGTAATCGAAAGTTTGACCAGTAAATGCTCTTTCTTCACGACATCGTGCAGGAAGAGGAGTTAAAAAATATCGACCGTTGTAGCAAGTTGCACATACACTTTGGCGTTCCCAAAGTTTCCAACTCCATAGGTAGTTATTCTTATCGCCAACAGGGTCTTGAGTATCAAGATATATATAATTGGCTGGATCAAAAAAGTTATTACCTTTTTCTATGCCATTGACTTTAAAATCATCGTGAACACCAATAATTTCAGGAACTTTTGTTACTTGGTCGTCGGTAGATTCATATTTTGTGCCATCAGCTTTCGAAAAAACCAATTTGTAGTTTACTCCTGCTTTTAATCTAAAAGTGCTTGGAAGGGAATAAATGCCTTGACCTTTTTCGGTAAGTAATAAACGTTCGCTACTACCAACAATTACTTCGACTTTGGCCTTCAGAATGGGTTGAGAATATGCAGAACCATTAGAGTTCACAGTTTCGGTAATAGAAATATTTTGCTCATCAGTAGTATCAGTAATCGTGGCATCAACCGTTAAAATTCTTAATGCACTTTCAATATTAAGCTCGAAGGGTTCAACGCACGAACATACCCATAAGCCTAGAGCCATAGTAAATAGAGTAATTTTTTTGTTTATCACCGTAGTAGAATTGAATAAATGTATTTTTGACAAATATAAGGATTCTAAGGAAACATTGAAATTAAAAACCGCTAATTAAGGGTTTATGAGATGAATGCACCAATTGTGTAGCTTTTGGCGTGATATTTTATCGAAATTAAATCATAAAAGGTTCAGTCAAGCCATCCTTTTGGTTTGAACGGTGTGCGAGTTTGACTTAAAATACAAGGGGTAAGGGGGTGGTCTACCTGCAATATTACTGAATGGCTCTTCTCTAATTGACTGTTCACGAAGCCCAGTTGGAGTTAATTTTTGGGCAATCGGGTCTTTTCTATCTATCCAATATTTGATAAATCTTACACCTGTTACCATAAAAAAACCTGCAACTATTTCCTTCGGATTTGTAACATTTTTTATATTTCCGATAAGTGCCGCTGGCGGAGTATCAACCAAACTTCCGTTGTTTTGCACTTGTTCGGCCAATAATTTTAAGTATTGATAAGCACTCGGCGAAACAGATTGTTGTTTGATTTCAATCAAAGCTCCAGATGAATTATAGAAAGGGATTTATGAGATGAGTATGTTATTGATAAGA
>Ga0247833_1006558_pt1 | contig 12861 bp, 9 predicted proteins | sample LaCruzMarch2015__7_FD_187117 | JGI IMG/M metagenome (GOLD analysis project Ga0247833, IMG submission 187117) | Freshwater microbial communities from meromictic Lake La Cruz, Castile-La Mancha, Spain - LaCruzMarch2015_8m | ecosystem: Environmental > Aquatic > Freshwater > Lake | place: Spain...
AGCACGGCGGTGGCCACCGGGTCGCCATTGAGCCAGTGGCCGTTGTTAGCGGTGGCGACGTCAAAGCGCAGGTCGCGCGGGAGAATGGTGACGTTTTCGGGGCTGCGTTTTGTGGTCATCGCGGGAATCCTGCTGACAAGGGCGTTTTTGCAGTCATAGTCTCAATTGAATTTAAGTCTCTTTAGCGCCTACTGACAAAAATGTCGATAGCTAAAACCACGCCTCCGAAGAAAGCGCCGGCGCGCGTGCGCCGGTCGCCCGAAGCGTCGCGGGACAATATCCTGATCGCGGCCGAACGCCTCCTGGTGCGGACCGGGCCGCAATCCCTGCGGCTGGCGGATGTGGCGAAGGAGGCGGGCGTGGCGAACGCCACCGTGCTGCACCATTTCGCCACCATCGACGGCGTGCAGGCGGCCCTGATGGAGAAGATGATCGCCGAGCTCGTCAGCGGCCTCCTGTCGATGAACGTGCCGGACGAGGCCGGGGCGGCGCGCGGCGCGGGGCTGCAGAACCTGTTCGATGCGTTCGAGGCGAAAGGTGCGGCCCGCCTTGCCGCCTGGCTGGAGATGACCGGCGAATCGCGCCGCCTGCGGACCGTGCGCGAAGCGGTGCAGGCTGTGATCCGCCAGAAGATCAAACCGCCGGAGGGCGGCGAGAGCCGGCTGGAAGACGCGATCCTTGTCAGCGTCATCCTCGCCATCGGCGTCGGGCTGTTCGGGCCAACGCTGGGCGAGCTGCTGGGCAAACCCGCTGGCCGCGCCCGCGCCGTGGCGCTCAAGCTCCTGGCGGACGGGCTGGATCCGTTCGCTTGAACTTCAGCGAAGGCATGCAGACGATCCGGGGGCAGAGCGCCTGCCTGCCAGAAACCCTTTGACTTATCGGCGGTTTTATCCCATCTGCCCGGTGTCTGGGCCACTTCGGAGGCCTTGCAGGGACAGCGTGAGCTGGCGCGGCGAAACATTCGCCCTGCCCAAGGCCCTCCTTACAGACACGAATTCAGCCCAAGGCGCCCTTCTTCACGCGGGTCGTTAGAACCCCCGCTCCCCAGCGCGACGTTTCGCGCCGGGCGCACCGATATTTTTTGAAAGAACACATGACAACCTTCCAATCCTTCGGCCTCGCGCCGCGCGTTGAATCTGCGCTGACCGCTGCCGGCTACACCACCCCTACCCCCATCCAGGCCCGCGCCATTCCGCTGATCATGTCCGGCCGCGATGTCATGGGCCTTGCCCAGACCGGCACCGGCAAGACGCTGGCCTTCGCCGCTCCCATCCTCGACAAGCTGTTCCGCAATCAGGGCCCGGCGCCGCACAAGGGCGCGCGCGTCCTCGTGCTTGCCCCGACCCGGGAACTCGCCGGCCAGATCGCCGCCTCGTTTGAAACCTACGGCGCCGGCCTCGGCCTGCGCATCGCGATGGTTTGCGGCGGCGCCAAGATCGGCCCGCAGATCCGCAAGCTGGAGCGCGGCGTGCACGTGCTGATCGCAACGCCCGGCCGCCTGATCGACCTGATCGAGCAGCGTGCCGTCGGCCTGAAAGACGTTGAAGTCCTCGTGCTCGACGAAGCCGACCAGATGCTGGACCTCGGCTTCATCCATGCCCTTCGCGCCATCGCGAAGCACGTGCCGCAGAAACGCCAGACGCTGTTCTTCTCGGCGACCATGCCGAAACTCGTCGAAGGCCTGGCCGCGCAGTTCCTGAAAGACCCGGCGCAGGTCGCTGTCGCCCCGCCTTCAGCGACTGCCGACAAGGTGGAGCAGCGCATCTGTTTTGTGGAGCAAGGCGAGAAGCAGGCGCTCCTGGTCGAGACCATCCGCCAGCCGGAAGTGAAAACCGTGCTCGTCTTTACCCGGACGAAACATGGCGCTGACGCGGTGGTTCGCCGCCTCGCCAATGCCGACATCGACTCGGTCGCCATCCACGGCAACAAGAGCCAGTCGCAGCGTGAACGCGCCCTCGAAGCCTTCAAGGGCGGCAAGGTGCCGGTGCTGGTGGCCACCGATATCGCCGCGCGCGGCATCCATATCGACGGGCTGACGCACGTCATCAACTTCGACCTGCCGGAAGTGCCCGAGCAGTACGTCCACCGCATCGGCCGCACCGCGCGCGCCGGAGCGACGGGCGTGGCGATCTCGTTCGTGTCGCGCGATGAACGCGACTACCTGCGCGCCATCGAGAAACTGGTCGGCAACAAGCTTGCGCCGCGTCCTGCGGGCGAGTCCGAAGCCGATGATCGCGGCTCGCGCAAACCGCAGCAGCAGAGCCGGCGCCCGCAAGGCCAGCAACGCAGCCAGGGTGGCGGCGAGCGCCGCGCCTATGATCCTGCCGCGCGCCGGCCGCAGCAGGGCGGCGAACGCCGGCCCCAGCGAGACGGCGAGCGCGCCTCTGGCGGCAACGGCGAACGCGCTTCGCAGAGCAACGGTCAACGCCCATCGGGCAATGGCAGCAGCTTCCAGCGCGCCTCGGGCGGCGGCAAACCGGGCGGCCCATCCCGCCGGGGTCCGGGCCAGGGCGGCGGCGGTGGCCGCTCGCGTCGTCCGGAACGCGCGGGCGTCTGATCACCCCGCAAACTGAACCGCACCGCCCCGGCCTCACCGCCGGGGCGGTTTGCGTTTTGACGGGCGACTGCGCTAGTTCAGGGCGCTGAAGACATCCCGAACCGCGAGGAACCTGACCATGCCGACTGGGCCGGAGACGCCGCGCTGGATCAAGGCTGAGCGGGAGGGGCTGCACCTGCCCACGATCGGCTGGTGGATCGACCCGTCGCGGGCGGTGGCCAACGCGCTCGTGACGCACGGGCATGCCGACCACGCGCGCGGCGGGCACGGCGAAGTGTGGGCGACGGCGGCGACGCGGGACATCATCGACCTGCGCTATGGTAAGCCGCCGGGGGGCGGCGACGTGGCTTATGGCGAGTGTATCGAGATCGGGGATTCGATCACGGCGACCTTCCTGCCGGCCGGCCATGTGCTCGGCTCGGCGCAGATCCTGCTCGAGCGGCAGGGCGAGCGGATCATCGTGACGGGCGACTACAAGCGGCGGCCGGACCCGACCTGCGCGCCGTTCACGCCGGCGCCGTGTGATATCCTGATTACCGAGGCGACCTTTGCGTTGCCGATCTTCACGCATCCGCCGATCGAGCGGGAGATCGCGCGGCTGCGGGCGGGGCGGGACGCCAATCCGGACCGGACCATCCTGGTCGGGGCGTACGCTTTGGGCAAGGCGCAGCGGGTGATCGCGGAACTGCGCCGGTCGGGCTATCACGAGACAATCTGGCTGCACGGCGCGATGACGGCGATGTGTGATCTTTACCAGCGGCACGGTGTGGCACTCGGCCCCCTCGCCCCGGTTTCGGAGACGCCGCGCGGCGACCTGAAGGGACAGATCGTGATCTGTCCGCCATCGGCGCTCAATTCCGTCTGGGCGCGGCGCCTGCCTGACCCGGTCAACGCGGTGGCCTCCGGCTGGATGCGGGTGCGCCAGCGCGCGGTGCAGAGCAATGTCGAACTGCCGCTGATCATTTCAGACCATTGCGACTGGAACGAGCTGACGGCAACGATCCTTGAAGTCGCGCCGCAGGAGACCTGGATTACGCATGGGCGCGAGGACGCGCTGCTGCACTGGTGCGCGATGCGCCAGATCCGCGCGCGGGCGCTGGATCTTGTCGGCCGCGAAGATGAGGACGAGGCTGCCTGATGGACCGCTTCGCCCGTCTGCTCACGGATCTTATCTATACGCGGGCGCGAAATGGAAAGCTGGCGCTGCTGGCGGATTATCTGCGAGACGTGCCAGATCCGGACCGTGGATGGGCGCTGGCGGGGCTGACCGGCGAGATCGACTTTCCGGCGATTAAGGCCGGGATCGTGCGTGCGCTGATCCAGGAGCGAGTAGACCCGGTGCTGTTTGCGCTGTCGCGGGATTTTGTGGGCGACACGGCGGAGACGGTGAGCCTGATGTGGCCGGCGCCGACGGGGCCCGTGCGCGGCGCGCCGGAGGTCAGCGAGGCGGTCGCGCTGCTTGCGTCTGCGTCTCGGGGGACGGCGAAGGCCGTGCTGGCGGGACTGCTCGACCGGCTGGATGAAGATGGGCGGTTTGCGCTGCTGAAGCTTGCGACCGGAGCGCTGCGAATAGGCGTGTCGGCGCGGCTCGCAAAGACAGCATTTGCGCAGGCCTTCGGCGTGGCGCTCGAGGAGGTGGAGGAACTCTGGCACGCGATTCGGCCGCCGTATGCGGAGCTGTTTGCCTGGGCAACCGGGGCGGCGCCGAAGCCGGACATCTCGATGGTGCCAGTGTTCCGGCCGTTCATGCTGGCGAACCCGCTCGAAGACGAGGTCATTGATCTCAAGGACTATGCCGCCGAATGGAAATGGGACGGGATCCGCATACAGATTGTTTCGGCCGGCGGCGCGACGCGGCTGTTCAGCCGGGGCGGCGAAGATATCACGGAGAGCTTTCCGGATGTGGCCGAGGCGTTTGACCATGAGGGCGTGCTGGACGGGGAGCTGCTGGTGCGCGGGACGCATCAGGGCGGCGGGGCGGCGAGCTTCAACGCGCTGCAGCAGCGGCTCGGGCGCAAGACCGTCCCGGGCAGTCTGCTGACCGCCTATCCGGCGTTCGTGCGGCTGTACGATATCCTGCTGGATGGAGCCGACGACCTTCGGCGCCTGCCCTGGAGCGCGCGCCGCGCCCGGCTGGAGGGCATTGCGCAGAGACTGGACAGATCGGCCTTCGACATATCAGCGCTGATCGAGGCGGAGACGTTCGAGGCGCTCGCCGAGCTGCGCGCGCAGGCGCGGGAGACCGATATTGAAGGCGTGATGCTGAAGCGGCGGGACAGCGCTTACGAGCCGGGCCGCAAGGCCGGGCTCTGGTTCAAGTGGAAGCGCGAACCGCTGACGGCAGACTGCGTGCTCATGTATGCGCAGCGCGGGTCGGGCAAGCGTTCCAGCCTGTACTCGGACTATACGTTCGGGTGCTGGACCGCGCCGGAGGCCGAGGGCGGCGTGTTGCTGCCGGTGGGCAAGGCCTATTCCGGCTTCAGCGACGAGGAGCTGAAATGGCTGGACAGCTTCGTCCGCAAACAGACAACGGGCCGGTTCGGCCCTGTGCGCGAAGTCGAGAAGAGCCTCGTGCTGGAAGTGGCGTTCGATGCCGTCAACCCCAGCACGCGGCACAAATCCGGCATCGCGATGCGCTTTCCCCGCATCAGCCGCATCCGGCGCGACAAGCCGGCGAATGAAGCAGACCTGATTGAAACGCTGCGCCGGATGACCGCTGCGGGGGCGAAGGCGGGCGACGCTTCAAAGCCTCAGCCCAATTAACACACAGAAGAGATCAGAACTCTTTCGCGATCAAGGCGGCTGTGGCAACACCGCCGCCTTTTCGATTCAGCCGCGAATACGGTAACCTACACCCCTGACCGTTTCGATGAGCGCAGTGCCAAAAGGCTCGTCCACTTTCGACCGCAGGCGGCGGATATAGACGTCCACAACGTTTGTGAGCGGATCTTCGTCAATACCCCAAACGTTGGTGAGGATGCGCTGACGGCTGAAGACGCGGCCCGGCGACGACATCAGAAGTTCGAGCAGCGCGAGTTCCTTTGTGGTCAGGCGGATTTCCTCCCCTGCGCGGTGGAGACTGAACCGCGCCCGGTCGAGTTCGAGATCACCCACCTTCAGGACCGCTCCGGCCACTTCCGCAATCATCGGCCCGCGTCGCATGAGCGCTTCGATACGGGCGAGTAATTCCTCAAAGCCAAAAGGCTTCACGAGATAATCGTCCGCTCCCAGACGAAGACCGGTCACACGGTCTTCGAGACGGCCAAGCGCGGTCAGCATCAAGATGGGCAGATTGATATGAGACGCGCGGACGGTCTGACAGAGGTCGAGCCCGTTCATGCCAGGCAGCATGAGATCGAGGAGGACGAGCCCGCGCACACCGGTCTGCTGCTGGTCTTCCCAGAGGCTGCGGCAGGCTTCGAGACCGTCCGGCCCGGTGGCCGCAACGCGGATACGATAGCCTTCGGCCTTCAGGCCGCGTTCAAGGAAATCCGCGACGCGCGCGTCGTCTTCGACAATCAGGATATTCATCAGGCCGCCTCAAGTTTCAGCGTCGGCAGGCGCAGGCGTACGGTCGTGCCTTGGCCGAGAACGCTTTCCAGCGCCAGCTCGCCGCCATGGCGTTCGGCAAAGGCCTTGGCAATTGACAGGCCGAGGCCCGATCCGTCGGCCCGGTGGGTACGGGCGGCGCCCGCGCGGAAGCCGCGCTCGAAGACGCGGGGGACGTCCTCCTCCGGGATGCCGATGCCGTAATCGCGCACTTCCAGGTACCAGCTGCCGGTCCCGGCCCGGGTCGAGATTTCGACGGTGCCGGACGGATGGGAATAGCGGATGGCATTGTGAGGAGTACGCTCATGATCTGACCGATGCGGCGCGCATCGCCCGGCACGAAGGCGTCGCTGTTCTGCAGGGCTGGCACGATGCGGACCTGGCGCAGGCTGGCGAGCGTACTGGCCTGACTGATCGCGCGCTGAAGCTCAAGCTCGGGCTCGACGACATCATTCTTGAGGGTGAGCATCTCGGCATCATCGAGCGCGATGGTCAGGAGGTCCTCGATCTGCTTGCCGAGTTGTTCGGCGCTGGTGGCAATGCGAACGAGACTTTCGCGGTAAAGCGCGTCGGTCATCTCGCGGCCGCGCAGGGCAACTTCGGCCTCGCCGCGGATCACGGTCGTCGGCGTGCGCAGCTCGTGGCCGATATCGGCCAGCAGCTGGCGCCGGCGTGCCTCGGAACGCTGCAGGTCGGCAACTGCGCCCTGAAGGTCAACCGTGCGCTCACTGACCATCACCTCGAGACCGGAGCGCAGTTCGCGTTCGCGCTGGCTGGTCAGGTCCAGCTGGTTGGCCATCTGGTTCATGCGCTGCGCCAGGGTGCCGAACTCATCCTTGCTGAGATTGGGGATACGGTAGGCGAGATCGCCAGTTTCATAGGCCTGCGCGCCCGCGGTCAACTCTCGCAAGGGCCGGCGCAGGGCGTAGGAGAAATAGATCGACAGGATGACCGCGAGGATCACGATGGAACTGGCAGCGATGTTGGAGACAAAGCGGGCCTGGGCAAGCGACTCGTCGGCCGAAGCCCGGTCCCGCCTCAGCGCTTCCGTTTCGGCCGCGATCGCCTCGTTAAGCAGGCCGCGTACATCGTACTGTCCGAACTTGTCGAACAGTTCATCCACGGCCGTAACCGGAATGGGGCCGCCTTCGCGGGCCGCACGGGCGTTGACGACCTGCACGCGTTTCAACATCGACGTCACAGAACTTTCGAGCAGCTCGATCGTGCGGGCCCGGTCGGTGTGTTCCTTCAAGAGTGCGGCATCGGGCCCGTCCATCTCTGCCGCTTTGGCGGCAAGGCCGCGCAGCAAGTCCACGTCCCGGCGCATGCTCCTGGCGAGCTCGGGGCCGACGGCAGGGTCGGTCGAGGCGTCCGCGATACTCTGCAACACCCAGATACGCAGGCGCGCCTTTTCAGCCGACAGGTCGAGATAGGTGCTGAGCAGGTCGGCGGCGACCCTGCCGCGCACCACGCGCTGCTCGGCCACGCGCGAGACCCAGCCGTTCAACGCCCCGAGCGCAACGGCCAGCAGCGCAAAGGCGGCAAAGGCCAGAATCAATCGCCGGGAAAACATCAGCGGGGTCCGATCAATCAGCAACGGAGCGTCTGCCCGTCCGCACTTAACCTCTGTACACAGCGGTACAATGCCTCACCGAAGGCTTGCTGATTAAATTCACATGAACTGCCAGCCGGCAAGCTGCGACGTTGCAGCCCTTGCCTCTCTGGCGCAGGGCTTCAAGTTCGAAGGGCAATCGCAGCGGTAAGGACGCGAAACACATGACCTGGGCTCCCAGCCGCCAGGCTGCCCTCGCGCAGCTGAGCGTGTTCATTCCGGAGATGGGCGAGGCCTATGCCCGAACGCGGAGTTTTGACCTTGGACCGGGGGCACGCGCCAGCGTCTCGGGGCTGTCGCCCTGGCTGCGGAGCCGCCTGCTGGCGCCAGAGGAGGTTCTGGAGGCGGCCATTGGCATGCATGGCTTCAGCGGCGCGCAAGCCTTCATACAGCAGGTGTTCTGGCGGGCCTATTTCAAGGGCTGGCTCGAGCATCAGCCGGATGTCTGGGAGCGCTACCAGGCCGGGCTCGCCGGAGCGCTCAACCAGGTTGCAAAGGACGCGCGACTGGCGGCCCGGTACATGGCGGCCTGCGAGGGGCAGACGGGCATCCCCTGTTTCGATGCCTGGGCCGGAGAGCTCGTCGGGACCGGGTACCTGCACAATCACGCGCGGATGTGGTTTGCCAGCCTCTGGATCTTCACGCTGAAGCTGCCCTGGGAGCTTGGCGCCGACTTCTTCTTCCGCCACCTGCTGGACGGTGACGCGGCGGCCAATACCTGTTCGTGGCGCTGGGTAGGCGGGCTGCACACGCAGGGCAAGACATACCTGGCACGGGCGGACAATATCGCGAAGTTCACGCGGGGCCGTTTTGCGGACACGCCGGAACTTTCGGGCGAGGCGCCGGCGCTGACCGAGCCGCGCCTCGCGGCCAAGCGCGCGCCGGAGATGAGCGAGCCGCGCTGGTCTGGCCAGCGTTATGCCTTGCTGGTGACCGAGGAAGACGGCTTAGCGGAGACCCTGCCCCTGCCCCATCCGCCCGAGGTGATCCTTGTACTGAGCGCGCCGTCCGAACGCTCGCCGCTCGGCATGGGCGAGTTGGCGCGCGGCTTCGTAACGGGCGCCGTGCACGATTGCGCAGCCCGTTCCGGGGCGAAGTTTGGCGTTCCAGTTATTCCGCTTACGGATGATACCTGGGCAGCACAGATCGCGGATGCAGCCAGCGGGCACAAGCTGGAGGCAGTGGTCACGGCGCGTTTTCCGGTCGGCCCGACGAGGTCGCGCGTCCGGAAAGGTTGGTCGACGGATGGTCTGATGAACGTCGAGCGGATCGAAATCGCCGATCCATTTGACGCCGCTGTGTGGCCGCACACCAAGGCGGGTTACTTCAAACTGAAAGAGCAGATTGCAGACATCTGCGCCCGCGGCGGGTTCGGCCTCAGGGCGGCGGCAGGCCCCGGGCCGCAGGTCTGATGACGATCAGGCCCGGCGCGTGAACACCGTCTGCGCCTGGCAGAATTCCAGCACGCCGTCGGGGCCGCCTTCGACACCGATGCCGGATTGCTTGAAGCCGCCGAAGGCCGCATGCGGGCTGAGGTGCTGGGTCTCGTTGATCCACACAGTGCCGGCCTGAAGGCGCGTGGCGATGTCCTGCGCGCGGTCGATGTCAGTGGTCCAGATGGAGGCGCCGAGGCCGTACTCGCTGTCATTTGCGCGGCCGATGACTTCATCGAGATTGTCGAACTTAAGCAGCGGCAGGACGGGGCCGAACTGTTCTTCCTGCACGATGCGGGCAGACTCAGGCGGATTGTCCAGGATGGTGATGGGCACGAAGTAGCCCGGAACCTTTGAGGCATCACCGCCGATAAGGAACGTGTAGCCATTGTCCTTGGCATCCTGGATGAGTTCCAGCACGCGATTGTACTGCGCCGAGTTCTGGATCGGGCCGATCTGGGTACCCTGCTCCGCGCCGTCGCCGATCTTCACCGTCCTGGCATACTCGACGAGCGCCGCCTTTAATGGTTCGTACACGTCCTTGTGGATGTACATGCGCTTGGTCGCGATGCAGATCTGCCCCGTGTTGCGGAAAGCGGCCCAGAAGAGATCTTCGGCCACCTTCTTCACGTCCACATCCGGCATGACGATCGCAGGGTCGTTGCCCCCGAGTTCCAGCGTCACACGCTTCAGCGAGCCGGCTGCGCTTTCCATGACCTTCTTGCCAGTCTGTGTAGAGCCGGTGAAGCTGACCTTGTCGACGCCCTTGTGCGCGGTCAGCCAGGGGCCGAGGCGGTCGGAGCCGGAGATGATGTTGAGCACGCCGTCCGGTAACACGCCGCGCAATAACTCGCCGATCCGCAGGGTCGTCAGCGGCGTCGTCGGCGCGGGCTTCAGGACGATGGTGTTGCCGGCGAGCAGCGCCGGGCCCAGTTTGAACGCCGCAAGGATGATCGGGAAGTTCCAAGGTACGATGGCCGCGACCACCCCGATGGGGCCGTAACGTGTGATGGCGTGACGCTGCTCGGAGTCCTCCGACACGTGCTCCGGAATCTGGTGCTTCGACGATTCCATCAACCAGAACGCACCGCCGCCGACGTCGGCTTCAGCGTCCGGGTGCGGCTTGCCCTGTTCGCGGGTCAAAAGGCGCGAGAGTTCGGGAATGTTCTGCATGATGACGCCGGCCATCACATTCAGCAGCTCCCGGCGTTTATCGATCGGCGTCGCCTTCCATGCCGGGAGGGCCGCGCGGGCTGCGGCAATGGCCGCGTCGAGTTCAGGCTTGGAACAGTCCGGGGCATGCGCAAACACCTGCCCCGTGGCCGGGTTTTCGACACCGAAGGTTTCGGTTCCAGCGACGGCCTTGCCGTTGATGGTCATGGTGAAGTTATGGTCGGTCATGTCTGTCGTCCTCCGGCAATCTCGCAAACCTTGGAGAGGTTGTTTCACAAGCGACCGACTGTATGCAATCGCAATCGGGGAGACTGGTCCGATGGTGACTTCGTTCAGCCGGCGATCTGAGGTGCCAAGGGGTCAGGCATCATGGCGAAGCTCGAGCCCCTCGAAGGCGCCGGACGTGCGCCAGCCTTCAATGTAATTGAAGAAGGCGACGGCGCCTGCCGGATAACCCACGAAGTAGCGCGCTTGGGGGCCGGGATCGCGTCCTTCATTGTTATAGTAGCCGGGCGTGCAATCAGGCGAGCCGATCATCAGCCCCATGCCCGACAGAAGCAGGTTCACCCAATCGTCTTCGGCCTGCTTCGAGACCTCGACTTCCTTTGCACCCGCTCCCTCTGCATGGCTGACAATGAGGGAGATCGTGCGCGCAGCATCGACAAGATTGTGCGGATAGTTGGAGATAAGGTTTGCCGCCTGCGTCGCCTGAACCAGAAAGGCGTTCGGAAAATTGTGGACGTGCATGCCATGCTTGGTGCGCATCCCGTCCGCCCAGTATTGGGAGAGCGTAACGCCGCCGCGTCCCCTGGGGTCAAAGCCGGTCCGGCGCTCGAGCGGAGTGCCCACTTCGAACCCTGACGCATAGACGATGCAATCGACCTCGTACTCGACGCCGTTCACGACAACGCCTTTTTCCGTGATGCGTTCGACGCCCTTGCCATCTGTATCAATCAGGTGGGCCGCCGGTTCATTGAACGCCTGCAGGTACTGGTCGTGGAAGCAGGGCCGTTTGCAGAGCTGGCGGTACCAGGCCTTCAGCTTTTCGGCCGTATCCGCATCCATGACCACCGCTTCCGCGCGCCGGCGGATCTCTTCCATCTTCTCGTGGTCGGCGTCCTCATAGGCCGCGAGCATGCCGGCAGGCGTGCGCTGGTCAGCCGGCAGCTGAAGGATCCGGTTGCGAATTCGCTTCGCCAGATCGGTCCAGCCGTCCTGCACGAGATCCTCCGGCGCCATGCCGAGGCCCGCCTGATTCTGGGTGAAGTTCTCCATCCAGCGCTGCTGCCAGCCGGGGCCGGCAATGGACGAAAACCATTCCGGATCGATCGGCCGGTTGTCGCGCACGTCGATCGACGAGGGCGTGCGTTGGAAGACGTAAAGAGCCTTGGCGGCGCGCGCGAGGTGCGGAACCACCTGTACGGCGGTTGCGCCAGTGCCGATGATTGCAACGCGCTTGTCCTTCAGCTTGTCGAGCGGCGCCCCTCTCGGATCGCCGCCGGTATAGCCGTAGTCCCAGCGGCTGGTATGGAAGGCGTGGCCCTTGAAGTCGGCGATCCCAGGAATGCCCGGCAGCTTCGGCGTGTTGAGGGGTCCGGTCCCGAGCCCGATATATTTGGCGGTAAAATCGTCCCCGCGATTGGTCCGGATTCTCCAGACGCTGCCCGCTTCATCCCAAGACAGATCTTCTATCACGGTATGGAAGAGCGCGTTTTCATAAAGATCGTAGTGGCGCCCGATCCGCCGGCACTGCTCCAGGATTTCCGGGGCGTGCGCATACTTCTCGCTCGGCATGTGGCCGGTCTCTTCGAGAAGCGGCATGTAGATCATCGAGGCGGTATCACACTGGGCCCCCGGATACCGGTTCCAGTACCAGGTGCCGCCGAAATCGCCGCCCCTCTCGATGATGCGCACGTCCGTGATCCCGGCCTCTTTCAAACGGGCACCTGTGACCAGCCCGGCAAAGCCGCCGCCAACAAAGGCAAAGGTAACATGATCTGTCTTCGGCGCCCGGGGGGTGACCGGCGTGTAAGGGTCTTCAAGGTAATCGTCGAACAGGCCAGCGATCCGGGTGTACTGATCATTGCCGTCGCTGCGCAGTCGTTTGTCACGCTCGATCCGGTAGCGCTCGCGGATTGCTTCCTTATCGACCGGATTGCTCTGCACCTTTGATGCATTGTCCGCCATCTTCGCCCTCGCCTTATTCGTCCTGCGCCGATCTCGGCATCACATCCAAAGAGTAGCGCGTCAAAGAGAGATGGATAGCCATGACGCAAGGGCGGCAAACAGCATTACAAAATTCGGAGTGAAGCTCTCGTCCCGAAGAGAAGTCTTGAGGGATCAGGCGAGAGCGCCGCTCGCGGCTGCAAACATCCGCCTGTCTTGTTGAGTGCGGGCAAGGCGGGGGCCTGACCCGCGGCTACATCTCGTCGCAAGTCCGTCGTCGCGTCCCAACGCAGACGTTGGCGCACCGATCCGCCCCCAAGAGAGTGACTTATATATACCGCTTATCGATTTAATATGACTTATGTATAAGT
>Ga0247833_1006579_pt1 | contig 12832 bp, 10 predicted proteins | sample LaCruzMarch2015__7_FD_187117 | JGI IMG/M metagenome (GOLD analysis project Ga0247833, IMG submission 187117) | Freshwater microbial communities from meromictic Lake La Cruz, Castile-La Mancha, Spain - LaCruzMarch2015_8m | ecosystem: Environmental > Aquatic > Freshwater > Lake | place: Spain...
GGCGGTGTCTCGCCGGTTGGATGACCTGCCGTCGCGATTTGATGACTTTCTGCTGCCGCCAGCTGGGACCTATCATTGTCGGCCAATTGCTGGAACGAGCCGGATTTCAGCGCACGGGTATGGAATTGCGATCGATCTTGCGGTCAAGCGGTCGCATTATTGGCGCTGGGCGGGTGGTGTCGAGGGTGCTTACCGCAATGACATCCCCGAGGAAATCGTTGCCGCGTTCGAAGCTGAGGGGTTCATTTGGGGTGGGCGCTGGGCGCATTACGACACGATGCATTTTGAATACCGGCCTGAGCTTATCGGGCCGACGGTGCGATGATCTGGCGGTGCTCGCGAGCCAACTCGTGCAAGTTTACTTGTGCTTGCCAGCCGATGGGCGTCTTGTGAAAGACCGTGCAGGTTGGGGTCTGGGCGTGCGGAACTGAACGCGCCTTACCCGGGGATGTTTCCTTCCCCGGCAGGCTTTGGATCGCAAGCGATATGGCCGAGTGCACGGAGGCATCACGGATCGCGGCGGCGGTCGAAGAACTCGGCTCGACGGGCTTTGCGGTCTGTTTGGACCTCTTGAGCCCCGATCTCGTCGCTCGGTTGCTGGCGGAACAGCGGCAGCGGGAAGATGACGGCGCTTTAGTTTTGGCGGGAGTCGGGCGTGGCGACGCGGGGACGCGCGTCAGCGGGCAACGGCACGCGCAATCCAGTTGGATCGCTGGTCATTGCGAGGCCGAACAGCATTTTTTGGATTTTGCCGAGCGCGTCCGGCTGGCAGTCAATCGGCGGCTTTTGCTTGGACTATTCGGGTTTGAAGCGCAGTTCCTGTATTATCCACCGGGTGGCTTTTACCAGCGGCACGTCGATGCTCTGCAGGGGGAGCGCGGGCGCGTCGTTTCGTTGGTTGCTTATCTGAACGAAGACTGGTCGCCCCAGGATGGTGGTGCGCTGGCGGTTTGGCGTGCCGGGTGCGAGGGCGACCCTGCCGTCGTGGTCGCGCCGGTGGCTGGGACGGTCGTGCTGATGCTGTCTGAAGACATTCCTCACGAGGCTCAGGTTGCGCACCGCGAGCGCCGGGCGATTGCGGGCTGGTTCAGCGTGAACACGTCTGGCGTTCGCGTGTGATTGGGTTATCCCGCCGTACCGTACCGTACCGTACCGTACCGTGCCGTCGGTCGGCCACCTTTGATTGGAAAGAAACCAGTGGTATCTGGCCCGGCTTAACCCGGCCCCGTTACAGCGGGGCCGCCGCGCGGGCTGGATTGCCGCTCCAAGTTTGGCCGTGTCCGACCACCGAACCCTTCATGACGAAGCTATCGGCCAGTACGGTCGCATCTGCTGCGATCGCCACTCCATAGTTTACGAACGAGCCCGGTCCCAGCGTGCAGCGATCTGCGAGGCGGATGACGTCGGACTTGAACAATCCGTCCTCCAGCGAATGGCTCTGCAGGGATGTGGTCTCGTTGAGGCAGCAGTGATCGCCGATTTCGACGAGGCCTTTTTCCGTGATCGCACAACCATCATCCAGCACCATGTGCCCCATACGCACCCCGAGAAGCCGGTAGATCCAAGGCCGGAATGGCGTGCCCTTGAACAAAAACTTCAAAGGTGTCTCGCCCATCTTCCAATAGCGCTCGACGCGGAAGAAGTGGAGGTCGTGGATGGTGCAGATCTTGGGCTTAAGCGTCATGCGTCCCGGCCCCCAGACCTCAATGACGACGAGGTAGGCGGGCAGGAGGACGATCGAAACCAAGGAGACGACCCACGCGCCAAGGATGTCATAGTCGCGGTAGGCTTGGTAGAGGGCGACTGTCGAGCCGGCCGACAACAGCGTCGCACCCCAGATCAGCACCAGAAAGTACACGAGCGTGATGGCGTTGTGATGGTTCTTGGCGGTGAGGCGATCTGCGCGATCACGGGTCGGGGCCAGCGGATCGAAAGCCTGACTGGCGACGACCTGGCGCGGGATTTCAAACGGCGGCGAACCCAGGATGCCTTGGTCTGAGACAACGGGCCCCGAGACTGGGACCATGGCCTTCGTTGCGATCAGCGTATTGGGTCCAAGCCGGGCGTCGGCCAGATAGATCACATGGTTGCCCAGGAACGATCCATCTCCAATGGCGGCTGTCTTGAGCACGAACGCGGTGCTCGATTGCCGGATGTTGATCATCGACAGCCCGTCCGACACCATCGTGCCGCTACCTACGCGGCAAAGTGTTGGAATATCATGGCGTTGGTGACTGCCAAAGTTCGAGCCGGTCTGGCGAATAACACCAAGATCAAGGCCAATCCAGCGCAGGTAATAGACGATCAGAGAGCTGTCACCGAACATCGCGTTGTAGGCATACGAATTGCTCAGCCACGATGTGAGGCAGGCGATGGCGTAATGCACGCCATACAGGGGATAGACTTTGCCCGGACGCAAAAACGGCACCAACGCCCGGGGGATGAGCCCAACGATTGCGAGCCCCAGCAGGATGCCGCTCACGTAGATGACAAACGACAGTCCAAGCACGACGAGGCCGACTTGCGACGCTGTCAGCGTGTTCAAGGTCGGGACGAAGGGGGCGACGGCTTGATTTGCGGCAAAACCCAAAGCCTCGATCAACGGCACGACGCCTAGCAGCAGGCTGGCGAATACGACCACGGTATAGATCGCGGGCCGCCAGGAGCTTGCGGGCTGCTCTGCGACGGGTGCGAAACTGTCCTCGACTTGGATGGCCGGAGAGCCCCAGGCTCGACCGCCGTCCGGGATTGATTGCCCGGTTTGCAATGACGAGGCATGGGCGAGTTGGCCGCGTTCGCCGATCGCGACATCAATGTCGAGGACCGAGCCTTCTCCAACGTAGGCAAAGCGACCGACATTCACGCGCCCGGTGACAATCTCACCGCGTTCGGCCCTGTAGGTTTGGGTGAGACTGTCTTTGGCCAGCACGGCACCTGCGCCGACGGACAACAAGTCGGGGCAGGCCGGTGGGAAGCGGGTGTTGATGGATGCGCCCGTGCCGATGTCGGCACCCAGCAGCCGAAGGTACCAGTTATAAACCGGCTGGCCGCGAAACAGCACCAAGGGGCAGGATTGGATCAGCTGGCGTACGATCCAGAACCGGACGTAGGCCAGCGACCAGAGCGGAATGCGCTCCTCGCGGCAGCGGCCCACGATGATCCACTTAGCCGAGACCGGCAATACGATCGACGCAGTGAGCAAAGCGGCCGCACCGATCACGAGCCGGATGTAGCTATCCCAAGCGCCGGTCGCGGCAGCCTCCCAGCGGTAAAGCTCAAGACCGACGACCGTCCAGAACGTTGCCACGACGGAATAGTGGAATAATTGGAGCGTGCCACACACGACGTGCTGGAGCCGCGAGGCAACGACTGCGGCTTTAACGGGCCGCAGTTGCGAGGCGGTATGCGCGGACGGACGGCGGGCCTCGACGACGGCTGCCAGCTTTTCGATGGTCGGGTTCAAATAGACGTCACGGATTGAAACACCCGCTTGCGGCTGCCGCTCGCCGAGGGCGAACACAAACTCCGTCATCTTCAGCGAGTCGCCACCAAGGTCATGGAAGAAGTGATCGGCGACAGAGACATTCTCAAGGGTCAGCACGGTCGCAAGAACTTCGGCGACAGAGGTCTCGAACGGCGTTCGCGGCGCGACGTGGTCAGCCGAGCTGCTGCTGACGCGTGGGCCGCTTGGCAAGGGAAGACGTTTGCTGTCTGCTTTGTTGCTCGCCAACATCGGGATCTCGTCGAGTTCCACGATGTAGGACGGGATCATGAACCCTGGCAGGCGCACTTTCAAATGCCGCGCGATCACGCTGGCGTCGATCGGATCGCCAGCTTTACGAGCTGTGACGTAGGCTGCGAGTTCTTTGGGTGCACCCTCGCCGCCAAACGTTGCGACGACCGCCTGGGCAATGGCTGGATGTTCGAGGAGGGCCGATTCGATTTCGGTGAGCTCAATTCGATAGCCCCGCACCTTCACTTGGGTATCGACGCGGCCGAGGTATTCAATCTCGTTGTTCTGATTGATCCGGCCGAGATCGCCCGTGCGATACATGCGGCCCGACGGATTGTCGGGGTGGGCTGCGAAATCCGCGATAAAACTCAGGGCCGTGAGGTCGGGCCGGTTCACATAGCCAAGCGCGAGGCCGGGACCGGCGATTGCGAGTTCGCCGACAGCGCCTAATGGTGCAAGCGAGCGGCAATCCTCGCCCAAGACGAGCATGGTGTAAGTGGGGAGCGGTTGGCCGATGGTCACGGGTTTACCCGGCTCGAGCACGGTCCAACTCGCCGTCACGGTTGCTTCGGTGGGGCCATAGGCGTTGATCATGCGCCGCCAGGGCCGGTGCCAACGGGCCACGAGATCTTGCGGGCAGGCTTCTCCCGACACCAACAAGAACCGCAGATGCGGCAACTCGTCTGTCATGGTGGCAAGTAAAGTTGGCACACAACAAATGCCGGTGACCCGGCGTTCGACCAAGAATTTGGCAAGCTCACGGCCAACGAGCGTGGCGTCGGATTGACCCGGCACGATCGCCGCGCCGGCGGCCAGCGGGACCCACAGCTCTTCAACCGAGAAGTCGAAGGCCAGAGTCATGCCTTGGTAGATCCGGTCGGATGGCACGATGCCGTAGACTTCGCTGGCGACGCGCACGAAGTTGCAAATGCTGGAGTGGGCGATAGCAACGCCCTTGGGCTGACCTGTCGACCCGGAGGTATAGACGATGTAGGACACACCGTCGGGATCAGCATCCAGCGATGTGTCGTCGAGCCGATGCGATGGCAGAGAGCGTGCGGCCGCGACGGCTGCTTCAAGCTCGATGGGACGAAGGCCGGTGGCCTCAAACCGGCTTTGACTGCCAGCGACCGTGAGGGCATGGGTCACGCCTGCATCTGTTGCGATGTAGGCGATGCGATCTGGTGGAAAACTCGGATCGAGCGGTACGAAGGTGGCCGCCGTTTTGAGGACCGCCAGCAGTGCCACATACGAATCGCCCGACTTATCGAGCAGCAGAGCAACGCAGCGCCCAGGTCCCACGCCAAGCGCCGATAGGTGACGGGCGAGTTGGTTTGCCCGCCGGTCAAGGTCTGGGAAGGTGATGTCCTCGACGGGCGTTGAGATGGCAACGTGATCGTGACGGCCAGAGGAGGTTAGTTGATCGCACCTTTGCTCAAAAACGTGATGCAGTCGTTCTCCGGCACGCCAGCGAATGGAATGATCTGCGCCGTCACATCGCAACATTGGCATCATCGTGATCGAGGAGGGCCGGGCGGCAAGGCGAAGCGACGACGCTGGCAACGGCGTCCTCGATGATTGCCAAGCCTGCTGCGAGTTCTGCCAAGGTGATCGTCAGGGGCGGCATGAGCTTGAGGACCTGACCGTGGACACCGGATGTTTCGACCATGAGGCCGCGGGCATACGCCTCTTTGGAAACACGGCCGGCGATGGTTGGGTTTTTCCAGCCGATGCCGATCAAAAGGCCCCGGCCGCGCACGTGCGCGTCTTGGCCTGGGTGTCGTTGGACGATCTCGGTGAGGCTGGCATGAACGCGGGCCGCACGATCTTTGATACCGGCTTCGAAGGCTGGCTTGCGCCACATCTCAAGGGCCGCCTTTCCAGCAACGAAAGCCAGATTATTGCCGCGAAAGGTTCCGTTGTGCTGTCCTGGCGTCATGACGTCGAGGTCGGGCGCCACGAGGACGACCGAAAGCGGCATGCCCATGCCGCCGAGCGCTTTCGACAGACACACGATGTCGGGCTTGACGTTGGCTGCTTCAAAACTGAAAAATGTGCCGGTCCGACCGCATCCAGCCTGGATGTCATCAATGATGAGTGCGATGTCGTGGCGTGTTGCGATCTGGCGCATGCGCCTCAACCAGTGGTCGCTAGCCGTGTTCAGTCCACCCTCACCTTGCACGGTCTCTAAAATGATGGCGGCTGGCATGTCGATGCCGCTGCCCGGATCGTCCAGCATCTTCTCCAACAGATCGGCCGTGTCGAGGTCGCCGCAATACCCGTCAAAAGGCAACCGGCTGACGCCCGTGAGCGGAAGCCCCGCGCCAGCGCGTTTGCTGCGGGTGCCCGATACCGCCAGGGCACCTTGGCTCATGCCGTGATAGGCGTTCGTGAACGCGATGACGTTGTGGCGGCCCTTTGCGAGGCGGGCAAACTTTAGGGCCAATTCGACGGCGTTAGCGCCGGTTGGACCCGGGAATGCCACGCGATAGTCGAGGCCACGGGGGTGGAGGATGGTGCCGACCAGTTCTTCGAGAAACCGCTGCTTTGCGCCGGTATGCAAGTCGAGTGAATGGACGATGCCATCAGCTGCTAGATAGTCGATCACGCGCTGCTTGATGAGGGGATGGTTATGCCCGTAATTCAGTGTTCCAGCGCCTGACAAAAAGTCGAGGTAGTGGCGCCCGGAGCTGTCGGTCAGCGTTGCGCCAAGGGCGGTCGAAAACACGGCTGGGAAACTTCGGCAGTAGCTGCGAACGTCCGACTCGAACGTCTCGAAGATTGCGCGTTCGTCGTACGAACCCATGTTCCACACCCTCGAAGATTGACTCACTCAAACACCCGTTCCGCTCAAGGTCCGTCCGATTTTGATGGAATTCAGAGACGGACCCTAGATTCTCGTTCTTTCGTGCTTGTTAACGGAAAACCGGTTTCCAACCCCGCCTTCGCGGGGGCATGCTTTCTCCGAAGCACTCTAGACACCGCGCAATCTCGTTGTTTGGGAGCTGGCCGTACGACCGCAGCCGGTGCAACCACCCCGCCCACCAGTGCGCCCTGACAGCATTGAGATTGTTCGCCTGGATATGCCCAGATACAGTACCCTTGATCAGATAAAAAGCGGACCGGCAGCAGCCGTGTAGACCATACTTGCGTTACGCTTTTACGACAATGTGTTCAGGCGGCAACAGCCTCAGAACCGGGCTTAGCATCAAGCAGAATTTTCGTGCGCGCGATAAAAATCTGCTTCATGGATTGGGGAGTTTTGTCCGAGCGTTGTCCCATGTCCAAGTCGAATTTTCTGAAGTTGTGCTTGGCGCGCGGTTTTGCTGTCGCCTCGCTTCTGCTGCTGCCGTCGGCGGCCCGCGAGGCCGTCGCTGAAACTCCATTTTGGCAAGCCGCCCCGGCTCCGTCGAAGGTGCAAGGCCCACAGCCGCAAAAGCGGGCGCAGACCCCGGCCACGAAAGGCGCCCCAAAGACCGAAAGCTGGCGCTGGAGACCCGAATCGGCACCGGATGGTTGGAGCGAGTTTCCGTTTTCGCCGGTCGCTGCCCCCGTCGAAGCGGTCAGCGCAGAGAAGCCGCCAGTCGCGCTCATCGGTGACCATGTCGCGCCCTCAATGACTGGCCGCTGGCAGTGGAAAATTACCCGTGCTGCGTGGACGGGACAAGACGAAGACAGATTTGCTGAGTTCATCCGTCTTATCGGCGAGAGCAACTGCAAGACGACGCATGATTGCCTGACGTCTCCCATCGCCAATCCGCTTTATCATGGCAATCATCCGCCGGGCATGCCGTTCTTCGCCGACTGCGCCGATCTGCCGTTCTATCTGCGCGCCTACTTTTCTTGGCAGAACGGGCTCCCGTTTTCGTTCTCGACGGCGGTCAGCCTGCATCCAGGAACCACCGCGGCAAAAGGGTCGCCATCGTCGTTTCAGGTCATTGGCCGCTATCACATCGTGCCACCGGGCCCCGATCCCCGGGTTGCATTTCCTGAAGTGGCTCGGGTGTCGACGGCGCATTTCCGGCTGCCCGCAGTTTATCGCGGGCGGATGCTGCCGGACCACTATCCCGTCGCCATCACACGCGAAAGCATCAAAGCAGGCACGATCATCTTCGACCCGCTCGGGCACATTGCCGTCGTCTACAAAGTCGATGACCATGGCCGCGTCCATTTCATCGACGCACACCCCGACAACTCATTGACGCGCGGCGTGTATGACAGCGAAATCGAAAGGGGTGGTCCTGACAGCGGGGCTGGCTTCAAGCGCTGGCGACCGCAGACGCTGATCGGTGCCAAGCGAGCGGCCGACGGGACGCTCTCGGGGGGGCGATTGAAGCTGATGAGCGACAATCAGCTTCCCGATTGGTCGGACGAGCAATATCATGGCACAGACGCCGGCCGCAGCGCCGATTGGCGGTCTGCTCGGTTCCTGATCGGTGCAGACGCTGTCGATTACCACGCATTCGTCAGGCTCCGTCTGGCACCGGCTGGATATAAATTCGACCCAATCGAAGAAACCCGCCAGCGCATTCGCAATATCTGCCGTGAGCTTGAACAGCGCGTTGCCGCTGTCGATGTTGCCGTACAAGCTGGAATTAACAAGCGGCCACAGCCACCGCGCCTGCCGTCAAACATCTATGTGACGCAGGGTGACTGGGAGACGTACGCGACCCCATCGCGAGACGCGCAGCTCAAAAGCATGTTTCGTGCGCTCCGCGAGGATGTCGCGCGCTTTGCCGCGATTGGGCCATCCCAAAGCAAGTTCATCCGTTACGATGGTGCCGATCTGCGGGCCGATCTGCTGGGGACATACGGTGCCGAGGCGGATGCTTGCCGCGTCAGTTACAAAAAGTCGGATGGATCGCCGGTGCATTTGGGATTTGCAGACATCAAGCGCCGTCTGTTTTCGATGTCGTTCGACCCCTATCACTGTCCAGAGCGTCGTTGGGGTGCATCGGACCCAGCAGAACTCGCCACATGCAACGACGATAAAACCAAGGTGTCTTGGTATGAGGCTCAGCAACGGCTGCGCAATCAACTTGTCCGAACGATCGGTGATCGAATGGATTTCACCCTCGAAGACTTGAGACGACAAGCCCGCGAAAATTCAGATGTGGGCGAAGATGTTGCGCCAAATATCGATGTGGCGTCGGTATTGGTGAAGTAACGGCCGACACCGTTAACGAGAGGGCTGTCGCTGAGGTCACGGGGGCATCGGATTTTTTTGCGCCGCCGAATGGCACGATAGCTCGGCCAGTATTTCACCATCGTCATCGACACCGGTTTCGACGAACCCGAGGCTTGCGTACATGCGCCGGGCGACTGCGTTTTCGGGCACGAAACATGTCGTGATACGGACCCTGCGCGAATCCGACCGGTAGCGTGCAAGGAGTGCCTCCAAGGCTTTGCGGCCATAGCCGCGTCCTTGGTGGCGGTGGTCGATCATCAGGCGAAAGATGTTGATCTCGTGGGTGCCGTCACTGTCCTCGCTGTGTTCCATCATTGCGAAACCTACGACGGTGTCGGCTGCGAAAATCGCCATCGGCAAAAGGTCGGGGTTGTCGTGCCAGTCCTCAATCGACTCGTCATTGCTGGCGACAAACGAACTCTGTCCTGGCTCAACATCAAGGCTTCTCACGCGCTCGATCAGGATCGCGGTCATCGGTTGGAGTGAAACAGGCTGTGACATGTCACGTTCGACGTCCATGAAGAGCTGGCGCTTGAGATGGGCTGAGGCCCGCTTGATAGGCGCGGGTGTTCGTGTGGGTCAAGGGAGCGATGATCTGTGCTTCGCCGCCGTCGACCGTCAACGTTTGGTCCATCAGTTTGATGAGTGAAGATGGCGTTCGGCAGTCGTGGAGATTGACCCATATTTGGGCGCACGCGCCGCGTCTGCCGGGGTATTCGCCGAAGTGGCGCTTCGAGCTGACGGCGTCCCAGAGCCGCAAGAACCAGCCGCTGTGGAGGCGGCCCGAGGCTGGACGGGGTTGGCTGGGGAACTAGGATTCGAACCTAGACAGGCAGAGTCAGAGTCTGCTTTTTGATTCCGACAGAATATCGCAGCATCATTTTTATTTGCTCAATAACAATAGTTTATGACGCCAATTTTACGCAGTATACGTCATGTCGTCTTTCCAAGTTGGTAGCTTGGTGGTAGCTTGGCAGGCAGTCAGACCTGGCTGACAGACATTCCGGAAAACCAGGCCCCGTCTTTGCTGAGGACCCGCTATGACGACCCTCAAAGCCCGCATCTCGATGAACCTCGTGCAGCGCCTCATGCCCGGCGACACCGTATTTGATACCGATGTGTCCGCCTTCGGCGTGCGGCGACAGGTCGGGCCGCCCAGTTACTTTGTGAAAACCCGCGTCAAAGGACGGCAAAAGTGGGTGACCATCGGCAAGCATGGCGCGCCGTGGACCGTCGACGCCGCACGCAAAGAAGCCCGCAAAATTCTCTCGGAAGCTGCCGACGGCGTCGACCGCAATCAGGTCAAGAAGATCGCGTCGGCGGCATCGACCTTTCGGGAGGTTGCCGAGCGTTTTGTCGAGCTTTATGGGCCAAAGCTAAAACCCCGCACGCTCGAAGAGTATGACGGCCTGATCCGTCGTTACCTCGTGCCCACCTTCGGCACGCTCCGCATTGATGCCATCACCCGCAGCGATGTCACCACCGCCCACGCCAGATGGGCCAACCATCCGCGCGCCGCCAATCATGCCCTCGCGGTCTTATCCAAGATCATGTCATGGGCTGAAGAACACAACTTGCGCCCAGACCGCAGCAACCCCTGTTTTTTGATCAAGAAGTATCGCGAGACTAAGCGGCAACGTTATCTCAGCGTCGACGAACTGGCGCGCCTTGGTCAGTCTCTGCGCGACGCCGAGCAGGACGGCTCCATCAGCCCCGCCGCTGCCGCAGCGTTCCGCCTGCTTTTGCTGACCGGCGCACGGCTCGGTGAGATACTGTCGCTGCGCTGGAGCTACGTCGACCTGCAGCGTCGGCTGCTGATTTTGCCCGACAGTAAAACGGGTCAGAAGACGATTCCCTTGAATGATCCAGCGATCGCCATCATCGCCCAGCTTCCCAGGCTAGAAAACAACCTGCACGTCATTGCTGGACATCGCACGGGGGCACCCATGGTCGATCTGTTCAAGCCGTGGTCGATTGTGCGCACCCGCGCCGCGATGCCAGAATTGCGCATCCATGATTTGCGGCACACGTTCGCCAGCGTCGCCGTCGAGAATGGAGGCTCGCTGCCCATCATCGGAAAGATCCTTGGCCATCACGAACCGCAAACCACCGCCCGCTACGCGCATCTTTCCAACGACCCTGTCGCCCGCATGTCGGAAACGACCGCCAGCACGATCTCAGAGCGTTTGAACCGATAATGTCGCTGCTGAATTGTTTGCGGCTTTGTTTCACGCTTCCGAGCGAAGCGATAGCCGTCGCACAGCGGCGACCATTTCCGAGGAAGCTCTTGGAGTGTGACTCGTTTCCATCACTTCAAAACTTACATCGTCGTATTTGCGGCCAATCGGGACTGTGCATTTGCGCTTTGCCGCAACGTCTGACTCACTGACGTTATGAAATTCAGTGTGCCGCATTTATGATCATCGCTTTGCTCAATCAGAAGGGCGGCGTCGGCAAGACGACGCTTGCCATCAATCTCGCGGATGCCTTTGCCGCCCGCAAGCAACGCGTTCTCCTCATCGATGCCGACCCGCAGGGCAGCGCCTTGGCGTGGTCCTCAGTCCGCACCGCCGAACCGAAATTTCCTGTCGTCGGCATGCCGAAATCCTCCCTGCACAAAGACCTGCCAAGTTTGGCAGCAGGCTACGACATGGTCATTATCGATGGACCGCCACGATCCAATGAAATTGCACGTTCTGCCATTCTCGCCGCTGATTTCGTCCTGATCCCCGCGCAGCCCTCGCCTGTCGATATCTGGGCAACCGACGACACCGTTCGCCTCATCGTCGAAGCACAAACCTACCGCGAACATCTACGAGCCGCGTTCGTCATCAACCGGCGGATCGCCAACACCGCTATCGGCCGCGACGTGCGTGCAGCTTTTGCAGATCAACCGTTTCCCATCCTGTCGCAATCCATCGGCCAGCGCGTCGGTTTTGCCGAGAGCTTCGCGCAAGGGCTGAGCGTGCTCGAAGCCGCGCCAACGAGCGCGGCAGCATCCGAATTGCGCGTACTCGCCCAAGCCATCCATGACCAACTGAAGAGGAAACCCAAATGAGCAAATCCATATCGTTCGACCGCCCCGCCAAACCTGCCACGCCCGAATCTTGGGTTTTGGCCAAACCCCTATCTGCCGGTGAACCCACCAAACGTCTGACCGTCGATGTGCCGGAACCGTTGCATCGCCGCGTTAAAATCCAGTGCGCCGAGCATGGCGTCAACATGGCCGATGTCGTGCGCGAATTGCTCGAACAACGGTTTCCAAAGGCAGCTTCGTGATGTCAGACGACAGCGTCGTCAACCCGACGGCAGACTCGGTGGAATTAATCCGCGACGCCGACCTGCTGTCTCAACTCGACGGCGTACATGGCAACATGCGCGACATCCTCGTTCGGCATTTGACCGCCATTCAGGAAAAGCGCGACACCGCGAACGCCCTCACGCCGGTCAAGCGCCGCCGCATCGAAACCCGCGATTTGATGGCCGAGCAGCGCGCCGAAGAAAGTGACCGTCATCACATTCACAGCGTCCTTGCATTGTGCGGACTGCCCTACCGTGAACCCGGCAACGGCATGCGCGAGCACGTCCGCGAATATGGCAAAAACTCACTCGCCGTGCAGGCCGGTTATCTGAAAGATTCCGTCACCGGCAAAATGACGCCGCAGGGCCTACCCTACGGCCCCAAGGCGCGGCTCTTGCTGCTGCACATTTGCACCATGGCCATTCGCCAAAAGCGCCCTGAAATCGAAATCGCAGACAGCATGTCGGCCTTCATTCGTGATCTCGGCTGTGGACCGGCATGGAAAATTGACCCCTTAGCCGGGGGAATCGGCGTCCAAAACTGACCCCTTAACCCCGTGAGCTGAAGATGTCCCTTTGGTGTGCGTTCGCACTCGGGAGGGGCGAAGCGG